>Ga0068859_100003045_pt1 | contig 17002 bp, 8 predicted proteins | sample KBSSwiS22_FD_66585 | JGI IMG/M metagenome (GOLD analysis project Ga0068859, IMG submission 66585) | Switchgrass rhizosphere microbial communities from Kellogg Biological Station, Michigan, USA - KBS Switchgrass S2-2 | ecosystem: Host-associated > Plants > Roots > Rhizosphere > Soil ...
AGATACCTGGGCCTTTACTTTAACAGCACCACCGCCTTCTCTATACAGGTCCAGTGTATCCTCATTTTTAAGCCAGAGTTCGCCGGAATCAACAAGCGGGTGTTCCATAAAATACCTTCCTACCTGGTCATGCTCGTTACCGATACCTGCAGGTGCTTGCTTATTACATGCCAAAAGCAGCCTTGCGTTTTGGATAGAGCAGCACGCTACAATAAAATATTTTGCCTTAACTGTATGTTGTTTGCCAGCATAATTTTTAACGGTAACTTCTTTAATGGCAGTCATGTTTTCTTCAGCAACCATGTCTGTAACATTGGCGTAGGTGTACAGGTGAATGTTTTTAGCATTTACAACAGCATCTTTATATTTATTGCCAAAACGTGTGGGTGCACTCATCTGCCACATTTTACTCCACATAATAGTATCATCAAAGGGTAATGCCTTAAATGCTGTGTTTTGTTTTTGCCAGTATTTAACGTCCCATTCATAAGGGCCAAGATCCAATATGGGGTGTACTTTTGGATAAAATGGTTCAATATCTTTTAATTTGATGGGCCAGCCACTGTTTTCCACCCAATCCCTTTTTTCAAAATCCATTTCATCATAAGGCGAACAAAAGCCTCCCCAATGGCCGGTACTGCCTCCAAAATAATGGAGCCTGCTGGCTTTCATGGGGTAATAGGGTAAACCGGTGATCTTACCGTTATAAAGTTCCTGCACCTTATCATCATATTCAAAACCACCGCCTTCCAATAAGATCACTTTGTAGGGTGTGTTTTCCCAATCCAGCGCAATACTGATACCCGAAGCACCAGCCCCGATGATACAAATATCCCCTTCTATTATTGATTGATTATCTAATTGCCTGGCATCTATATGCATATAGCTTCAGTTAAGGTTTAGGTTTGATTTTTAAAAAAGCATGCTGGCTGCCTGTTATTGTAATAGTTTTTTCATTGTATAATAAGTACCCGGATAGAGATTGCAGAACAAGGTGTTCTTTTTTTCATAGAGATTGAACACGCCACAAAAAAGGCTAAACTATATTTTAATCGGGCACAAATGAAATTAGTTGCTTCTTTTAATTTATTGTACCCGGTTTTATTTAAAGGTAGGTTTTAATGACTAAACGAAAGTATTTACGAATTTTATAAATACCATTTATTCCAAATATAATTTTTATATAAAAAAATCATCATGCCAATTTTATTTTTTGGAACGTGATTTGCTAATATTAGCTTTAAATCTAAAATCCATTCCTAATCAAATATTATGTCTATGCAAAACCTTTATTTTTAATATCACCGCTTAAAACATGTTTTAAGGGGTATTTATTGCATAAATTAAAAATAAAAAATCTTTATCCATTTGCCAAGTAAAGCACAATTTCCTTCAATCTCCGGTCTTATAACCTTTATTTGTAGCAATTATCTAAAATTTTTTATTAGAATTTGATCTGAGGAAGCTAAAACTAAACAGTTTAGATCATATTAAAAAATAAACTATAGATAGATTTCTCTGAAAAAAAGCCAAAAAAATCAAAAATCCTATTAACAAATTATGAACATAGTTAAAATACTAAGAAAAAAGCCCAATATTTGATAGTATAGAGGGCATTATTTGAGTTTTTAGCAATGTGTTTCTTCCAAGCATTTCCTATATAAAATTATGAACAATAAAAAAAAACCTACGCCGTTTGTAACCTTAGTATATAGTATACAACTCCAATAAATCCTCATATCTTATGAAAGTAAAACTACTACTCCTTTCAATAGCTCTATCTATATCCACTATAATAAATGCCACCACTTATTATATTAGTACCACAGGCAGTGATCTGTTGGGAACCGGATCTATCACTAACCCATGGCGAACATTAGCAAAAGCAACTTCAACTGTATCTACTCCCGGAGACATCATACATGTAAATGCAGGAACTTATCTTGAGATCGTTGAATGCTTTTTAAAACCAGGTGTTAATCTTGAAGGTGATGGAGTAACTTCTGTTATTCAATCTACCTGGCCATGGAGTTACCAGGGTGTATTAGTTATTGACTCACCCGAAGGCACAAACGGTAATCAATCGGTATCTTATTTAAAATTTGATGGCAGAAGTTTGGCTTCTCCCCGTGGTATCCAGGTACAGGGAAGAAGTAATGTATCTATCCATCACTGTACAATTGTAGATTTTAAAGAAGAAGGCATTGTATTCAGTGGAACCGTAGGATTTACAGGTAATGCTCCCGGCATTTATGCAACCGGAAATAGTTTTCACGATAATATAGTAACTAATTGCAGCCAGTTTGCCGGATTTGGTACTGGTTGTTTAGGTATTGGTGGCCAGGATGGAATGTTAATTTATAATAACACCATAACACAACCGCTAAGGCCCGGAAGTCAAATTGGCTGGCCAATAAAATATTTTAACGAAGGATGGCTTAAAGGTGTAAAGATTTATAACAACACTATCACTAAAGCCGCCTTTGATGGTAATGGCTGGAATTTTTGTTTAGAGCTTTTTAACTTCCAGGGATTAGAAATTTATAATAACGATTGCCAGGGTAGTTTAGATTTTAACTTCCAGGGCAACAGGGGCACTTATCCCTGGGTTTGCTATATACACGATAATGTAATTGGCCAGCCAACACCTAATGCAAACTTTCTTGAGCAGGGTTTGATATTTGAATATGATTGTGATGGTGCCCTGGTAGAAAATAATATCTTTAAAAATATAGCTACCGGTTTATCTTTTTATTGCCGCCCCGGAACAATTACAAGAGATTTTGTTTTACAAAAAAACCTGTTTGACAATATTGGCTACCCTACCAGCAGCCAAAGCTATTTTATTGGAGGCTTTGATGCAGGAACAAGCAATTACACTACCGACAACTTTAAAGTGTACAATAATACATTTGCCGGTAGTGCCACTATCAAGCCCAACCAGGGTATTGGCTGGGGTACCTGCAACACCGGTTATATTAAGAACATTGATGTACGCAATAATATTTTCGAAAATATTATTTATCCTCCCATGTCCATTGGCGGAACAGCAACAAAGGACAATGTAAAATTTCAATACAATAACTACAGGAATACCGATCAGTATGGTATTGGTACCAATGGTGTGTATTTACCCAATGGCGCTCCAACTAATTACGTTAACAGCAATAATGCCACGGCCAACCCTTTATTCGTAGGTGGCGGTAACTATACCTTGCAAGCTGTTTCCACCTTAATTGATGCAGGTACCAATGTAGGTTTAGCTTATAGCGGTACTGCACCTGATAAGGGCTATGCAGAATATGTATCCGGTGCTGTCAATCTTCCACCTACTGCTAATGCAGGGCCAGACCAGGCTATTACTTTACCAACAAGTACTGTTAGTCTTACAGGCTCAGGAACAGATCCTGACGGTACCATTACCGCTTACGCATGGACGAAGATATCCGGCCCGGCTGCGGGCACTATTACCAATTCAGCTGTTGCAGCCACAACTGTTACGGGGTTAGTTGCCGGTGTTTATAAATTTGAACTGAAGGTGACTGATAATGGTGGCGCTATTGCAAGAGATACAATGCAGGTTACTGTTAACGCTGCTGCTAATATTCCGCCTACTGCTAATGCCGGACCAGACCAAACTATTGTACTACCATTGAGTCTTGTTACATTAACCGGTTCTGGTACTGACCCGGATGGCACTATTTCCGGCTATGCATGGACAAAGATATCGGGGCCAGCTGCTGGTGCTATTACTAATGCTATATCAGCAATCACTACTGTTACTGCTTTAGTGCAGGGTGTTTATCAATTCGAATTACAAGTAACCGATAATAATGGTGCTATTGGAAAAGATACCGTACAGATCACTGTCAATCCTCTTGTAAATATTGCACCAACTGCTAATGCAGGGCCAGATCAAACTATTACTTTACCAACAAGTACAGTTACTCTTGCTGGTAGTGGTACAGACCCTGATGGTACAATTACCGGATACGCATGGACGAAAATATCAGGTCCGGCGGCTGGTGCTATTACCAATGCTGCGGCTGCAACTACTACCGTTACAGGTTTAGTACAGGGCGTTTACCTGTTTGAATTAAAAGTTACTGATAACAGCGGTGCCACTGATACTGATACCATGCAGGTAACTGTTAACCCGGCTGCTGCTAACATTCCGCCCACTGCCAATGCAGGACCGGATCAAACTATTACATTACCTACCAATACGATTACACTTGCAGGTAGCGGTACTGATCCTGATGGTTCAATTACCGGCTACGCATGGACGAAGATTTCTGGCCCTGCGGCTGGTACTATTACCAATGCAACGGCTGCAACTACAACAGTAACCGGTTTAGTGCCGGGTGTTTACCTGTTTGAATTAAAAGTTACTGATAACAGCGGTGCCACTGATACTGACACCATGCAGGTAACTGTTAATCCTGCTGGCAATATTCCGCCTACTGCCAATGCAGGAATTGATCAAACTATTACATTACCTACCAATACGGTTACACTTGCAGGTAGTGGTACTGATCCCGATGGTACAATCACCACTTATGGATGGACAAAGATTTCTGGTCCTGCGGCTGGTACCATTACCAGCGCAACGGCTGCCACTACTACCGTAACCGGTTTAGTGCAGGGTGTTTACCTCTTTGAATTAAAAGTTACTGATAACAGCGGCGCCACTGATACAGACACCATGCAGGTAACGGTTAACCCGGCTGCTAATATTCCACCAACTGCCAATGCAGGAATTGATCAAACTATTACATTACCTACCAATACGGTTACGCTTGCAGGTAGCGGTACTGATCCTGATGGTACAATTACCGGCTACGCATGGACGAAGATATCAGGCCCGGCTGCTGGTACTATTACAAACGCTGCGGCTGCCACTACAACTGTTACCGGCTTAGTACAGGGTGTATATAAATTTGAATTAAAAGTTACCGATAACAGCGGCGCTATTGCAAGAGATACCATGCAGGTAACGGTTAATCCTGCTGCCAATATTCCGCCCACTGCCAATGCAGGACCGGATCAAACTATCACACTGCCTACAAATACAGTTACACTTGCTGGTTCTGGTGTTGATCCTGATGGTACCATTACCACGTACGCATGGGCAAAACTTTCAGGTCCGGCTGCTGGCACCATTACTAATGCTGCGGCTGCAAGTACTACAGTAACTGGTTTAGTACAGGGTGTTTACCTGTTTGAATTAAAAGTTACTGACAACAGTGGTGCTACTGATACCGACACCATGCAGGTAACGGTTAATCCTGCTGCCAATATTCCACCAACTGCCAATGCAGGAATTGATCAGCTGATCACATTGCCGGTAAACACTGTTACACTTACCGGTGCTGGTGTTGATCCTGATGGTACTATTACCGCTTACGCATGGACGAAGATAGCTGGCCCTGCAACTGGTACTATTACCAATGCAACGGCTGCAACTACAACTGTTACCGGTTTAACAGCTGGTATCTATAAATTTGAATTGAAGGTTACAGATAACAGCGGTGCTACTGATACAGATACCATGCAGGTAATTGTAAATATTGCACCTCTTGCTAATGCAGGTCCTGATCAGAATATCACGTTGCCATTAAACGCTGTTAACTTAGCAGGTTCTGGTACTGATGCTGATGGTACTATTACTGCATATGCCTGGACGATCATTTCTGGCCCGGCTGGCGTTGGAACAATAACCAATCCTGCCAGTGCATCTACTACATTTACGGGTTTAACAGCTGGTGTTTATAAACTGCAATTTAAGGTTACCGATAATCATGGTGCAACTGGTGTTGACACTATGCAGGTGGTAGTATTCTCACCAAACATTCCACCAGTTGCTAATGCAGGTTTAGATCAATCTGTAACACTGCCTACCAATACGGCTAATCTTTTTGGAAGCGGCACCGATGTTGATGGTACTATTGTTTCTTATGCCTGGACAAAGATTTCCGGACCAGCTGGTGGTACTATTGCAAATGCTTCGCTTGCTGTAACATCTGTTTCAGCATTAACAGCCGGCGTTTATGTTTTCCAATTAAAGGTTACTGATAACAATGGTGCTTCGGCTACAGATATTATGCAGGTAACTGTTAATCCTGCAAACATTCCGCCTGTTGCAAATGCAGGCCCGGATCAATCAGTGTTGTTACCCGGTAGTGCCACACTTACAGGAAGCGGTACTGATGTTGATGGTACTATTGTGACTTACAGGTGGAGACAAATTTCAGGCCCTGCTGATAAACTTACTTCACTTAATACAGCGGTTACTGTAATGAGTAATTTAATTGCAGGTACTTACAAACTTGAACTTACTGTTACCGATAACAAAGGTGCAACAGGAAAAGATACCGTTCTTGTTAATGCAGTTAGTGCAACACCGCCTTCTAAAAACAGTGCTAAAGTTTATCCTAATCCTGTAGTTGATATCACAACGGTAAATATTAACAGTACACTTACTGATGTGCCTTTACTAATAATGATCACTGATATGCAGGGAAAAACTGTTTATCAAAAGAAAGTATTGGTAGCTGCTTACACCATTAATGAAAAAATAAACATGAGTAACCTGGCAAGAGGCACTTACTTTATTACCATTTTCTACGATGCTCAAACCAAAGAAACATTAAAAGTTGTAAAACTCTAAAATAATAAGCTGTATCATTTACTGATACCAGTACGTTAAAAAAAAGGGTTGCAATGATTTTCATTGCAACCCTTTTTAATTGTACACCTGTCAAAAAAAAATTATACTCACTGATTTTATTATTCCGAAATTAAATTTTATATCCCTTGTAAAGACAACTGCTTACGATATAATAAAGCGGGAATAGCTGAGCAAGTGAGTATAGCCTGGCAGAATGCGGCTTTATTAAAATTGTATTCTTTTATTTCTTTGTAAAAAATAGGCTGGTAGAAAAGTATTCCCGGTAAAAAGGTTTAATGATATTTTTCAGATTCATCTTAAGCCCCTGCGAACCGGAGACTGATGTTTTTATTTGACGGAAAGGTTCAAAAACAGTTTTTAATCCTGCCCGGTCTGCTGCAACTTTCATGCTTTTATTTGTAAACGCATTGATGTGCTGGTGGGGCGACATACACTCGTGAAACTCTTCGTTCATGTCATTGTCTTTTATCAGGGACCGTAATGAAGAACAATCGGGTGTGGAAACAAATATCAATCCGTCATCTTTTAAAAACCTGCTGCATTCTTTTAAAAGGCCTACCGGGTCTGGCACGTGCTCAAGCACCTGGTCGATATTAATAAAATGAAATTCTTTTTCGTGCAACTCACCTAATGTTCTTGTTTCAATATTATAGTCGGTAAGTTCTTTATTTTTTTCTCCTGAAAAATCGTAGGCAGTTACCGTATAGGCAGGCATATCTTTTGCCAGTTTACAAAAATTGCCAAGGCCTGCACCCCAGTCCATTAAGTTAATGGGCCTGTCGGTAAAATACTGCTCCACATATTTCAGCCGGTGTTTATAATTGGCTATCAGGTCATCAAAATTCCTGAATGAGTTGGTGATCTTCTTTACTACGTCAGCATCCATCCACTTGTCATACAATTTTTGCATGCCTGTGTTATTCAGGATGTATTCCTGGAACATAAATGAACAGGAATCGCATTTTAAAATATAAAACTTCTGGTCATTCAACAAACCATTTGCCAGGTCATCACGAAAATATTCTCCGTAGGTAGGTTCTATCTTTAAAAAAGCCTGGAAGTCCGCATCGGAAAATTCTCTTTTAAATAATGAGGTTAGTTTATTTCCTCCGCAAAGCGGACAACCATTTCGTTTTTCGAATAGACTCATATTTCTAATTTTAGATTTGTTGAATTGCCTTGTAAATTTATTTTAAAAAATTATTTTCTCCATTTTGTAAGCAATTACTATCACACATACGTAACCAGTTCATTAAATATCTCTATCCATAAAGTACCAATTACATTAATGGTATATTTTTTAGACGTGCGTATAGCCTCTACCGCCATAGCTTCTCTTTGGGTTTCATGCTGCATCAGTTCTTTTAACAAGCCTGCATACTCAGTAATATTAAACGGGGTGGCAATCATTCCGTTCTTCTTATGTTCAATAAAATCATACACGGCTTCAAAACTTCCAAACACAACAGGTACCACTCCGTAGCGGATACCTTCCACTAATACCATCGGGAAACCTTCGTAATTGGAGGTAAGGCAAAGAATACTGCTATCGGTATAATAAGGAACAGGATCTGTATTGCCCGTAAAAGTAATATGCTTAAGTTCCAGTTTTTGGCTTATTGCTTGTAACCGGGCAAGTTCTTTAGCCTGGTAATCTTTTGTATCACTGGCCTTGCTGTCTAAACTTCCGCCAATGATAAATAGTTGCCAGTCCGGATGCTCGTTTTCAATTAAATGCCATGCCTCCAATAACCTGTCTACTCTTTTTTGATTGTAATCAAGCCTGCCCACATATATTACCTGCTTTTTTTTATCATGCACCTGGCTTTCCAAAAACTCCCCGTTAAATGAAGATGGGTTTGCAATGGCGATTATCTTATCGCTGTTTTTTATTTTTAAGATCTTACATAATACAGGGATATACCCTTTTGAAAGCAATACAAGACGATTGCTGGACTGCAATGCTATTTTAAAATATTTTTTGTACGAGTAAATGTATTCTTTAAACGCCAATGGTAATAAGGCTCTTTTTTTAATGCTGTTCTTTAAGCTTTTTTCATGCGATTCAAGGTATTCTGCAAGTGTTTGTTTGTACTGTCCGTAAAATTGGCGGAATCTTAAAGGGGTATTATGCAAGATGGAAATGATACTGGTTTTTGTACCTTTTACTGATGCTGCAATTAATTCGGAAACACTATCAGCAATATTGCCCTGGTTAATGATGATATCAATTGCATTATCTGCAATGATATTTTTTAAACAGGTGATATTTTCTTTTGAATTGCTTTTATCAACATCAGGTAAAAAAAACACTTCCACATCTTTATTATATTCCGGAAAAGAAATTTCCTTCAGGCGGAAATATAAAAAAGATACCTTAATACCTTCTTTAATAAAATACTCCGACAGCACATGCGTCACACGTTCCACTCCCCCTATTTTTGGATTTGCCTCAAGGCCTAGTACAAATAAAATTTTCATTTATCAGCTGGAATTTTTATTAGGTAATGCTGCGGTTTATATTTTTAATTAAAGCAAACCGCCAGTAAAAGCAGGGAATTAAAAAGTTCTTCCCCCTTTACATCATGTTTGCTTTTAAGTTTTGTTTTTCTTTTAGTAAAGATATTATTGCCTCCAAAACGATAGACGGTCCTGTAAAATAACACAATTATTCTAAGCATGTAATAAGACAGGCGGGCCTTACCCGAACTTATTGGTTTTACGCCAAGCGTTGCTATATCAAAACTAAAATCAGTATTGATCTTTTTATATTCCTTTTCAATACCCATAAATTTCAGGCTTAAAATATTCGACCCCAATGCGGCAGGAATATTAAACCACTTGTATAAAAAAGTATACAGGTAAAAATCGTGTGTAACAAAGCCTTTTAAAGTTGCAATATGCAGCGATTCGTTCCTGATCCACCTGTAAACAGACAAGACCCTTTTCATTTTATATACCTTGTAATAGTGTGAAAACAGTACCATAAAAACAAAATCAAACTGGGGATAGAACAGGGGATTAAATCCGCCAATTGAAAGTACCTGTTGTTTATTAAATAATGCACCGGATGGCGAGGCAATGATATTACCAAGGCAATGGTCCACATCATAAACCCTGGCTACTTTTTTATCTGGTGAAAATTCGGGTAGCTGTTCCTGTTGGTGCAATTCATATTGCCCCGGTTTTAAAATTCCGGTGCCGGGATTTTTTTCAATGAATGTCATGCATTCCCTGATAAAATCGGGGAGCAACAGATCATCATCATGCAGCATTACCACCCATTCAGCTTTCGTTAATTCAAAACAACGGTTCATATTGCCTACCATTGAAAGCGTGGCCGCATTTTTATAATAGCTGATGCGTTTGTTAGTATAGGTGCTGAGTAATTGTTCTGTTGCATCGCCTCTTTCCGGATCATCATGTACAATAATGATATCGTAATATTCATACCCGGCCTGGTTCACTGCAGAATCTAAAGCTTCTTTTAACAGGTCTGTTCTTTTATATGTTGGAATAACTATAGAAACTTTAGGAATAAAATCCAGTTTTGATGCTGAAATAAGTATGGAGGGCGTATCAGCATGTTCTTTGAAATTATCAGTAATTTGAAAGAAATCAGTGCTTTGATCTACCATAGTAAAGTTCTTTTTGTCTCACGTACACTTCCGAAAAAGCTAACCTGATAAATGTTATAAAATTTATTTTAAACTCCCGGAAAATAACCAGCGGCCATTTCCAGTTGCTATAACAAAGTTGAACGATGCCCTGTACCAACACTAAGCCCAGCACTCCCGCATTTGTAAATGCCAGCGAAAGAAAACTACCCAGCACAATTACACCTGCAGTAATTAATGATACGCCAACAAAAGGTACTTTATTACCAATAACGATCATTGTTGCAAAGAAGGAATGATTTAATTCCAGCAGTATTACAACCATATACACAATTAAAATTCCTGTTGCTGGTAATACAACGTTTGATTTTATAAGTGTTAACAGCCATGGCCCCAACAATACAAAACCGGTGCCTGCACCAATGAACAACAAATAATAAATGCCCATGCTGTAAGAAAAAGTTTTTAACAACTGCGTTTCCTGGCCCTGTGCTTTTAATGCCGATAAGCGTGGTTCGGAAAGTATGAAGAGTGTTCCGGATACAGTTGAGATAATGGTAACAAACTGTACCATCAATCCGTATGATGCAATATCGTGTAATGGCAGGTACAGGCCCGCCAAAAACATACTCAGTTTTGTAATGGCATAAGAAGCTACATAAACAATACCCAGTTTTTTTGAATTGTGCCAGATAATTTTAAACAGGTCCATTTTTTCCTGCTTAGTTATTTCATAAGCATTCAGTTTTTCATTTAATTCTTTTGTGAAAAAAAATCTTTCTGAAATAAAACGATTTACAAAAGGCGCCAGCAGGTTGGCAATGGCAATACTCATCAAACCAACACCCAGTTTTAGCAAAGTAGCGCCAATTAATAAATAAGTAAGGCGGGAAAAAACCATTGCCTTTTTTGATTCCATTATCATTCCCCTGCCGGTAAGCAACGAAGTGTAATAGGTATAATAAATATTTATAAAAGTAGAGAATGAATAAACGATCCAGATGTATAATGCATTGTGTACGCTTGTAAAGCCATTGGTTACCCTGTAAATATAAACCGTTCCCAGTGTAAGCATTACGGCCAGTACTATAAGAGACAATAACCTGTATACCCATCTTGCCGTATGTATCATTGTACTCAGCAGGCGATAGTTTATTCCCAGTGTACTATCCTGGTTTATATCCACACCTTCCTTCTGTAAAACCTGGGCGCCGCTGAATACATAAGTAATGTTTCTGCCAAACTGCGGTGCAAACCCAAAATCGAATAAAGAAACCATGGAGCCAATGGTAAGCATCAGGTAATTCATGCCAATTTCATTGGGCTTAAGCATACGCAAAACCAGCGGCAGCATAATTATTCCTGCTGCAATAGAAAAAAACTGTGCTATATATCCCCAAACAATATCCTTTCTTGAAAGCTGTATCGACATTTGAATTAAAACGTTTAATTTTCTTGTTGGTTAAAATCAATTCCCCGTTTTCAACGGTACGCATTCCATCATAAAATTATTATGATTTTCCTTAGCTTGCTACTACTTTTTATTCAGCTGCCTTACTCTTAACTGGTTGTATTTTCCCTCAAAAAAAGTATCGGTGGTTACAGTATAGTGCAGAGGTAAGTAATTGTTTAACAGTTTAACATCCGCATCATTTTCAAACCGGGAATCATTCCTGTTGGTAATAAGCAGGTATGAACCTGATGCACTGCCGTTGTTTTCCAGCACTTGTTTTAATTGCATTGTATCTTCTATTTTGGAAAGATAAGTAGTGTCAAATTTTATCGCATCCGGCAGCGGAACAACAGTATTCTTTCCATTGTAATAATATTTAAACGGCAGGGCTAAAACCTTTTGATAAAAAAAGATCGGTTCGTCCTGCTTTTCAATCCTGGTAACATACGCTGCAAGTGCACGGCTGTCAAAATCATTTTTAGGATACTTATAATTAATGGACAATAGTAAAATATAGTAGCCTGCAATTATAAAAAAGATGATGGTTCTTTTTGCCTGCGGATATACATTAAGCAATAACCACAATAATATCATTAATGGAAAACCGATGGTTAAATACCTGTCGTTATAGTCGATACCTGTCTTGGCAAAAAACAATGCAATGAATGACACCAGCAAAGCACCCGAAATTAAAATGCTGTTGATCTTATTCCAATACAGTTTATCGGTTTGCCTGTATTTTTTATACAATTTAAAGTAAGCATATACCAGTACCAAAATAAATGCCGCAATAATGATCCAACGCACTATCCTGTCGAAAGGCAGCGTATCAAGGCTGAGTATTAAATTTTGCGGTGTGTGAAAAATTGAAATTACTTTAGCCAGGAAAGATTCTTTTATTGACCCTACATAAGCCAGTTTTACCGGGCTGGTAGTGAATAAAATATTCTGTAAAAAAACTGCTGCTGCAGGAACAACGCTAATACAATATTTAAAAAATAATTTCCAGCCTAAAAATAATAGTACCGAAGCGCCCAATGCAGCAAGCAGGAATACATACAGGTATTGTGTGTATATGCCAACAATGGCTGCAAGGCCAAATGCAATTAAATATTTATTTTCTCTTTTCTTATAAAAACTAAAGAAATAATAAACAGACAAAACTGATAACAGCAAAAGAAAAGCATACAATCTTGCTTGTGTACTTGCCCAAACAGTATAGGGATTTAAAAGAAACAATACCACAAACCACAAGGAACGATCTTTACCAGAAATAAGTACAACCATTTTATAAAAGACCCGTGCGGCAATTCCGATACATGCAACTGAAAATAATCTTGCAAAGAAAAGATCCGGATTAATGGTACGCCACAATGAAAGAAAAATAAAAAATGCCGGTGGTTGCCCCTCAAAATTATATGACTGGTTGATTACACCACGCAAACTATAAGAAGAAGTATCCATTGTGTACACTTCATCAATCCAAATATTTAAAACCCTGCATAAATAAATTATAAAGACAGCATATACTAAAAGAAAAAACCAAAAGCCAATATGCTTATTTTTTTCGGTCCCGCCTTTATTTGAAAGCTCAGTCATATTTAACCCTGGTTTGTAATTTTAAAAGTTGCCAGCCTGAGGCACTCGTAAAAAAATTAAGTTCTTTTATAATGACAATAAGAATTATTTTTTTCGCCGCGTTGCTGCGAAAAACGGTTGCCACGAAGACGCAAAGGCACGAAGTAAAAATGCTACGCATTTTTCTTTTGTGCCTTGGTGGCTTTGTCCGATCCGAAGGATTCCTATGGAAAGGACTCCTTTGGAGTGGCTAAATTCAATTTTTGTAAAAAATTGTTCCCCCGTCTTTCAAAATACTTGTCATTAGCAGCTTTTAGACCGACGCACTTCCTTATTTTTCTTTATCCTGTTTTTTTAATGATGTGCCCAAATGAAACAACTCTTCAAAATATCTCTTACTCTGCAATGATAAAAATCCTAAGCTCAGGAACTGGATGGCAATAACAAAAGTGATTCCACCCACCATAAATGATTGTGGGTTCTTTTTAAACTCGGCGCCAAGGCTGTGTGAAAAAGAACGCACTTCCCCCGGTAATAACGGCGAAGTACCCCTGGCAACATCTGCAATTACATCATACAATAACCATACTAATTCATACAATGAAAGTGCCATCAAAATTGCACCAATGCTCATGAAAAAAAAGTAAGGCCTGAAGATGAAGCCAGACATAAGGCCGGAGAAAAATCCCCGTATCACCCGCATGCTGGAAGTTCTTTTGCCTGCGAATTTATTTTGCTCCGTCCAGTCAAGGTTTGCAGGCACTTCCACGATCTTTGCACGCAATATCATTGCTTTGTAAACTATTTCAGGATTGATTTCGTAATCCCTCGTTTTTAAATTAAGTGTTTGCACAAAATTGGTGCGGTAAGCTCTCACCATCCCGGTAAATGTATGGTATTTATCCTGCGAAGCAAGGCGCATGAACCTGTTCACCCATTTACTCATGATGCGTCTTAAAAAAGGTACTGCTGTTACCTTACCACCTTTCATATAAGGTGATGCCATTACAATATCGGCATGGGTTTCAATTAATTTGTCTACCATCGCTTCAATATGATCAGTGTTGTAACTAAGATCAATATCCATTATAACAATGATGTCACCCAATGCATTGGCAAAAGCAGTTTTAATGGCATTACCCAAATTAAGATTGGTTGGATGATGCACCACTCTTACAGAATGATTTTGTTTAGCCAGTTCATTGGCAATAGCTGCACTATTATCTTTACTACCATCATTGACAATCAAAATTTCCCAATCGTATTTGTTGCTTTTGCTTTGCAAATATTTGATGAGCAAATTAATGTTTGCTTCAAGAATAGCCTCTTCATTATAACAAGGTGTTACAACAGTTACAAAAGGCTTTTTATCAGGTATCATAGTTTTGTCGGTTTTTTGTTCGTGAGACGTGAGTGGTGAATCGTGAGTTGCAGACCCTAAGTAGTTAGTGCTCTCAACTCACGACTGACGCCTCACGTCTCACGTTTACAATTTTATTAAAAGACATCCATTACATTCAAAAATAGGTTTAAAATGTTTTCGCAGCGCTTCTTCAAATCCGGGCTGCTGTTGTATGATCCGCACTTCTCCCAAATAAAAGGTAACGCCTTTTTCTTTAAACGCTAATAAGTTTTCTATTGATTGCTCTTTGGTGCTTATACAATAGCCTTTACGATCCAGCCAGTAAAAGAAATAACCGATCTCCACGGCAAGGGAATAACCCAGGTCATCTGCTTTTCTTCCGCCGTTGGCTACTATGAGGGCATCGGGTGGAATCAATTTTTTTAAACTATCGGTACATGCATAAAGAGGCGAAGTGGTATACAATGCTTGTTTTGTAAATTTGGCATTAAAGGTGTACCGTGTTTGTTTTGTTGTAGTAAGATAGGTGAAAGAGTGTAATAAAAACACAGCAACAGATAATGCCAGCAAACCAATGATGGCCCTGCTTTTCATTATTGTCATCTTATCTGCAACCACTTTCTTAAAAATATTTAATTGCGGTTGATATTTATTATACAATTCAGCCACAGCGCAACCAATTAAAATAGCTGCTGAAGGAATTGAAAAAATATGATAGTACCAGGCCCATTCTTCTGCGGTGGTTCTTGCAGCAATAATATAAAACAGTGCTACTGAAGCAAACCAAAATAAACCTAAGCGGAAATCATCTCTTTTTATAACCTTAGTAAACAGCAATGCCAATATAACAATTAAAGGTCCCGCTAGTGACCAAACATAGGCCAGCTCTACTTTTAAAAGGCTTAAACTAAGATGCTTGCTGGTTAAAAAATCCCAGCCCACCCATGGGTTTTCATTGGAGAGCCCCAATGAATTACCATACTTTACATAGAACTGGTAGCCATACATATACCATGCAATGGCAGGAATGATACAGCATGCGCCAAGTATTAAAACATTGGGCTTAAGCAAAAATTTCCAATTCTTTTTATAGAGTATAAGTGCGACAAATAATATTCCAAGGTTTGCGGCTGTTACTTTGCAAAGCAATGCCAGCGCTGTACAAATGATGGTGAGTATATAATATTTTGCGGAAGGTTTATCCAGCCATCGCACAAATGCATAAGCGGCGGACACATAAAAGAAGAACATGATCGACTCCGATTGAATGGCAATGGATATCACCATCAATATCGGGCTGAGTGCAAAAAATAAAGAAGCGATAATTGCCGCGCGTTCATTTAATAAAAACCTGCTGAGTTTAAAAAACACCAGCATTGTTGCCAATCCAAAAAAGAAAGAAATTATTCTGCCTGTTGGTTCCCAAAAACCAAAGATCTTGTAACTGGTGGCAATCATATAAGCATACAGTTGGAATTCAGATTCAACATAACCAGGGCCAGGGCCACCATATCCAATTTGCGGATGAAGAATATCTGTACCATTATGATAAAAATACCTGGCCATGCTTGACACATCAGCTTCACGCCAGGAATCTGTGTCAATAATTTGAAACAGGTGAGAACATCTTACACCAACACCAATTACAAAAATTAAAAGCCAGATCCATTTGCTATTCTTCATAATTATTTAAGGTTTAAAGAATCAGTTTAAAGTAATACTTATACAGCAGCCCAAATAAGTATTCCTGTAAATAAAAAAACAAAATAACTGGTCACATCTTTTATCGCATAAACGATCGGATCATCTGTCATTTTACCACGTACTGTATGCAACCATATCCTGCTTATCCAGAATAAGAATAAAAAACTTATTGCCCATAATATTTTAGGTTGGGAATACAGTTGTGTCACTTCCGGGCTGTTGATGTACAATGAAAATACCACTACCGCTAAAAAGCCGCTCACCACACCCATTACCTGCAGTAATTGCAGGTCGGTTGCCGCATATCCTCTTCTCATGTTTTGTAAGTTGCCGTCGTCTTCTATCTGCATCAGTTCTGAACATCTTTTTACAAACGCCAGGCTTAAGAATATAAAAGTTGAAAAAGCGATCAACCAAAATGATAAAGGCACATCAATTATTATCGCTCCTGCAAAAACCCTTATCGAGTATAACAGTGCCAGTATGAATACATCGTATAAAACAATTTTTTTGAGGAATACAGAATAGGAAAAAGAAATAATGAAGTACGCCAGCAAAATGTAAAAGAAATAAATATTGAGATTTGCTGCAATAAT
>Ga0068859_100003049_pt1 | contig 17000 bp, 7 predicted proteins | sample KBSSwiS22_FD_66585 | JGI IMG/M metagenome (GOLD analysis project Ga0068859, IMG submission 66585) | Switchgrass rhizosphere microbial communities from Kellogg Biological Station, Michigan, USA - KBS Switchgrass S2-2 | ecosystem: Host-associated > Plants > Roots > Rhizosphere > Soil ...
CCGGCGCCTTCCCGATGTTCACCCGGGCGGTGGAGACCCGGCGTCCCAAGGGCACCATCTGCGTGATCACTCCGTGGAACTATCCGCTGGCGCTGTCCGAGGACGTGCTGCCGGCGCTGGTGGCCGGCAACGCCGTCGTGCAGAAGCCGGATACCCAGACCTCGCTGTCGGCGCTCTGGCTGCGCGCGCTCGCCATCGAGGCAGGCCTGCCGCCGGCCGTGTGGCAGATCGTCGTGGGCAGCCGGGACGTCGTCGGCGACTCGTTGATCGACGGCTCGGACTACGTCGCGTTCACCGGATCCACGGCGGCCGGCCGGGCGATCGCCGCGCGTGCCGGGGCCCGGCTGATCGGCTGCTCGCTGGAGCTCGGCGGCAAGAACCCGATGGTGGTGCTTGCCGACGCGGACGTCGCGAAGGCTGCGAAAGCCGCTATTCGCGGGTGCTTCAGCAACGCCGGCCAGATGTGTATCTCCATCGAGCGGATCTACGTCGACCGGTCGGTTTACGACGCGTTCGTGACGGCTTTCGGCACCGAGGTCGCGTCGATGCGGATTGGCGCCGCCCTCGACTACTCGACCGACATGGGCTCGCTGACCTACCAGCGCCAGCTGGACGCCGTCCGCGCGCATCTGGACGATGCCGTCAGCAAGGGCGCGACGGTGCTCGCCGGCGGGCAGGCCCGGCCCGAGCTCGGCCCGCTCTTCCACGAGCCGACCGTGCTCGCCGATGTCACTCCCGCCATGGCGGTCTACCGCGACGAGACGTTCGGGCCCGTTGTCTCGGTCTACCCGGTCGACGGCGACGATGCCGCGGTTGCCGCGGCCAACGACACCGAGTACGGCCTGAACGCGAGCGTCTGGAGCCGCGATCTCGGCCGGGCCAGGGCCGTCGCCGCCCGGATCCAGGCCGGCACTGTCAACATCAACGAGGGGTACGCGGCGGCCTACGGTTCACAGGGCGCGCCGATGGGCGGCATGAAGGCCTCCGGTCTGGGCCGCAGGCACGGGGAGGAGGGCCTGCTGAAGCTCACCGAGCCGCAGACGGTCGCCAGCCAGCACGTCCTCGGCTTCGATCCGCCGAGCCTGCTGGGCCAGGACCGGTACGCGACCCTGCTCACCCACACTCTCACCGCGTTGAAGCGGCTACACGTGCGCTGACCAGGCTACGGAACCTCGGGGCGCGAGAACCTCTCGGCCTCAGGGCGCCAGGGCGTCCATCGCCCGGTAAAGGCGTTCCTCGGAGACCGGATACGGCGTGCGCAGCGTCTGGGCGAACAGGCTGATCCGCAGTTCCTCGATCATCCAGCGGATCCGCGGGAGGTCCTGGCTCGGCGGGGCGCCGGGCCCGCCCAGATCGACGGCCAGCTCGTCGTAGGCGGCGCGGACGCGGGCCAGCGTGGCGAGCCTGGGCTGCTCGGCGGTCGCGTCGGCGGGTAGCCGGTCGAGGCGACGCAGGGCCCCGGTGAGGTAGCGGCCCAGATCGTCGAGTCGGCCGGCGCCGGTCGCGGTGAGGAAGCCGGGGTAGACGAGCTCGGCGAGTTGGCGGCGCAGGTCGTCGAGGCTCGCGGCGAGCGCCGGGCTCGGCTTCGCGGCTCCCCGCGGCGTGCTTCCCCTGGCGCCGGAGCCGCGGCCACCGGACGTCTGAGCGCCCGAACCGTGGGCGCCGGAAGACTGGCCGTGTACGGCGGCGAAGGCCGAGCCCAGGGACCGCAGGTCGGTCACCTGAACCGGGCGAGCGGCCGCCCGCCCGGTCGTCGGCTGGCCCGACACCGCGTCGAGGCGGGTCTGGGCGTCGTGCGCGAGCGTCAGCACTCGTTCCGCCGCCCGGACGACGGACAGGGAGCGCTCCGGCAGCTCCGCGCGGACCTCGTCGCGCAGTCGGTCGAAACCAGCCGCGTCCCAGACCGGGCCGCCAGCCTCGGCGATCAGCTGGTCGGCTGCGGCGGCGATGGCGTCGTCGAGCAGGGCACCGATGCTCTCGTGCGGATGGTGGCGCAGTGCCAGCTTCGTCGCGTTGGACAGCTGGGTGTTGATGTAGCGGACCGGGGCGGCCACCGACGCGAGCAGCAGAGCGCGCGTGCCGACCGGGTGCGCGCGGGCCTGGTCGGCCTCGGTCGCCAGCACCCGCAGCGCCACGCCGCCGGGCTCGGCCACCAGCGCCGGATAGCCGCGGACCTGGTGGCGGCCCGACCTGCGCTCGACGGTCCGCGGGATGGTCCCGAGGTCGGCCCAGCTGGTCAGGCCGGTGCGTTCCAGGTTGCCCCCGGCGGCCGAGACCGCGGCGGTCAGCCTGGGGGCGAGTTGGCGTTTCAGCTCGTCGAGGTCCTTGCCCTCGGCCAGCGTCCCCTTCGCCGGCCGCGCTGACCCGTTACCGCCCTTGCCGTCACCGCCCTTGCCGTCACCGCCCTTGCCGTCGTAGACGCGGAAGGTGATCCGCAGGTGCGGGGGCAGCCGGTTCAGGTCGAGATCGGCGCGGGAGACGGTCGTACCGCCACCGATCCGGTTGAGCTCGCGTTCGACGACGGCGAGCAGCGGGCCGTCGGCCGGGCCGACCCGTTCGAGCACCGCCCGGGCGTAGTTGGGCGCCGGCACGTAGCTGCGCCGCAGCGCCTTGGGAAGCGAGCGGATCAGCTCGGTGACGAGATCCTCGCGCAGCCCCGGCACCTGCCAGTCGAAGCCGTCGGGCTCGACCTGGTTGAGGATCGCGAGCGGGATGTGCGCCGTCACGCCGTCGGCGGCCGAACCCGGCTCGAACTGGTAGGTCAGCGCGACCCGGTGCTCGCCGCCGGGGCCGGTCGGCCAGGTGTCCGGGAAGTCCTCCGCCCGCACTCCCTTGGCGCCGTCGGACACGAGCATCGCAGGGTCGAACGTGAGCAGGTCGGGCGTGCCCGGACGGGTCTTCTTCCACCAGGCGTCGAAATGCCGCCCGGAGACGACGTCAGCGGGAACGCGCGCGTCGTAGAAGTCGAAGATGACCTGGTCGTCGACGACGATGTCCCGGCGGCGAGCCCGGTGCTCGAGCTCCTCCGCGTCAGAGAGCAGCCGCTGGTTCTGCGGGAAGAACGCGTGCTTCGTGTCCCAGTCGCCCTCGACGAGGGCGTGCCGGATAAACAGCTCGCGGCACAGCGGCGGATCGATCGCCCCGTAGTTGACCGTGCGGGCCGAGACGATCGGAACGCCGTACAGCGTCACCTTCTCCGTGGCGAGCACAGCGGCCGAGCGCCTCGACCAGCGCGGCTCGCTGTAGGAGTGGCGGACCAGGTGCGCGGCCAGCGGCTCGACCCACTCCGGCTCGATCTTCGCCGCGATCCGGCCCCACAGCCGGGACGTCTCCACCAGCTCGGCCGCGACGACCCAGCGCGGTGGCTTGCGGAACAGTGCCGAGCCGGGGAACACCGCGAAACGAGCGCCCCGGGCCCCCGCGTAGTCACGCTTCTCCGGGTCGAACAGGCCGATGTGGGAGAGCAGGCCGGTGAGCAGCGCCGCGTGCACCTGCTGCGGGCTCGCCGGCGTCGCGTTCGTCGACAGGCCCAGGCTGCGCGCGGCCTGGCGCAGCTGGCTGTGGACGTCCTGCCATTCCCGGACACGTAGATAGTGCAGGTACTCGGCGCGACACAGCCGGCGGAACTGGTTCGAGCTCAGCTCGGCGGCCTTTTCCCGCAGGTAGTTCCACAGGTTCAGGTAGCCGAGGAAGTCCGACGTCGGCTCGGTGAAGCGGGCGTGTTTCTCGGCCGCCGCCTGCTGCGCGTCCGCCGGTCGCTCGCGGACGTCGCCGACGGCCAGCGCCGCCGCGATGACGAGCACCTCGGCGAGGGCGCCCTGCTCCTCGGCGGCGAGGATCATCCGGGCCAGCCGCGGGTCGATCGGCAGTCGGGCCAGCCGCCGCCCGAGCGGAGTCAACCGCGGGGTGCGGGCGCCGCGCCCGCCGGCCGGCTCCGAGCCGGCCGCGGCGACGCCGGTCGGTTCGGCGGCTACCGGAGCGTCAGCCGGCGGCTCGACGGCCCCAGCCGCCGCGAAGGCCGCGGCGCCGGCGGTCAGGGCGGCGGCCGCGGTCGGCGTCGCGCTCGCCGGGAGGTGACGGGGACGTACCGCCTCGAAGGCGCCGAGCTCGTGCAGCAGGGCCAGGCCGTCGGTCACCTGCCGCGGGTCGGGCGGATCCAGGAACGGGAAGTCCGCGACCTCGCCAAGCCCGAGCGACGCCATCGAGAGGATCACCGACGCGAGGTTCGTGCGCAGGATCTCCGGGTCGGTGTACTCGGGGCGGGCGTCGAAGTCGTCCTCGGCATAGAGGCGGACGCAGATGCCGTCGGAGGTTCGCCCGCACCGACCGGCCCGCTGGTTCGCCGACGCGCGCGACACCGGCTCGATCGGCAGCCGTTGCACCTTGAGCCGGTGGCTGTAGCGGGAGATGCGGGCCGTACCGGCGTCGATCACGTACCGGATGCCGGGAACGGTCAGCGACGTCTCCGCGACGTTCGTCGCGAGCACGACGCGCCGGCCCGGATGCGGCTGGAAGACCCGGTGCTGCTCGGCGGCGGACAGCCGCGCGTACAGCGGCAGGATCTCCCGCCCGAGCAGCTCTTTGCTGGGCCGGCGAGCCAGCGCATCCGCGGTGTCCCTGATCTCCCGCTCACCGGACAGGAAGACCAGGATGTCGCCGAGCCCCTCGGCGGACAGCTCGTCGACGGCGTCGCAGATCGCCGTGACGACGTCGCGGTCCGGGTCCGCGTCCGGGTCGTCGGGGTCGACGACCGGCCGGTAGCGGACCTCGACCGGATACGTCCGGCCGGAGACCTCGATGATCGGCGCGTCGCCGAAATGCTGGGAGAACCGCTCGGTCTCGATCGTCGCCGACGTGATGACGACCTTCAGATCGGGCCGGCGCGGCAGGATCCGGTGCAGGTAGCCGAGTATGAAGTCGATGTTGAGGCTGCGCTCGTGCGCCTCGTCGATAATGAGCGTGTCGTACTGGCGCAGCAGCCGGTCGGTGCCGAGCTCGGCCAGCAGGATGCCGTCCGTCATCAGCTTGACGAGCGTGTCCTCGCCGACCTGTTCGGTGAACCGCACCTGGTAGCCGATGATCCCGCCGAGCCCGGCCGAGCCCGTCTCCTCGGCGATCCGGTCGGCGACGGTCCTGGCGGCGAGCCGCCGTGGCTGGGTGTGGCCAATGAGACCGGAGACGCCCCGGCCGAGCTCCAGACAGATCTTCGGTATCTGCGTCGTCTTGCCCGAGCCGGTCTCACCGGCCACGATCACGACCTGGTTGTCCCGGATGGCGGCGAGGATCTCGTCCTTGCGCTGGCTGACCGGCAGCTGGGGCGGATAGGTCAGCGCGGGCACCGCGGCGCGGCGCAACGCCATCCGGATCTCGGCCGTCTCCACCTCGCCGTTGACGTCGACGATCGCCCTGGCGCGGGCCTCGGCGTCCGGATCACGGCGGATCGCGTCCAGCCTGCGGGCGAGACGGTGCCCGTCGCGCAGCGTCAGCGCGGGCAGCCGGGCGGACAGCTTCCCCAGCTCGGCGCGTTCGGCGGCGGCCAGTTCGACGGGCCGCCCGGGGCCGTCGGAGCGGCCGCGCGGACCGGCGTCTCGCTGTCGGGGGCGGTTTCCGCCCCCCGCCGTGCGTTCCGGCCGGTCAGGCCGCTGGCCGGCGTTCCGGCCGGAGCGGCGCCGTCCCTGGGATTCCTGCCTGGCCGCCGACGCCACTGCGGCACCGCCCGCGGGGTCGCCGACGACGCCGGTCGGGTTGCCGGCTGGCTGGTCGACCTGCGGGGATGTCACGAGAGATTCCAGGTTTCGGGGATCCGGTGAGGCGGGCAGGGCCTGCTGTGAGACGGGCAGACTTGCGACGCGGCCGCCGGGTCGATGGGGCCTACCCAGAGGTGGTGCGCGCGTCCCGATCTCTCAGCGTACGGCCCGCGCCCAACATTCCCCTGCCGTCCGGGGGCCATGTCGTGCCGGTCGTAGCGCCACACCGGCGCGGCGCGGACGAGGGAGTGTCCGCGCCGCGCCGGTGTGGGTCCCTACCGCGTGCGTTGATGCTCTGGAACCAAGCCGCAGAGCTCCGTGCCGTCAGGCCAGTGCCGTGCGGGGTCAGGCGGCGCCGGAGGCCGCGGGTTCAGCCTCCTTGTCGTCGGCCGGCGCGGACGGACTGGGCACGGCTGGTCTCACGCGTCCCGTCCAGGACGGCCGGGCGTCCGGGTTCGGCGGGAGCGTCGGCGAGAAGTTCTCGCCCAGTCTGCTGATCGCCGTCCGGGCGAAGATCTGCTGCTGGGTGACCGTCCGCTCGGACCGGCCCCGGCCCACGAAGCTGACCGCCCAGTGCAGCAGCGTCGTGACTCGGTGCTTGAACCCGATGATGTAGACGAGGTGAACCGCGAGCCACATCAGCCAGGCGATGAAGCCTGTCAGTTTCAGCTTGCCGATGCTGGCGACCGCGCTGAACCGCGAGATCGTCGCCATGCTGCCCTTGTCGTGGTACTTGAACGCCTTCCCGCTGTCCCTGCCCTCGATGCGGGCCCGGATGTCGCGGGCCGCGTGCCGGCCGCCCTGAATGGCGACCTGCGCCACGCCCGGCAGCCGGTTGAGCGACATCATGTCGCCGACGACGTAGACCTCGGGATGCCCGGGGAGAGTCAGGTCCGGCTGGACCTCGACCCGGCCGGCCCGGTCCAGCCTGGCGCCCGACTGCATGGCCAGCTGCTTGCCCAGCGGGCTCGCCTGCACGCCGGCGGCCCAGACCTTGCAGACCGACTCGATCCGCCGCCTGCTTCCGTCGGCTTCCTTGATCTCGATGCCCGTCGCGTCGACGTCAGTGACCATCGCGCCGAGCTGGACCTCGACGCCCAGCTTCTCCAGCCGGTTGACGGCATAGCCGCCGAGTTTCTCGCCGAAAGCGGCCAGCACCGCGGGCGCGGCATCCAGCAGTACAATGCGCGCTTTGTCCGGATCGATGTTCCGGAAATCGCGGCGCAACGTTCGGTGGGCGAGCTCGGCGATCTGCCCGGCCATCTCGACGCCAGTCGGCCCGGCGCCCACGACGACGAAGGTGAGCAGACGCTCGATATCCGCCGGATCCGTGGACGCCTCAGCGAGCTCGAACATGCCCAGAATCCGGCCGCGAAGCTCCAGCGCGTCGTCGATGCTCTTCATGCCGGGCGCGTGCTCAGCGAACTGATCATTACCGAAATACGACTGACCGGCACCGGCGGCCACGATGAGGCTGTCGTAGTGGTGGACCGTCGTGCGGCCGATCAGCTCTGAGGTGACCGCCTTCTGGTCGAGGTCGATGTTCGTGACCTCGCCGAGCACGATCTGGACGTTGCGCTGACGGCGCAGCACCTCACGGGTCGGCGGGGCGATCTCACCCTCCGACAGAATCCCCGTGGCTACCTGGTAGAGCAGCGGCTGGAACAGATGGTGGGAGGTCTTGGCGACCAGGGTGACGTCGGCCCAGGCACTGCGTAGCGCCTGAGCGGCGAACAACCCACCGAACCCGGAGCCGATGACGAGGACGCGGTGCCGGTAGACGCCGCCTTCCGCCGGGGTGTGACTGGTGGCAGTTGTGTTCGCGGTCACAATTCCTCTCCACTATGTACCGAGGCTTCCGGCAGCGCCGCCAGGGCAGGGTGCGCTCCGCCGTTAGCCAGAGTGTGCGCTCGTTTCCGCGTTGTTCCCAACGACCATCGCACAGGAACCCGCCGTTCTGGCAGCAGCACTGGGGTGAGTTTCAACCCGTAACCTGCCCGCATACGTTCGGTGGCACTGTTGCCTAAATCACATCCCGACGCGATGTCGCTAACATCACTTTACCCGACGCCCCGAAGTTGCGGCCTGTCCCGCCAACGGGCGGGATAGCTGTCACAGTCTCGCCTGGGAACCTGGTGCAATGATGTCTTATTCAAGCCGGCACCGATCACGCGCATTCCCGCGGCCGGGCTCGGGGGACGCCAGCGACTGGTCCGCGCCGGCTGGTGGCCGCGGGCGGGCCTTGTCGCTCAGGTCACGGCGGGCCCGCCTTCGCGAAGACGTCCGGAGGGCACCATCGTGCCCCCGAACGAGCCGCCTCGCAGCGCCCCGGGCCAGCGAAGGACCCGATGAGCCGGGATGACCGGCGAGGGATGTGACGAACGGCTCGCGGGGGCCCGGCGCGAACCAGCGATGGCACGCCGCGCCGGCGGCTTGACCGGGCGTGGCGCGGTCCACATAGTGCCGGCATGTCGGAGCCGCCGTTCCCGGAGTCGGGGGACGCCCCCTGGCCGCCCCGCCGAGACGCCCGGCCGCCGCATCGTTGGCCCCCACCGCCGCCCCCGCGATCGGCATCCCCGCGCCAGCCGGCCACGGGCTCGCCCGCACCGCGCCCGCCAGCGCGTCCGTCGGCGCCGCCCGAACCACCGAGCCGGACCGCCTGGCAGCCGCCGGCCCGGCGGCCGGGCACCAGGGGGCCGTCCGGGCACGCCGCAGCGCCCGGACGGCCGGTGACCTGGACCGGCGAGTCGATTCGTCTGCTCGATCAGACGGCGCTGGATCAGACGGCGCCGCCGGACCCCCTGGCGGCCGTCGAGCTGCGCCGCGTCGACGACCTGGTGGCCGCGATCCGGCGCGGCGCGGTCGGCGACGGGCCGGCGCTGGGTATCGCCGGCGCCTACGGCGTCGCGCTCGCCGTCGTGCAGGCCGGGCACGAGGGCTGGGACGGCTCCGCGTTCACCGCCGCGGTCGGCCGGCTGCGCGCCGCCCGGGCGACCGCCACGGCGCTGGGCCAGGGGGTTGACGCGGCCTACGCCCGCCTCGACGACGGGCTGGCGGCGGTCGTGTCCGTCGGGAACGAGCTGGCCGACGCGGACGAGCGGACGTACCGGGCGATCGGCCGGCACGGCGCCGACTGGATCCTCGCGCGCCTCGGCGACCGCGAGCTGCGGGTCCTCACCCGTCCCGGCACCGGGGCGGGCGCGACCGGGGCCTGGGACACCGCCCTCGGCGTCATCCGCGAGCTGCATGCCCGGGACCGCGTCGAACTGGTCCAGGTCGACGAGACCCGGCCGCTGCTGCGGGGCAGCCGGCTGACCGCCTGGGAGCTGGCGCGGATCGGAATCGACTACCGCGTCGAGGTCGACGGCGCCGCCGCGGGGGCCATCGTCGGCGGCCTGGTGGACGTCGCGATCGTCGGCGCCGACCGGATCGCGGCGGGTGGCGACGTCGCCACCGCGGTCGGAACCCTCGGCGTGGCGCTCGCGTGCGCGCACGCCGGCGTCCCGTTCGTCGTCGCGGCCAGCGCGTCCACGGTCGACGAGGAGCTGCCGAGCGGCGCCGCGATCCCGATCGAGCAGCGCGCCGACGACGAGGTCCTCGTCGTCGGCGGCCGCCGGGTCGCGCCGCCGCGCGCCCGCGCCTACAACCCGTCGTTCGACATCGTCCCGGCGAGCCTGGTGGACGCCCTGATCACGGACCTCGGTCCGCGCCTGCCCGTCATGCCGTTCGCCCGCTGAGCCGGCCGCCGAACCACTTCTCGGGCGGCTTCGCGGGGAGTCAGGCAAGCGGCAGGTAGGCGCTGGCTACGGCGTCGCGGTTGGCTTCGGCCTCGGCCGCGGTGCCGGACCAGGCGACGCGGCCGTGGCGCAGGACGTGCACCCGGTCGGCGATGGTCAGCGCGCTGCGGACGTGCTGCTCGACGAGCAGCACCGCGAGGCCGTCGTCGGCGGCGGCGCGCACGGCAGTCAGCAGCCGGGTGACGATCTGTGGCGCCAGACCCAGCGAGAGCTCGTCGGCGAGCAGCGCCGTCGGCCGGCGGGCGAGCGCCCGCGCGAGCGTCACCATCTGCTGCTGGCCGCCGGAGAGCAGGCCCGCCCTGCGGTCCAGGTGCTCGGACAGCTCCGGAAACGCGGCCAGGGCGAGAGCAGGGTCGCAGCGCCCGACCCGCAGGTTCTCCCGGACCGTCAGGCTCATGATCACCGACCGGTCCTCCGGGACCAGGCTGAGGCCCGCGCGGGCCCGCCGGTGCAGCGGCGCCGAGGTCGGGCTGCCCGCCCAGTGCACCTGGCCGCCCTGCGGCGGGAGCGCGCCGGCGAGCGTCAGCAGCGTCGTCGTCTTGCCCGCGCCGTTCGGGCCAAGGAGGACGACGACCTCCCCCGCGTGCACCGTCAGGTCGAGGTCGCGGACGACCGGCACACCCCCATAGCCGGCCGACAGCCGGCGGGCGGCGAGCACCGGTGGCGTGGCCGGGCGGTCTTCGTCGCCCCGGCGGCGCCGCGCGGCGGGACGGGTGCTCTCGCCGCGGCGCGGGAGCGGCAGCCGCGGGCTCATCGGCCGGCCCCGGGAGCGACCGGCGCGTCGGTCTGCCCGACCTGAGCGTCGCGGGCCCCTCGGCGGGCCGGGCGGTCGCGCCCGGAGCTGACCTGCTCGCCGAGGTAGGCGAGCTGGACGGCGGGGTCCTCACGGACCTGCGCCGGCGTGCCCTCGGCGATCAGGCGGCCCGCGTCGAGGACGAGGACCCGGTCGCAGACGGACATCACCACGTCCATGTCGTGCTCGTTGAGCAGGATGCCCAGCCCCCACTCGTCGGCGATCCGGCGCAGCAGCCGGGCGACCTCCCGGCTCTCGTTCTCGTCCAGCCCGGCGCACGGCTCGTCGAGCAGCAGGACCGACGGGCGGGCCGCGACCGCGCGGGCGATCGCGAGCAGTCGCCGTCGGCCGTACGGCAGCTCGGTGACGGAGCGGGTGAGATCGTCACGCAGGCCGAAGGCGTCGATCGCGGCCCGGGTCGCGGCTGGCAGCACTCGCGTGCGCGGCCAGACCAGGTTGGTCAGGTAGGCCCGCAGGTCACGCGGGTCGCTCGCGGCCTCGAGGTTCTCCAGGACGGTGAGATCCTCGAACAGCTCCAGGTTCTGGAAGGACCGCTGGACGCCGCGGCGGGCGCGCCGATGCGCCGGGAGCCGGTCGAGCCGGTGCTCGCCCAGTGTGAGCTGGCGGGACCTGGCCGCCGTGTAGCCGGTGATCGCGTCGATCACGGTCGTCTTGCCGGCGCCGTTCGGGCCGATCAGACCGACGATCTGGCCGGGGGTGACCCGGAGGTTCACGTCGTCGACGGCGGTCACGGCGCCAAACCGGACCGTCAGGCCCCAGACCGACAGCGTCGCGGGCCGCAGGACGCCCGCCCCGCGGCTGAACGCCGCCAGCCGCCCGGTGACGGGTCGCTGCCGCCTGGCCGGGCGGGTGCCCGCGACGAGCAGCTGCTCGACCCGGCGGCGCTCGCGGGTCTCGAACTGGCCGCGTCGCGACGGGATGGTCACCCGGGTCGTGACGGCCCGTGCCGCGACCGCGTTGCCCGGTGCCATGCCGCTGCCGGACGTGGCCAGGATGGTGACCAGCACGATGCCACCGATCAGCGGGACGTAGCGGTCCAGCTGGGTCAGCCAGTCGAGCACCCGTCCGCTGGCCGCGACCGCCACGAGCGTGAGCACGACGGCGCCGGCCCACGGCGCGGGCCGCCGCCAGGGCGGCCGACGGGTGACCGGCAGCGCCCCGCCGGCGGGCGCCGGGTTCTCGGCGGATGCCGCGGCCTCGGCGAGCGTGGCGTTGTCGACCGGCGTGGCGTTCTCGGACGGTGTGGCGGGAACCGTCGCGGCCTCGCCGGGGCGGTCGAGGCTCGCGCCAGCTCCGAAGCCGACGGCCGTCCCGAGCAGGGCGATGACGGTCCGGGCGAACGCGGCGACACCCGTCAGCAGGTGGCCGATCGAGGCGCCAAGCCGGGTGCCGAGTGCGCCGGTCGCCCAGGTCGCGCCGGCGAACGCGCCGCTGACCCAGCCGACGCCCCCGAGCACGGCGAACGCGATCAGCAGGATGGAGCTGAACGGGGAGAACAGGCCGCCGCCGTAGTCGATGTTGCCGCGGGCGCCGTAGGAGTAGAAGGCGAACAGGACGCCGCCGTACCCGGCGATCGCGGCCGACAGGGCGAAGGCGTAGAGCTTCGCCCCGACGACACTGATCCCGAGCGCGGCCGCCGCCCGCTCGTTGGTGCGCACGGCGATCAGCCGCCGGCCGACCCGGCCGCGGCGCAGGTTCGCCACGGCGACGGCGATCAGCCCGAAGGACAGCAGCGACAGCGTCGCGAATGCCCGCGGCGCTTCGACGGTGTCGAGCCGGACACCGAACAGCCGGACCTGCCCGACGACGGTTCCCTCGGGGTCGCCGAGCACGCCGAACGCGGCGGCGGCCGAGCCGGGCGGCGGCGGGGAGTGGTAGCCGCGCTGGAACAGGATCGCGTCGGCGGCCGCGCCCAGGCCGAGGGTGACGACGGCGAGCTGCAGGCCACGGGTGCGCAGCGCGGGCAGCGCGAACAGCACCCCGACGGCCGCCGTCCCCAGCACGCCGAGGGCGAGAGCGGCCTCCAGCGGCCAGCCGCGCACCGCGACAAGTCGGCCCGCGATCAGCGCGGCGACCCCGGAGAAGGCGAGCTGGGCAAGCGAGAGCTGGCCGGTCAGCCCGACGAGGACCACCACCGAGAGAATGAGAATGGCCCACAGGGCGTTCGCGTCGAGCGCGTTCACCCAGTCGACGGGCAGCGCGTACCAGATCAGGCAGATCGCTCCGGTCATCGTCAGGACCAGGGCCGGCCAGTGAATCCGGCCGCTGCCGAGCGTCGGCAGCTTCTCGTGGACATGGCCGCGGTCCGGGATGTGCCGCCCGCGAATCGCCAGATAGAAGACGATGACCAGCAGCGGGATCGCCCGGTCGACCCCGCGCCAGGCCTCGTGCTTGCTGACAAGCTGGACCTGGGTCTCGACCTCCACGACGGCCAGCACCACGGAGGCGACGAACACCGCGGGGAACGAGCGGAACCCGGCGACCAGGCCGATCGCCAGCGCCGGCACGATCAGCAGCATCAGGTTCGGCGCCGCCAGCGGCTGCTGGAGCGGGGCGAGCAGCACGCCGCCGAGGCCCGCGAGCGCCGCCCCGAGGGTCCACGCCGCCGCCGCGACCAGGTCGGGCGACCAGCCGAACGTGGCCGCCGCGCGCGGGTTCTCGGTGACGGCCGTCGTGGCGAGCCCGATCGTCGTGTGCCGGAACGCCACCCACAGCCCGGCCAGCACCGCGGCCACGACGCCCAGGCGGACGAAGACACCCCAGTCGACGGGCATCCCGGCGAGCGTCACCTTCGACGTCGGCAGCACGGTCGGCGAGGAACGCACCGCGGTGCTGTAGATCAGGGTGAGCAGGGCCTGCAGGATGATCAGCAGACCGAGCGTCGCCATCACCTTGGTCAGCGCCGAGCCGTCGCGCAGCGGGCGCATGACCAGCAGGTGGAACAACAGCCCGATGAGCGCGGTGGAGCCAACGGCGAGAATCGCGGCGAACCAGACCGGCAAGGACCAGAGGTCGGCCGCGCCGTGAAAGGAGTACGCGGCCCAAGCCAGCAGCGCGCCGTGCGCGAGGTTGAGAACACCGGCGCCGCGCTGGACGATCACGATCCCGGCCGACATCATCGCGTAGAGGCCAGCCGTGCCCAGCGCCAACAGAGCGTAGCCGATCCAGTCATTCACCGCGACCGACCCCCTTCGCCGGACAAGCCGAGACCCCTGCCCGCGGGAAAAGCGGCATCTCTGACCAACGCGCATGGTTGCACAAGACTCACCGGGAACCGGGGCCGGCGTCGTTCGTTGAGCGTAGGAAGGGGGTGAGGATGCTCGAGTTGGTCGCGGGAGCTAACGGACCGTTACCAAACGGCCCGATCCGAATCCGCCTCCCCGGGCCGTTCGATCTGTCGGCGCTCGTCGTCGGAGCCGACGGAAGAGTCGGCGGCGACGCCGATTTCGTCTTCTATAACCAGCCGTCCACCGCGGGCGTCCGGCTCACCCCGGCCCGCGGCGGCGGGCCGGCCCCGGGCGCGGCGGGCGACGAGGTGACCGTCGAGCCCGGTCGGCTGCGTGGCGGCGCCGAGCGGGTCGTACTGGTCGCGAGCCCCGCCGATGGCGGGACCGCGTTCGGCCGGCTGCCGGCGCCGGTGACGACGGTGTACGACGGCGCGGGCGCGGCGGTCATGCGACTGGTCCCGCCGCGGCTCGACGCGCAGACGGCGCTGCTGGTCGGCGAGCTCTACCGGCGCGCGGGCGGCTGGCGGGTCCGCTCGATCGGCCAGGGCTACGCGGACGGCCTGGCCGGGCTCGCGCGCGACTTCGGTGTCGAAATCGACGAGCCGAATCCGGTCCGGCCGGTCGTGGCCCGCGTACCGCCAGGGCGGCGGCCCGGCGACGCGGCGCGGCCGCCGTGGCAGGGGGCGGGGCCCGACCCGTCGGTGCCCGGTTCGATTCCGACGGCCGTGCCGGTACCGCCGCCGCTGATGGCCCCGCCGCCGGAGGCGCTGGAGCGGCCGCGGGAAAGCTCACCGTGGTCGGGTCAGGGCCGCGCGCGGGTGTTCGGGGTGTACGGGCCGGGCCCGCAGCCCGGCCAGTGGGCGCACCCGCCCGGCGGCGACCCGCTCGCGGAGGTGGTGCTGCTGACCAACCAGCAGCGCCAGGCACACGGCCTGCCGCCGCTGGCGCCGGAACCGCTGCTGGCCAGGGCAGCGGCCGCGCACAGCACGGACATGGCGACGCGCCAGTTCTTCGACCATCGCAATCCGGACGGTCTGCAGGTCGCCGACCGGGTGACGGCGCTCGGTTACCGCTACGCGACCGTCGCCGAGAACATCGCCGCCGGCCAGCGCACCCCAGCCGAGGTCGTCACCGGCTGGATGAACAGCCCCGGCCATCGCCGCAACATCCTGCTGCCCGAGATCACCCAGATCGGCGTCGGCTACGCCCCGAGCACCGACGCCTACGGCTGCTACTGGACCCAGGTCTTCGGCACGCCGCGCACCTGGTGACGCCGCGCCTGGTCAGCCGCGTTCGCGCAGGTCAGGCTCCGGCCTGGGTGAGGATCTTCAGCGCGTCGTAGGTCTCGGTACCCAGCGGGACATAGGTCCTGGTCCCCGGGTCCCAGCGGACGCCGCGCATCGTCGTGTTGAACAGCCGCTGCGCGCCCGGGATCGGCGACGGCCTGGTGAAGTCCAGCGGCGGGGTGATGCCCCCGGTGTCCAGGCCCGAGGTCTTGTTCAGCGCCTCGAGCAACGCGGACGACGTCACGGTGTCACCGGGAATGGCGGCGGCGACCTTCTCGACGATCTGCACCGACAGCCAGGCGCCGATCGTGTTGGTCGAGGTGGTCCGCACCGCCGCGTCCTTGTCGCCGGCCGCGACCTCGGCGTCGAGCTCCTTGACCGCCCGGGCGATCTCCGGGTACTGGGCGGCCTGGCTGAGCTCGGGGAAGGCACTCGCGAACACCAGCGAGTGGGTCCTGGTGCCCTGCCGCGTCAGCCAGTCGCGAGACAGCACGCCCATCGCGTGGCAGTACTTCTGGCCGTCCTCGCCGCCGGCCGCGACCTCGGCGTAGGCGCCTTGGTCGACGACGACGAGTACGGTGCCGTTGACGCCGGCGCGCCGCAGCTGCGTGGCCGTCGGGGTGAAGTCGCTGGTGTCGATCGGGACCCGCGGCGAGAGGACGAGCGGCGACCCGGCCTGCTTGGCGCCGAGCTCGGCCATCTTCATCAGCCGGTCCACCTGCGGCAGGCTGTAACCGACGGCGCCGAGCCTGGTCGCGCCGGCCTCCTTCAGCAGCGCGGGGCATACTGCCGGGTAGTAGGTCAGCGGGCTGAGCACGAAGCTGACCGGGGAGGACAGCTCCGAGCCGTCGATCGAGATGCCCGCCGAGCCAATCGACGGGATGTGCGCGGCCTCCAGGATCGGCATGATGCCGCCACTGGCGCTGACCTCGTTCACGACGGCCAGAACGTGGTCGCTGACCGCCTGGTTCGCGCAGGACTTGGCGGTGTCGGCGTCGTTCTTCTCGTTGCAGTAGAGCAGCTCGACGCGGTGCCCCTTGATCCCGCCACGGCTGTTCAGGCCGCGGACGGCGGCCTTCGTCGCGCCGAGGATGTCCGGGTAGTTCGAGCCGGCGGTCCCGGTCGGCGCGATCACCATCAGCTTGACGGATGCCCCGGCCGCCAGTGAGGCCGGGGCACTTCCGGTGCCGCCGCCGGGCCCGGACTCGCTGCACGCGGCCACCGCCAGCGCGGTGCCGAGCGCCGCGGCCGCCAGCCGCAGCCTCTGCCGTCGTCCCACCTGGGGCCTCCTCGTCGTTCCGTCGTCCAGCGGCCGAAGCAACCGACACCGTAGCCGGGCCGGACTCGCCCCCTTTGGGAGGGTGGCTTCCGCTGGCCGGCGACGTTCGGCTGGCCGGGGGGGACGTCAGATCAGGTGCGACCAGGCGTACGCGAACCCCATGATCTGGTCGGTCAGGGTGTCGAACCGATCGGCGACCGCGGGGTTCGCGACCGCGCCGTAGGCGTCGATCGAGGTGCTCTCGTGCCTGGTGAGCGTGATCCCCAGCGGGGTCGGCCAGCCACCGAGGGCGTGCACGCGGGCACGTAGCGCGGTCAGGGCGCCGCCCGCCCCCGGCCCCTCCTCGCAGGCCAGCAGCCCGACGGGCCGCGCGTCCAGACAGGGCCGCGGCGCGTCGCGCAGGTCCCAGACATAGTCGAGCGCGTTCGCGATCAGGCCGGACGTTCCGCCGAGGTAGTCGGGGGCCGCGATGATCAGGCCGTCGGCCCTGCCGATCTCGCCGACGAGCCGGCGGGCGGCCTGCGTCCGCTCGGCGCTCTCCGGCGAGTAGGGCGGCAGGTCCAGCTCGGTGAGGCTCAGCAAGACGGTCTCGGCGCCGGCCTGCGCCACCATGCGGATCACGGCGCCGAGCGCGCGCATCGTCGGCGAGTCGGTACGCGCCGAGCCACCGAGGCCGACGACCACCGGCCGGCGCCGCCCGGGCCGGCCGGGGCCGGCGCCGGGGTTACGGCGCTCCAGCCCCGAGCCCAGGCCATGGTCGCCGCCGAGATCGGGCGGGCCGCCCGGGGAGCGGCGCGACGCCAACGGAGAGCTGTCACGCAGTGCTGCCGGGATCTTCCCGAAGCCGTCC
>Ga0068859_100003050_pt1 | contig 16999 bp, 13 predicted proteins | sample KBSSwiS22_FD_66585 | JGI IMG/M metagenome (GOLD analysis project Ga0068859, IMG submission 66585) | Switchgrass rhizosphere microbial communities from Kellogg Biological Station, Michigan, USA - KBS Switchgrass S2-2 | ecosystem: Host-associated > Plants > Roots > Rhizosphere > Soil ...
CCGTTCGTGGCGAGGAGCCGCCCGGCCAGACGTGCCCTCAGCCGTCGGCTGGCGTCTCGACCGCGGCCGGCACCTCGGGCCCGTCGCTGGGGTGCGCCCCGCGCTCACCGGAGGCGGAGTCGTCAGGATCCGGATCTCTGGCGGGCGGCTCGTCCCGCCCGGGATCGTCGGCGCCGGCTCGCGTCGCCGGGATGATCGCGCCCGCCCGTCCAGGCGAGGCCGCGTCCCGCTCGCCGCCCGGTCTCTCCAGAGCGGCCACCATCCGGCGGTAGCCCTCGATGGTGAGCATCGCCTCCCGCGTGCGCCGGGGGCTACCGCGCAGGGCGCCCCACAACAGCGCCAGCAGCAGCGCCACAACCGGTATCAGCAGCACCCACATGGCGGCCTCGCCATCAACGCGGAACTTCGGGGAGACACTGGCATTCGGGGAGACACGGACCTGTGGGGGAACGGGGATCCGGGTGCCAGGCCGAACCTCATCCTAGGTTCCCCGTCAGCAGGCGCCTACCCATTCCGACGTGCCGTCGGCGAACAGCTGGCGCTTCCAGATCGGTACCCGGGCCTTGACCTCGTCGATGAGCAGGCGGCAGGTCACGAACGCCTCGGCGCGATGCGCGGCCGAGGCCGCCACGACCACCGCGAGGTCCCCGATCGCCAGGAGGCCGGTGCGGTGGTGCACCGCCACCGCCAGCACGCCGGCCGAGGCTCCCGGGCCGGCGTGCTGGTGCGCGCGGTCGTGCCGATGGGGGGAGCTGGACGATTCGGCCCAGGACACGGCCGGCGAGCGGACGGCGCCGTCGGCCACCTCGCGGGCCACCTCGGCCAGCTGTCGCCGCGCCGACGGATGCGCGGTGTACTCCAGCTCGACCACCGGCTTCCCGCCGTCGTGGTCACGGACAGTCCCGACGAACAGGGCGGTGCCGCCCGCCCCGGGCAACGCGACCGCCGCCAGGCATTCGTCCACCGACAACGGGGCGGCTCGCAGCTCCGCGACGACGAGGGGACTGCTACCAGCGCGGACCGCCAGCCCAGCCGGATACATCTCCATCCACCGACGGTATCCGGCGCGCCCGGCCGTAGGCGCGCGATCGGACTACCGTGGACCCATGTCCGCGGATACAAGTCCGCACGAGAACTAGCCAGCACGACAGGCAGTCGGCGCAACAAACAGCCAGCGCAGCACGTTGCCTACACAAGCACGATGCCAGCACGGTGTAGCCAGCTCAGCGGGTAGCGAGGTTCCGGGTCTGATGAGTAGCCAGTTTCCGTTCGGCTTCACCCCCGGCGGCGGTGGAGGCGGCGACCGCGGCCAAGGCGGCCAAGGGCCGTTCGGGTTCGGCGGCGCGGCACCGTTCTTCGCCGAGTTGGAGAAGCTGCTGTCCTGGCAGGGCGGTCCCGTCAACTGGGAGCTGGCCAGGCAGGTCGCAGCTCGGACCGTCGGCACCGACGACCCGGAGGTCACCAGCGCGGACGAGGAGGCCACCGCCGCCGCGCTGCGGATCGCCGACGTCTGGCTCGACCCGGTGACCCGGCTGCCGGCCGGCGGCGCGCGGGCGCAGGCGTGGACGCGGGTGCGCTGGATCGAGGCGACGGTGCCCATCTGGCAGAAGCTGTGCGACCCGGTCGCGGCCAGGGTCGTCGAGGCGATGCGGACCGGCCTGTCCGGCGGGCTCGCGCAGCTCGGCGGCACCCAGGGGCTGCCGCCGGAGCTTGTCGGCGCCCTGCCGCCGGGGCTCGACCTGGGCCAGCTGATGGCGGCCGGCGGCCCGGTCGTGGAGATGATGAACCGCGTCGGCGGGATGCTGTTCGGCGCCCAGGTCGGCCAGGCGATCGGCACCCTGGCCAGCGAGGTCGTCTCGTCGACCGAGATCGGCCTGCCGCTCGCGCCGGCCGGGACAGCCGCGCTGCTGCCGGCGAACGTCGCGGCCTTCGGCGAGGGGCTCGGCGTCGAGGCGGAAGAGGTCCGGATCTACCTGGCGATGCGGGAGGCGGCGGCGACCCGGCTGTTCGCCCATGTCCCGTGGCTGCGCGCGCACCTGCTCGGCACCGTCGAGGAGTACGCCCGCGGCATCACGGTCGATCAGGACGCGCTCGGCCAGATGATGCGGATGGTCGACCCGTCCATGCTGATGGACCCGGAGAAGCTTTCCGAGGCGCTCGGCGAGGACGTCTTCGCCGACGCGACCACGCCGGAGCAGGAGGCGGCGCTGGGCCGTCTCGAGGTCGCGCTCGCGCTGGTCGAGGGCTGGATCGACCACGTGACGGACACGGCCGCGACGGAGCACCTCCCGTCGGCACCCCGGCTGCGCGAGATGGTGCGCCGCCGGCGGGCCGAGGGCGGCCCCGCGGAGCAGACGTTCGCGACCCTGGTCGGGCTCTCCCTGCGGCCGCGCCGGCTGCGGGAGGCGGCGGCGCTCTGGGAGGCGCTGCGGGCCGCCCGTGGCGCCGACGGGCGGGATGCCGTCTGGGACCACCCGGACCTGCTGCCGTCGGCCGACGACCTGACCAACCCGGAGTCGTTTGTCTCGGGCTCCGCGGCGAGCACGATGGACCCGATCGCGGAGATCGAGAAGCTGACCGATACGCCGCCCGACGAACCCGGCTCCGATATAAACGGCCGCTGACTCGGCTGTCCGAGGCGTCCCGGGGCGGACATCTGGGGCTCAACAGGTGCCAACCGGCCCGGCCCAGCCGGCCACCCGGTTCCGAGGGCGGCACCCGAGCATTGACGTCACGACGCCATCGCCTTAGCGTCATCGACTGGAAACCCCTGGTAGTCGATCTCTCTCAGAAGGGGAAGCTGAGAGGACTCGCGTCTACCGGGGGTTTCTTGTTCGCGCGCTGCGTGGTCGGCGCGCCGCCACGCCCCTGTCCCCCGGCGCCGACGGCACCCGCGCCGGCTGGCGACGGCCCGCCCTAGGCGCGCGCGCCGGGCGGTCACCGCCGTCCGGACACCCGCCCGGCGCGGCGGCCCCCTCGGCGGGACCGAATGCCCGGCTGGGCAGGATGAATCCGCCGCCGCGAAAGATCCGGTCCCGGTTTCACCGGACCGGAGTCGCCGGCGGCGTCGCGTGGCCAACCATGGCCCGCGTCGCAGGAGACGGCCCGGGCCCGCTGCCCGGGGCTCTGCCCGGCCCGCCGAGGCAAACCAGGCGGGGACCGGCGACCTTCGGGCGCCAGGCGACCCGGGCGCAACCGTCTCCGCGTCTGTCCAGAGCATCACTCGGGCGTCCGCACCCGCCTGCGCGGTGAGGGTGTGGACCTATGAAGGGAGACCGCGTGGCCGACAGCGCCGCCAGCTACGAGGGCTACTGCGTCAAGTGCAAAGAGAAGCGCCACTACACCGGCGAGGTCCGGATCAGCGAGTCCGGCCGCCGGATGGCCCGGGGTACCTGCCCGGTCTGCGGCTCGACCATCAACCGGATCCTCGGCAAGGCCTGATTCCGGCTTGCCCCAGTCTGGGTGCGCCATCAGGCACCGGGGCTGCTGACACTCAGGAGGCGGCGTGCGGAGGTCTCGCCGGAGCGCAGCGAGGGCGCGGCTGGAGCACGCAGCCGACGGAGTGGCAGCAGAGGTACTGATCCGCCTGCTCCCACCCCGCGCTGGGCGGGCGGGGTGGGGCGCCGCCCGACTGGTCTGCAACGGCTCAGTCGGGGCCGACAGCTCGATCGGCTCTAAGGAACCCGATCGGTTGTCAAGCGGCGGTGGCCCGGCGCCGCGAACCGCCGCGGGCCAGGACCGCCGGGAATGTGCGAACGTGCGGCTCCCTGCCGCGCGGCCGGGCGGGCCCTGCCCGCCACGGCCGGCCGGCACTCGTCGACGCGTCGCCAGTCCCCGCGGACCGGGCGGCGCCGGCCGGCCCGAGGAGGTACCCGTGCGCCCGGTGCTCAAGCCCGGCCTGCGCCGACTGTGGCGGGACGGGTCGACCCTGCAGCTCGGGGTCGACCCGTCCCGGGCGCTCGTCGTTCCCGGAGTGACGCCCGCGCACGCGGCGGCGCTCGCGGCGCTGGACGGCACACACACCCTCGCGCGGCTGGACGCCGACGCGGAGCCGGCGACTGTCGCGCTGCTCGATCTGCTCGGCCAGGCCGGCTTCCTCGACGATGCCTCCGCCGACATCCCCGCCGACGGGCGGGACGCGGCCGCTGCCGGCCAAGAGGCCACTGGCCGGCACAGCGGATCGGGCAATGATCTCCCGCCGCTCAGTGCCGCAGAGCGCGACCGGCTGCGACCGGACCTGGCGGCGTTCTCGCTGGCGACCAGAGACCCGGCCGGCGCCCGCCGGGTGCTCGCCCGCCGCCGGCTCGCCGGCGTGCGGGTCCAGGGCGCGGGCCGAGTCGGTGCGCAGATCGCCACGCTCCTCGCGGCCGCCGGGGTGGGCCGCGTGGTCGTCGACGACGCTGGCCTCGCCGGGCCGGCCGACGTCGCGCCTGGCGGCCTCGGCCTCGACGATGTCGGGCGGCCGCGCGCCGTCGCCGCGATGGCCGCGCTCTCCCGGGTGACCCGCCGGCCGGTGCCGTCCGGCCCGGCCAGGCCGTTCCGTCCTGACCTGCTGGTGCTCGCGCCGGTCGGGCTGCCCGTGGTGCGCCCGGACGAGTCCCTCGAGCTGGAGCACGGCGCGGTCGCGCACCTGTTGGCCGGCGTCCGGGAGACCACCGGTGTGGTCGGCCCGCTGGTGGTGCCCGGGCGGACGTCCTGCCTGCACTGCCAGCACCTGAACCGCTTCACGGCAGACGCGGCCTGGCCGCTGCTCGCCCTTCAGCTGGCCCGGGCTGCCGACCCTGGACCGGACGCGTGCGAGGTGACACTGGCCACTCTCGTCGGCGCCCTCGCCGCGGCGCAGGCACTGGCCTTCCTCGACGCCGGATCCGGGCGTCCCGACAACCGGCCGGCCGATCAGCCGGCGGCGCCCGGCCTGCCCGCGACCGCCGGGGGCACACTGGAAATCGCCACCCCCGACTGGCGCATCCGGCGGCGCACCTGGCCCCCGCATCCGGACTGCCCCTGCCGCGCTGCCCGCGCCGCCACCGCGTCGAGCCCGCCAACTGCCAACTGACCAACCGGGCAGCAAAGGGACACTTCTTGCGGCCGAGCCGGACACGTCAGGCGCCGGCGGCAGCGACGATGGAGGGGTGTCCGACATTCCACGCCGCGCCGTGGTCCGCACCGCGCGGCTAGCGACCCTGCCGCTCGGCTACGCCGGCCGGGCCACGCTCGGCGTCGGCCGACGCCTCGGCGGCCGGCCGGCCGAGGCCGTGGCGACCGAGGTCCAGCGGCGGACGGCCGAGCAGGTCTTCCGCGTGCTGGGCGAGCTCAAGGGCGGCGCGATGAAGCTCGGCCAGGCGCTGTCCGTGTTCGAGGCGGCCCTGCCCGACGAGGTCGCCGGCCCCTACCGCGCCGCGCTCACGAAGCTGCAGGAGGCGGCGCCGCCGCTGCCCGCCCCGACCATCCACCGGGCGCTCGCGGCCGACCTCGGCCCCGACTGGCGCGAGCTGTTCCGGTCGTTCGATGACGAGCCGGTGGCCGCGGCCAGCATTGGCCAGGTCCACCGGGCGGTCTGGTCGGACGGCCGGCCGGTCGCGGTGAAGGTGCAGTACCCGGGCGCGGGGCCGGCGCTGTTGTCCGACCTCGCCCAGCTCGGCCGGCTGGCGCGGCTGTTCGGCGTGCTCGCGCCCGGCCTGGACGTGAAGCCGCTGATCGAGGAGCTGCGGGCGCGGGTCGCCGAGGAGCTCGACTACCGGCTGGAGGCCCGCTGGCAGCGCGCCTTCGCCGAGGCCTACCGGGGCGACGCCGAGATCGCCGTCCCGTGGCCGCTCGCCGCCGCGGACCACGTGCTGATCAGCGAATGGCTCGACGGCACCCCGCTGGCCGACGTCATCGCCGGTGGCACCCAGGAGCAGCGCGATCGGGCCGGGCTGCTGCTGTGCCGTTTCCTGTGGTCGGGGCCGGCGCGGGCGGGGCTGCTGCACGCCGACCCGCACCCGGGCAACTTCCGGTTGCTGGCCGACGGCCGGCTGGGGGTGCTGGACTTCGGCGCCGTCAAGCAACTGCCGGACGGGCTGCCCGAGGTGATCGGCCGGCTGACCAGGCTCGCCCTGGAGGCCCGCCACGCCGTCGATCAGGCGGCCGACGACGATGACGGCGCCGTGGTTGCGCGTGATGACGGCGCCGGGGTTGCGCGTGATGACGAGGCCACCGCCCAGGTGCTCGAGGGGCTGCGCCGTGAGGGCTTCATCCCGCCGCACGCCACGGTCGACGCCCACGACTTCCTGGACAGCCTCGGGCCGCTGCTCGACGCGCTGGCCGAGGAGGAGTTCACCTTCTCCCGCGGCTGGCTGCGGGAGCAGGCGATGCGACTCGCGGACTGGCGCTCGCCGGCCGCCCAGGTCTCGCGTCAGCTCAACCTGCCGGCGTCCTACCTGCTGATCCACCGGGTCACGATGAGTGGGATCGGCCTGCTCTGCCAACTGGGGGCGACGGCCGGGCTGCGGGCCGAGATGGAGCGTTGGCAGCCCGGGTTCGCGCCACCCGGCTCGCCGGCCGCCCGGCACGCCGCCCGCGCGAACCGGCCGGGCCGCAAGCTCCCGTCCACCGCGGCCGGCCCGGCGCCGGGCGCACCGGCACCCGGTCCGCTGCTGTTCGGCCCGCCGCCACCGCGACGGCCCGCCCGCACGGCCAGGCCGCCGCGTCAGCGTGCCGCCCAACCACCAGAGACACTGCCGCCCGAGCTACTCCTGCCGCCCGAGACTCAGGCGCCCGAGAGCTTGCCGGACGTCTGACACGCAGGAGGCGGCGTGCGGAGGTCTCGCCGGAGCGCAGCGAGGGCGAGGCCGGAGCACGCAGCCGACGGAGTGGCAGCGGTGGTACTGATTCCCAAGCCGCCCGGCTTGACCCGGTTCGGGTGCGCTACCAGGCGCAGGCGCTACTGACGGGTCACACCTCGGCCGGCCGCCTCGGCTCTGGGGCGCACGCGCCGGTGGCTTCGTCGAAGTAGAGGAAGCCGTAGCCCTCGTCCCGGAACGTGAGACCGGCGGCCCGTAGCGCCTCGTCCCAGTCACCGAGGCAGTCCGGCCGGGCCGCCTCGCTGCCGTGGTCGGCGGTCAGCACGATCGCGGTCTGCTCCAGCAGGCCGCGGGCCTCGACCAGATCCAGGAAGGCCCCCAGCCGGCGGTCCGCGTCCACCAGCGACGCCCGAGACTGCGGCGAGTAGGGTCCGCCGCCATGGTGGCCGGTGTCGGTCGCGGTCGTGTTCCACCAGGTGAAGGCAGGCGGGTCGCCGGTAGTCCACAGGTCGAGCATCTGGCGCAGCCCCAGCCCGTCGACCCGGCTCGACCAGCCGTAATCAGGGTCGGCGGCCGACCACTCGTGGCTCGTGTGCGGGTCGTCGGCACCCGACGGCAGGTGGTCCGCCAGGCCGCCGGGACCGTCGAGGCTCTCCAGGGAGCGGACCAGGCCGAACGTCGAGTAGGTGGCGCCGCGGTCGATCGGCTCGTTCACGCACGCCGTCATCGCGCCGGGGCACGCCCGCTCGATCGCCTCGAACACCGTCCGCACGCCCGGGCGCAGCTGGTCGCACACGGTGTGCCAGACCTTCACCTCGTTTGTGACGACCTGGCCTCCGACGGCCCGGTCGTAGTAGACGTTGTTCAGGATGCCGTGCCGGCCCGGGCCGGCCCCGGTGAGCGCCGAGGTGTGGTTCGTCAGCGTCACGCTCGGGAACTCGGCGAGCGCCCCGCCGGTCAGCGCGCAGCCGCGGGCCAGCAGTCTGGCCACGTTCGGCAGCTTGCCCTCGCTCACCAGCTCCAGCAGGTCGTTCGAGTTCGTGCCGTCCCAGAGCAGCCCCACGACGTGCCGCGGCTGCGGCAGACCCGTCAGGTCGCCGAGCAGGTCGGTCAGCGGCGTGCCCTCGGCCTCGGGCATCGGGGCACCGGCCAGCGCGGCCAGCGTCGGGCCGACGTCGATGACCCTGGCGTGCCGGGCCAGCAGCCCGCGGGCGCGGACGCCGGCCCCGGACAGCACCAGCGGGGCGCGCGACTGGCCGGCGTCCAGCGAGCCGTGCTCGCCGCGGTGGCCGCCGCGTTCGGGCCAGTAGTGACCGGCGGTGTGCACGACGACGAGGTCGGGTGAGCGGCTTGGATCGGCGAACACCGACAACAGCCGCGGCCCGGCGAGTGGGTAGGAGTTTCGCTCGTTCGGCGGTGACGGGTCGGCGAGGGCGGCGGCACGCGGGACCCCGTGCAACGGGTCCTGGCACTCGACCGGATTGCGGCCGGCCAGCACCTCCCACGGGCCGTCGGGGGTGGCCACCGGCAGCCGGGCGAGACCCGCCGCGTTCGCGACGGTCAGCCAGCCGGCCTCGACCCACGCGACGAGGTCGACGATGTGCGCCAGGTCAGGCCCGGTCAGCACGGCTACGGCGGCGGCGCGGTCGGCGGAAACAGAGCTGGATGAGTCGGACGGCTCGATAACGCTTGGTAGCAGGGCGCCGGTTCGGACGGCGTACGTCCGCTCGCTGCTTGGCACGAGCGAAACACTACTGTGACCCACCGCACCAGCAGGAAACCTGACCCTCACCCTGAACGGGCGAAACATCGAACACTCGGTGCCGCGCAAACCCTGCGTTAGCGGAACGTCCTTATGGCGGTAAGACAACGGCATCACGGTGAGACACCATCGAGGCAGGACAGCCTGGCGGGCAGAACGGCGCCGGCCGCCGGCCGCCCCCTGGGGCGGCCGGCGGCCGGCGTGGATCAGTGCCACCGCTGCCACTCAGTCGGCTGTGTGTCAGGCGGCGACCACCTTGCGGGGACGGCCGCGGGGGCGCTTACGCGGGACGACCACGCCCGTGACGACGAGCTCACCGCCCCACACGCCCCAGGGCTCGTGCCGGTCGAGCGCCGTCGACAGGCAGGCCAGCCGGACCGGGCAGTCGACGCAGATCGCCTTGGCGGTCTCGACGTCCGCCGGCGACTCGGCGAAGAACAGGTCGGGGTCAGCGTCCCAGCAGGGCAGCGAGAGACGCTCCTTCTCGATCCGGGCCATGATCGAGGGGTCGAACACCGGTGTCACCTCCGACACGGGAATCTCTTCGGTGCGGTCAGAAGGGCAAAACACAAAGGCCGCGGTCCCCAGCGGGGTCCGCGGCCTCGGGTTCGGGCCTGGTGCCGGCGTCAGGCCGGCGGTTCCGTCGGAGACGGACCCCTGCTACGTACGTGGCGTCGAGCGAACTGCTGGTCGGTGTAGGTGCGGGTGGGCGCTGCCGCCTGCCGAACGACGGACATGTCGGCCGCGGTCTGGGCGGCGCTCGCCGAGGGGCGCACCGCCTTGGCGCCTGCCGCCGCGGCGAGGGCCGCCGGCTTGCCGGCCGGAACGGCGTCCCGCCAGGCCCCATGCGCGGCGGCGATCGTGGCCAGGGCATACGTGTGGCGCGCAGCCGTCGCACCAAGCCCATTGAGGGCCTCGGGAGCGCTTGCCTCGGTCATCCCCAGGACGTCGCCCACAGCCGGAACGTCGGCCATGCTCGGGACGTCGCGCCGGCCAGCCGCGAACCACGCGGCGCTGTCGGCCGTCGTGAGGGTGACGGGCATGGCGATCCCAGTGGCGCCGAGGAACCCGGCCAGATCGCTGGAAGTCCGAGAGCGCTCGAGGGCTTTACCGTCGAGGTCACCGCCGTGCTCACAGCCGACGCCAAGGATCGCCACACACATGCTCAGCATCGGGGCTTCTCCTTTCGCGCGGCCGGGCCGCTTCCGTGGCCGGCATTCATCAGCATCTGGCAGACACAGCGGCGAAAACGCGGCGCCGCGGGCCGATCGACCCCAGCGCTCAGCGTTCCCCCGCCGCAATGTTCACGGGTAACGGTAGGGGGACGCCCGGACCGCGACAACTTATTTTTCGAGTCGTGCAGCTGACACCTCAGGTGATCGGGAGCCGCCACGCGACGAGTCTGGTCGACAAATGGTGATCGTCCGCATTCGGGACGTCGCCTGCGTGGTCAGGCCCCGGTGACGAGCGCCAGGACCTCGGTGCCGTAGCGGTCGAGCTTCACCTGGCCGATGCCGGGCAGCGCCACCAGTTCGGCCGGGGTCGCCGGCCGGCTCTCGGCGATCGCCTCCAGCGTCGCGTCGGTCAGGATGACGAACGCGGGCTGGCGCAGTTCCTCGGCCTTCGCCGCCCGCCAGGCCCGCAGCCGGTTCAGCAGTGCCCGGTCCACCCGGCTCGGGTGAGTCTCGCACCGGCCGGCCCGCGCCGCGGCCCCGCTCAGCGCCTGCCCGCACACCCGGCAGCGCACAGCGAGGCGGGCACGCGGCCGGGCCGGCGCCGCGCCATCCCGGCCGCCCTGCCCGCCGCGGGGGCCGCCCCCGATTCGGGACGAGGTGGCGCGGGCGGGTCGCAGCCCGTCGAGGAACCGGGACCGCCGCCGCGGCCGGCCGCCCTCCGCCCGGGTCAGCGCCCACGACAGCGTCAGGTGCACCCGGGCCCGCGTGACGCCGACATAGAGGAGCCGCCGTTCCTCCTCGATCTCCTCGTCACTCTGGGCGTGCACGATCGGCAGCATCCCGTCGACGAGGCCGACGAGGAACACCGCGTCCCACTCCTGGCCCTTGGCGGCGTGCAGGGAGGCCAGCGTCACCCCTTCGACGGTGGGAACGTGCTGGTGGGCGGCCCGGTCCGCGAGCTCGGCGACGAAACGCTCCAGTCCGGCCCCGGGCTCGGCCGCGGCGAGACCCACGGCCAGCCGGTGCAGCGCCGCCAGGTTCTCCCAGCGCTCCCGTTCGGCTCCGGACGTGGGCGCCTTCACCCGCCAGCCGCCCGCGCGCAGGATGTCCGCGACCGCGTCGGCGAGCCCGCGCGGGCGGTCCGCCCCCGCGGAGCGCAGTTCGGCGCGCAGCAGGCGCACGGCGTCGCGAACCTCGGGCCGGTCGAAGAACCGATCGCCGCCCTTGACCAGGTAGGGAATGCCGGCGGCGCCGATCGCCTCCTCGTACGCCTCCGAGGCGGCGTTGATCCGGTAGAGCACGGCTATCTCGCTCGCCGGCACGCCGGCGGCGAGCAGCACCCGGATGCGGGCCACGACCGCCTTCGCTTCCGCAGGTTCGTCGGCACATTCCAGCAGCGCGGGCTCGGGCCCCGGCTCGCGCATCGCGATCAGCCCAGGCCCGCGAGCGGGCACCCCGGCCGCGCCGCGGGGGCTGGACTTCTCGCCCTGCCCGACGTCCTTGGCCCCCCCGGCGCTCACCGGGCCCGCGGCGCCCAGCAGGGCGTTCGCGAGCGCCACGACCTGCGGCGTGGAGCGGTAGTCCCGGACCAGCGAGACGACCGTCGCCTCCGGGAATCGGCGCGGGAACTCGACCAGGTAGCGCGGCGAGGCGCCGCTGAACGAGTAGATGGTCTGGTGCGGGTCGCCGACGACGCACAGGCTGTCCCGCTCGCCGAGCCAGGCGTCCAGCACCCGCTGCTGCAGCGGGTTGACGTCCTGGTACTCGTCGACGACGAAGTGGCGGTACTGGGTCCGCAGCTCGGTCGCGACCCAGGAGTGCTCCTCGACGATCGCCGCCGTCAGCAGCAGCAGGTCGTCGAAGTCGAGGACTCCGGCCGCCCGCTTGGCCTTCTCATATCCGGCGTACAGCCGGGCGACGGCGTCAGCGGGCCAGACCGGCTCGCGGCCGGCCTTCTCGGCCGCGAGCGGGTAGTCCTCCGGCGTGATCATGGTTGCCTTCGCCCACTCGACCTCGGCGGCGAGGTCGCGCAGCTCCGTCCGGTCCAGCCGCCGGGAACCAGCCGCCTTCGCGATCAACGGGATGCGGCTCTCGACCAGCGACGGGAGCGCGCCGCCGGCCACCTTGGGCCAGAAGTACGACAGCTGGCGCAGTGCGGCCGCATGGAAGGTCCTGGCCTGCACCCCGTCGGCACCCATCCCGCGCAGCCGGGCCCGCAACTCGCCGGCGGCCCGGGTGGTGAAGGTGACGGCGAGCACCTGGCTGCCGGGCACCCCCTGGCCGGTCAGATGGGCGATCCGGTGGGTGATGGTGCGGGTCTTGCCGGTACCGGCACCGGCGAGGATGCAGACCGGCCCGACGGGCGCGAACACCGCGGCCCGCTGCTCGGGGTCCAGCCCGGTCTCGCTCAGGGGCCCGGGACGGGATGGGCGGGACATCCCTGCCTGTCCGGACGAGCCAGCCGGTTCAGACGACCCAGGCGGCTCGGACGGCGCGGTCAGTTCACCCGACATGCGATGACAGGCTAGTCACCGCGACGCTCGGGAAGCGGCGGACCCGCGCTCGGGTTGGCGTTGAGTAACAGCCCCGACGAGAGGATGACCAGTGCTCACGATGTACAGCACCGGATGGTGCGGCTACTGCACGCGACTCAAGCGGCAACTTGACGACGCGGGCATCGAGTACAGGGTCATCGACATCGAGTCGGACCCGACGGCTGAGCAACTTGTCCGCGAGGCGAACAACGGCAACGCGACCGTGCCCACAGTGGTCTTCGCAGATGGGACGGTAATGACGAATCCGTCCCTCCGCCAGGTCAGAGAGAAAGTCACTTCTGCCGCATAACGGATACGCAGAGCAACGAGAAATCGGCGCTCGACGCCCTCCGGACGCATACACGGCCGGTTCATGGGACGGTGTCCGTCACTGCCCGTGAAGTTTGTGGGAGAGTTCGGCCTGTGTCGTCACCACCCTCAGGACAGGCCCGCAGCACCGTGGACGCTGCGTCGCGGGCCGCGCAAGCCCTCCATCACATGGAGGCGGCCGCGTTCGTGGAAATCTCCGCGACGACGGCCACCTACGTGCAGGTCGAGGGAGTGCTGCCCGGACTCGATCCGGGTACGCAGATTCCGCGGGCGACAAGCCTGGTCGCCCGCGTCCTCGACGGTGCCCCGGCCATCGGCACCGCGGAGGCGGCGGAAGCCAGCCTCGCGGACACGGTCGAGCACGAGCGCCTCGGGGTACGCAGTCACGTGGTCGTTCCGGTGCTCACCGGCGGCGGCGAGCTGGCGGGACTGTTGGTGGGGCTGGACCGGGGCACCGTCGACATCGCGCCGACCGCGCTTCCGCTGCTGCGCGGCATCGCCGACGGGCTGGGCATGACGTGGCCCAGCGGGCCGGCGCGTCCCGCGCCGGGCGTGCCGCCGGGCATGCCGACATCACCCGCCGCGATGGGACCGATGCCGCCACCGCCGGTGAGCACGCCCGCGGTGTCACCGCCAGAGCCCGGACACCCTGTTCCGGGGGCGGTTCCCTCCGGTTCAGCGGGCTCCCCTCCTCCTCCACCGCCGCCGCCGGGAGCCGCCGGCTCGCCCACCCCGATGGGAGCGGGCCGGGCACCTCGGCCGGGCCCGCCGCCCAGGCCGGGGCCCAGGCCGAGTCCGCCACCCCGCGCCGCGGCCCCCCGCCCGGCGCCGCAGCCCGCCCCGCCGGCACCGGCCGCGAGCACGGGCACCGAGATGCGGCTACGGCGGACCAGCGCCGGCTGGGTGGTGGAGGGTCCCGGCACGGACGTCAGACCCGTCGGGGACCTGATCTCCGCGATGGTGCTCGCCGACCTGCTGGCCGAGGACCTGAACCCGCCCGGCCGCCCGCGCCGCGTCGACCGGGAGCTCGGCGAGGTCGAGAAGCTGCGGCTGTCCGTCGTGCAGCTGGAGCACGCGCTCGCCTCCCGCGTGATCGTGGAACAGGCGATCGGGGTACTCGCGGAACGCCACCACATCAAGCCGCGGGACGCGTTCGAGCGGCTGCGGCGGACCGCGCGTGGCATGGGCCGACGGGTACACGACCTGGCCCGCCAGGTCGTCGAGTCGGTCAGCGACCCGCGGATAACGCTTCCCGGCGACCTCGGCGGCCGGCCCGGGCCGGGCCCGGCCGCCGGATCGGGCCCCGGCGGCCCACCACGGCCGATGCCGCCGCGACCGACCTCGACCCGGCACTGACACGCAGGAGGCGGCGTGCGGAGGTCTCGCCGGAGCGACGGCGTTCCTGCGGAATCGGCGACAGGGTCCCTGCCGGATCCGCGAACGGGGTTCCTGCCGGATCGACGAACGGGGTTCCTGCCGGATCGACGAAGTCGATCTGGCAGGTCGTGATCTGGCAGGTCGTGATCTGGCAGGTCGTGATCTGGCAGGCCGTGAGGGCGAGGCGGGAGCACGCAGCCGACGCAGTGGCAGCGGTGGTACTGACCTTTCGGTCTCCCCCGCCGCTGGACGGGGGAACCGGGAGAGCCAGCGCCACGGGAGGGCCCGCGCACCAGGCGGACCAGCCGGTCAGCCGGCCGGGCTAACCTGGTTGAGCGCCGCGACGGCCGGCCTGATCTTCGCCGCGTCGCCGACGAGCACGGTGACCAGCCTCGTGGGCGCGAGCAGCTCGCCGGACACGGCGAGCACCTCCTCGGCGGTCACCTTCGTCAGTGCGGCCGGGTGGTCGCGCAGGTACTCGACGCCGATGCCGGCGCCCGCGAGCCCGGACAGCGTGGACGCGAGCCCGGCGGCCGTGGCGCTGCCGAGCGCCATGGTGCCGACCGAGTACTGCCGCGCCGCCTCCAGCTCGCCGGCCGACGGCGCGAGCACCGCCATCCGGCCGAGCTCGTAGAGGATCTCCAGCAGCGCCGGGCCGGTCACGTCGGTCGCCACGTCGGCGGCGACGCTGAACCGGGATCCCGCGAGGTAGTGGTCGACGGAGCTGCGCGGCGAGTAGGTGTAGCCCTTGTCCTCGCGGATGTTGTCCACCAGCCGGGAGCTGAAGTAGCCACCGAAGATGGTGTTCGCCAGCCGCTGCGCGGGATAGCCGGGCTCGGTGCGGTCCAGCGCGACGCCGCCGAGCCGGATGTTGGTCTGCACCGCGCCGGGCCGGTCGACGATGAGGACCGGGCCGGTGGCCAGCGCCGGCACCGCGGGCATCTTCTCGGGCTCGCCGCCGGTCCAGCCGCCGAGCGCCGCCTCGACGGCGTCCAGCGCCGCGGCCGGGTCGACGTCGCCGACCAGCGTCAGGATGGCGCCGCGCGGCGAGATCCGGGCGGCGTGCAGGTCCCGGACCGCGCCGACGCTCACCCCGGCGAGCACCGCCGGCTGGGCGACCGCGCTGCCGTACGGGTGCCCACGAAACATCCGCCCGAGCAGCGCCTCCCTGGCGATCACCGCCGGCTGGCTGAGCGCCATCGTCGCGTCCTCGACGATCCGATCGCGCTCGCCGGAGAACTCGTCGTCCGGGTAGGTCGGCTCGGTCAGCACCTCGGCGAGGATCGCCAGCAGCCGGTTCAGGTTCGTCGCCAGGGCCGAGCCGACGATCGCGAGGCGGTCGGCGTCGACGCCCGTCGAGAGCGCTCCGCCCAGTGCCTGCACCGCGGTCGCGATCTCGACGCGATCGCGCCGGGCGGTGCCGGTGAAGATCGTCTCGGCGAGCAGCTCGGCGCGGGCGGCGTAGTCCGCGCCGAGGCCGGTGAACGGAATCCGCAGCCGCAGCTCCACCAGCGGCACGCTGGTCCGCGCGACCACCAGCACCCGCAGACCGGTTGGCAGCGTTCGCTCGACCACCACCGGCAGCTCGGCCGGCAGGGTCGGGCGTACCGCCGGGATAATGCTCGCCCGCTCGGCCGTGATCGTCATCGGTTGCTCCGCCCTCTCGTCGCCTCGGCCATCGGCCGGCTGTCGACCGTCCGGGGCCGCCAGCCCGTCACGAGGCCGCTCCGGCCCGCAGCTCCAGCACCGAGCGGCCCTGCGCGCGCAGTCCGGCCGCGGCCGCCGCGACTGCCTCGCCCTTGACCTCGGACAGCAGCGCCGGTAGCTCGTTGAGCATCTCCGGCCGGCCCCGGTGCAGCTCGAACGCGCCGAACGCGAGCGCCCGGCCGAGGGCGTCGTCGGCCTCGCGCAGCAGGCCGGAGGCGACCCGGGCGCGCACCCGTTCCAGCTCGCCGTCGGCCAGACCGTCCGTGGCGACCTTGTCAAGCTCCTCGTCGACTGCCGCGAGGATCGTCTCCGCGGGCGCCTCCGCCGGGTGGCGGGCCTCGATCGTCAGCAGCAGCGGGTCCCGCTGGTCGAACGGGTCACCAAAGGTCCCGATGTAGCTGCTGATCCCGATGACCGAGCGGTCCTGCTGCACCAGGCGGCGCTCCAGCCGGCTGGCGTCGCCGCTGGTGAGCACGTCCGTCAGCAGGTAGTGCGCGAGGAACGCCGTCAGCTCGGTGTCCGGATCCGGGGTGCGGTAGCCGATCGCGAGCGCCGGGCGGGGGGCGAGCTTGTCGACGAGGTGGCCGCGCCGCTCCTCGGCGCGGACCGGCTCGGCGAAGCTCCGCCGCTCGGGGACCGCGCGGGCGGCGATGTCGCCGAAGTACCGCTCGACGAGCTTCGCCGCCTCGTCGGCGGTGAAGTCCCCGGCGATCGTCAGGACGGCGTTGCCCGGGGCATAGAACTTCTCGAAGAAGTCCTCCGCGTCCTGGAGGCTGGCCGCCTCCAGCTCGCTGAAGTCGCCGTAGCCGTTGTGCGCGTTCGGGAAGGTGTCGAACACGACCGGTGGCAGGGTGATCCACGGGAAGCCGCCGTAGGGGCGGTTCATCACGTTGACCCGGATCTCCTCCTGGACGACCGCGATCTGGTTGTCCAGGTTCTCCCGCGTGATCTTCGGTGCACGCATCCGGTCGGCCTCGAGGAACAGCGCCAGCTCCAGGGCGCCGCTCGGAAGCAGCTCGTAGTAGTCCGTGTGGTCCGGGTGGGTCGAACCGTTGAAGATGCCGCCGGCGGCCTGCACGTACTTCGGGTGCTCGGCCTTCCCGACATGCTCGCTGCCCTGGAACATCAGATGCTCGAACAGGTGCGCGAAGCCGGTCCGGCCCTCGGGCTCGGAGCGGAATCCAACGTCGTAGTGCACGGCCACGGCGACCACCGGCGCCGTCGCGTCCGGCGCGAGCACGACCCGCAGCCCGTTGTCGAGCCGGACCTTCTCCAGCGGGTACGCAGGGGACGGCAGGGCCGAGGTCATCGTGGCGGACGCCGTCGGGCCGG
>Ga0068859_100003051_pt1 | contig 16999 bp, 17 predicted proteins | sample KBSSwiS22_FD_66585 | JGI IMG/M metagenome (GOLD analysis project Ga0068859, IMG submission 66585) | Switchgrass rhizosphere microbial communities from Kellogg Biological Station, Michigan, USA - KBS Switchgrass S2-2 | ecosystem: Host-associated > Plants > Roots > Rhizosphere > Soil ...
AGCTGTGCCGCCAGGGCGCGGCGGACTAAGGCATCAGTTCTGGAATTTCGGATTCGGAGGCGCCTCGGACGTCGTGACCTCGCCGAACCGCTGCTCGTAGCGCGCCAGGTTTTCCGCGAGCGCGTTGACCATGCGCTTCAGATGGCCGGGGCTGACGATGACGCGGGCGTTCACGATCCCCTCCGGCGGGCAGACGTTGATGTAGTCCAGGACGAACTCCTCGCGGCTGTGCCTGACGACCATCTGATTGGCGTAGACGCCGCGGAGAACGTCCTCGGGAATCTTGATGTTGATGTCGCGCTCGTCGGCCATGGGGACCTCCGCGCCTATCCTATCCCGGCCTGCTAGAGTGGTCACGATCGCCCACGCGAAGGAGAGCATCATGGCCGACGTCACCTGCACGCGATGCGGCGCCGTGAGGCCCGGGCTTGCCCGCGCGCCGCTTCCGGGGGAGCCGGGGGCGACCGTCCTGGCCAACGTCTGCGCCGCGTGTTGGAAGGACTGGCTCGCCACTCAGGTGAAGTACATCAACGAGTACCGGTTGAGCCCCATGGACCCCAAGCACTACGAATTCCTGCTCGAGCAGGCCCGCGCGTTCCTCAAGCTGCCGGGATCGGGGCCGGCGACGCCCGAGCCCGGGACGCCGCGCGCATGACGACCGAGCTCGACACCCGCCTCGCCGCGGAGATCGAAGGGTTCCGCCGCGACGGCGTCTACAAGAAGCTCAATCACCTGGACAGCCCGCAGTCCGCGTGGGTCACGATGGAAGGGCGCGGCCGCGTGCTCATCCTCTCGTCGAACAACTACCTCGGACTGTGCGACGTGCCCGAGGTGATCGACGCCGGAAAGGCCGCGCTGGACCGGTTCGGCGCGGGGACGGGCTCCGTCCGCTTCATCTGCGGGACCTTCACCGTTCACGAAGAGCTCGAGCGCGCGCTGGCACGCTGGGTCGGGACGGAGGCCGCGCTGTCCTACGTGTCGTGCTGGACGGCCAACGAAGGCCTGATGCCGACGATCCTCGGAGAAGAGGACGTCGTCATCTCCGACAGCCTGAACCACGCGAGCATCATCGACGGCGTGCGGCTGTGCAAGGCCGCCCGGCGCGTCTACAAGCACTCCGACATGCCGGACTTGAAGAAGGTCCTGGAAGAGACCGCGGCGGCGCGGACTCGCTTCATCATCACCGACGGCGTCTTCAGCATGGAAGGGGACATCGCGAACCTCCCCGAGATCGTGGCGTTGGCGCGGACCCATCGCGCTGTGGTCGCGGTCGACGACTCGCACGCCACCGGGGTCATGGGGGCGACGGGTCGCGGGACGGCGGAGCACCACGGGGTGCACGGCGAGATCGACGTCGTGACGTCGACACTCGGCAAGGCCTTGGGCGGGGCGGCGGGGGGCTTCACCGCCGGCTCGGCGGCGCTCGTCGACTACCTGACCCAGCGCTCGCGCCCGCAGCTGTTTTCGAACGCGTTGCCCCCGACCGTCGCCGGGAGCGCGCTTGCGGCGGTGCGATACCTCGAAGCCCATCCCGAGCGCGTCGCGCGGCTCCACGACAACGCTCGTTACTTCCGTTCCCGCCTCACGGAGATGGGCTTGAAGCCGCTTCCCGGGGAGACGCCGATCGTCCCGATCATCCTCGGCGAGACCGCCAAGGCCATTCGCGCCAGCGAGATGATGCTCGACGAGGGGGTCTTCGTGACCGGCTTCGGGTTCCCCGTGGTCCCGCAGGGCCACGCGCGCGTTCGGTGCCAGATTTCCGCGGCGCACTCGAAGGACGATCTCGATTTCGCGCTGGCGGCCTTCAAGAAGGTGGGAGTCCGGCTCGGGCTGATCTAGGGCTCGCGCACCTCGAAAGTGACCAAGACTTCCTGGTCGGTGAGGCGCTGCAGCTGGCTGATCCGCCACCCGGCGTCGAGGTGCTTCTTGATCCGCTCGTCCTGCAGCGGCTCGCGACCGTAGGGGAGCGGAACCTGAATCTGCACGCGCCGGCTCGTTCCCACGGGAAGCCCTCCGATCCGGCGAAGATACCAGCCGGCCGACGGCCCCGACAAGCGAGCCGGAATGGGGACCGTATTGGTTCTTTATTGACGCTCCCGGCGGTATGCCGTACCTTTTAGATGTCACGACGCCCTCCTCGTGGGAGCGGCGTTCGATCGGAGGACACACGATGGTTCAGTTGAGCGAACGTGCCGTCAGCAAGGTGAAAGAGCTCCTGACGACCGACAGCAAGAGCGGGTACGGCCTGCGCGTCGCCGTCCAGGGCGGCGGGTGCTCCGGCTTCCAATACGGCCTGACGTTCGAGAACGAAGAGAAGCCCAACGACAACGTGCTCGAGTTCGACGGCCTGAAGGTGTACGTCGACGCGATGTCGGGGATGTACCTCGACGGCGTGAAGATCGACTACATCGAGAGCCTCGAAGGCTCCGGGTTCAAGATCGAGAATCCCAACGCGTCGGGCACGTGCGGCTGCGGGCACAGCTTCCAGGCGTAAGAGTTCAAGAGTCCAAAGGGGCGTCGACGGGAGGGTTCCGTTGACGCCCCTTTGTCGTGTCTATACCCTCCGCGCATGACGATTCTCCCGTCTTTGGAACGTGTGGAGGGAAGCCTCGCCCCGCACGCCCAGACGAGCGCGCTCTCCCGGGGGCGACGGTATCCCGAGGCCCATCACGGGTACCGCTCCGTCTACCAGCGCGACCGCGACCGGATCATCCACTCCCGCGCTTTCAGACGGCTCGAGTACAAGACGCAGGTCTTCGTCAACCACGAAGGGGATCACTACCGGACGCGCCTGACGCACACGATCGAGGTCGGCCAGATCGGTCGCACGGTCGCGCGCGCGCTCGGCTTGAACGAAGACCTGGTGGAGTCGCTGGCTCTGTCCCACGATCTGGGGCACACGCCGTTCGGGCACCTGGGGGAAGAAGTCCTCGACCTGTTCATGGCGGGCCACGGCGGGTTCGGCCACAACCGCCAGACCCTGCGCATCGTGGAGATCCTCGAAGAGCGCTACCCCGACTTCCCCGGCTTGAACCTGACGTGGGAAGTGCGGGAGGGGATCGCGAAGCACTCCGGGCCGATCGTGCCTCAAGACGCGCCGGAGTTCGTCGAGTACGAGCCCCAGCGCCAGCCTCCGCTCGAGGCCCAGCTCATCGACCTCGTCGACGAGATCGCCTACAACCATCACGACATCGACGACGGGTTGTCCTCGGGGCTGCTGGAGACCGACGACCTGGCCGCCGCGGCGCCTCTGTTCGGAGAGCCGCTCGCCCGCGCCCGCGCGCGCTGGCCCTCAGCGGACCCGCGCCGCGTGCGCACGTTCGCGCTTCGCGGGCTGGTCAACGTGCTGGTGACCGACTTGATCGAGACGACGGGGGAGAACGTCCGCCAGTCCGGCGTGGCGACGGTGGACGACGTCCGCGCGGCAGGCCGTCTTCTGGCCGGACTGTCGCCGTCGATTCACGATCACAACCGGGCGCTCAAGACGTATCTGCGAAAGCACCTGTACGAGCACCACCGCATCGAGCGCATGAAGGACAAGGCGAGCCGCGTGCTCAAGGCGCTGTGCGAGCGCTATCTCGAAAACCCACGCCTGCTGCCCGACGACGCGCGGCGGCGCGCCGAGGCGGAAGGCAACCACCGCGCGATCACCGACTACGTCGCGGGGATGACGGATCGCTACGCCAGCGAGGAATACCAACGCCTCTTCGACCCGACGGTCCGGGTCTGAGGACGGGAGATCGCGATGGACAAGTCTGTGACGGTCGAGCCGGGGCGGCTTCTCATCGACGGCGGATGGGCCGAAAGCCGGTCCGGCAAGACCTTCGCCACGGTGAACCCCGCCGACGAAGCCGTGATCGCGCAGATCAGCGAGGCCGGCCCCGAGGACGTGGACGTCGCGGTCGCCGCGGCGCGCAAGGCTTTCGAGTCCGGCCCCTGGTCGAAGATGCCCGCCGTCGAGCGCGGGAAGATCCTGTGGAAGATGGGAGAGCTCCTCATGGAGCGGGTCCCCCAGCTTTCGATGCTCGAGACCCTGGACACCGGAAAGACGCTGTTCGACTCGGGGAAGATCGAGCTGCCGATGGCCGCGCAGATCCTGCAGTTTTACGCAGGCGCGGCCACCAAGATCGCGGGGGCGACCCCGTCGAGCCGCTCCGACGCGTTCCTGTACACGCTGAAGGAGCCGGTCGGCGTCGTCGCGGCCATCGTCCCGTGGAACTTCCCGCTCCTGCTCGCGACGTGGAAGGTCGCGCCGGCCCTGGCGGCGGGCTGCTGCGTGATCCTGAAGCCCGCGAGCCAGACCCCGCTCACCGCGATCGAGCTCGGGCGCATCGGGCTGGACGCGGGGCTGCCCCCGGGCGTGCTGCAAGTCCTCCCGGGCTCGGGGTCGCTCGCGGGGATGGCCCTCGTGCGGCACCCCGGTGTCGACAAGGTCGCGTTCACGGGGAGCACGGAGGTCGGCAAGACGATCCTGCGCGAGGCCGCCGGCACCTTGAAGCGCGTCAGCGTCGAGCTCGGCGGAAAGTCGCCGAACATCGTGTTCGCCGACGCCGACCAGGAGGCGGCGCTTCGCGGCGCGTTCAGCGGCATCTTCTACAACAAGGGCGAGGTCTGCGCCGCGGGCTCGCGGCTGTTCGTGGAGGAGTCGATCCACGAGAAGTTCGTCGCGGAGCTCGCCGGCCGCGCGGACGCGGTCGTTTTGGGCGATCCCCGCGAGAAGGCGACGCGCATGGGACCGGTCGTCTCCGCCGGCCAGATGGACACCGTCCTGGGTTACATCGCTTCCGGCAAGGACGGCGGCGCGCGCGTGGCCGCCGGCGGGCGGCGCGCGGACGAGGTCAACGGCGGCAAGGGGTACTTCGTGCGCCCGACGGTGTTCGACGGCGTCACCCCCGAGATGAAGATCGCGCGGGAGGAGATCTTCGGCCCCGTGCTCTCGGTGCTCCCGTTCTCCGACGTCTCCGACGTGATCGCCAAGGCCAACGGCACGATCTACGGGTTGGCGGCCGGCGTCTGGACGAAAGACGTCGCCAAGGCGCACAAGCTCGCGCGCGCGATCCGCTCGGGGACCGTGTGGATCAACACGTACAACCTCTACGACCCCGCGCTCCCGTTCGGCGGATTCAAGCAGAGCGGCTTCGGCCGCGACCTCGGTCACGAAGCGATCGACGGCTACCTCGAGACGAAGAGCGTGTGGATCGACCTGGGCCGCTGACGTGCGCGCGTTCGTCATCCCCGAGCACGGCGGGCCGGAGGTCTTGACCCTCGTCGATCGGCCGGTCCCGGAGCCCGGACCGCGCGAGGCACGGGTGCGCGTCCACGCCGTGAGCCTCAACCACCTGGACCTGTGGGTGCGCGCGGGCGTGCCGGGCCACACGTTTCCGCTGCCGATCGTCCCCGGCTGCGACGTGGCGGGCGTCGTGACGGCGGTCGGGGCCGGGGTCACCGCCGTCGCGCCGGGCGATTCGGTCGTCGTGGCGCCGGGTCTGTCGTGCGGCCTCTGCCAGTCCTGCAGGGCGGGCGACGATGCGCTCTGTCCGACCTACGGGATCCTCGGCGAGACGCGCGACGGAGGATGCCAGGAGAGCCTCGTCGTCCCGGACGTGAACCTGTTTCCGAAGCCCGAGAGCCTGGACTGGGCCGAGGCGTCCGCCGTGCCGCTGACGTTTCTCACCGCATGGCACATGCTGAAGTCCCGCGCGCGCGTCCAGCCCGGCGAGAGGGTCGTCGTCCATGCGGCCGGGGCCGGCGTCTCGGTCGCCGCGATCCAGATCGGGCGGCTCCTGGGCGCGCACGTGATGGCGACCGCCGGAAGCGACGCGAAGTGCGCGCGCGCGCTGACCCTCGGGGCGGAGGAGGCGGTGAACTACCGGACCGACGACTTCGCGCGCGCCGCGCGGCGATGGAGCGGAGGGCGCGGGGTCGACGTGGTCGTCGACCACGTCGGAGCGGACACCTTCGAAAGCTCGCTGCGCTGCCTGGTCAAGGGCGGCCGGTACGTGACCTGCGGCGCGACGTCCGGCTTCGAGATGAAGACGGACTTCCGGCGGGTGTTCTTTCGCAGCCTCTCGATCCTGGGGTCGACGATGGGAGGGTCTCACGAGCTGGGGACCGTGCTCTCCTTGGTCGGCGCGGGCCGCCTGCGTCCGGTCGTCGATCGCATATTCCCGCTCTCGCAGCTCCCCGACGCGCACCGGCATCTGGCCGCCCGCGAGGGGTTCGGAAAGACGGTGCTCACGGCGTGACCCTCCCGAAGGTAAGATGAGCCGCTCGGAATCGAGGGGGCGGCATGGCCGGTGAGCGCATTCTCGTCGTCGACGACGAGGCCGAAATCGTGGAGCTGCTGCGCGACGTGCTGGTGGCGGAAGGGTACGCGGTCGACGCGGCGCCCGACGCCGCGGCCGCGCTTCAGCTCATCCGCGAGAGCATCTACGACGCCGCGCTGCTCGACTTCAACCTCCCCGACATGGACGGCGTGATGCTGCACCACCAGATCCGCCAGATGGACTCCGAGCTCGCGTCGCGCACCATCTTCATGTCCGGGCTGCTGCAGTCCGACGGAAACCTCGGCTACTACATGTCCCAAAGCGGCGGTTTTCTCGCGAAGCCGTTCGACATCCGCGACGTGCTGCGCCAGGTGCGGGCGCTTCTGGGAGACGACTCCTAGCCGCGCGCCCCCGGACGGAGCATCTTCCCCAAGGCGACGTTCAGAGGGTTCCCCCGAGGGAGGAAGCCGAGCACGGGAGGCTTCCGCCATCCCATCCGCTTGAGCTCGACGATGATCTCCTGGTGGTTCTTCTGGACCGACAGCCCCTTCATGAACGCGGCGAACGCGTCCTTGCGGCGCTCGACGAGCAGCAGCACGCGCCCGTAGTTCCAGAACAGGTCGGCATTGAAGAACTCGAGCGCGATCGCCTGCCGGCAGAACTCCGCGCCTTCGCGCACGTGGTTGGCGTCGCGCGCGAGGCAGAAGCCGTAGTAGGAGAGGTATCGAGCCTGCGGCGCCTTCGCGCCCAGCCGCCGCTCGAGCTCCAACGCGGCCTCGAACAACGCCAGCGCTTCGAGGCCGCGGCCTCCGTCGAGCGCGGAGAGCCCGCGCTGAAACCTGGTTTCAGCAGCCTGGACGAGCACGACGTCTCCTCCTACAGGTCGCGGAAGAGTATCGAGCCCGGCGTGCGGGAGGAGCCAGACCTCGTTTCGTGAGGCCGATCACGGGAACGTAAAGCCGGACGCGGCGTTAGCCGTTCTGGCCGTTCACGCCCTCCACCAGCGGCTGATTGATTTCGATCGTGTGCTTCTGGCGGAGCGTTTCGATCAAACCTTCGACGAGCTCGTCCCGCCTCTGCTGCAGGAGCTGGCTCTTCAACGCGGCCTTTTCCGCGTCGAACTTCGCCTGCTCGAACGCCGCCGCATGCGTGATCTCGTAGGCGATCGCGCCGCCGGGCGCGGCGACGACACCCTTGTCGCCGGCGGCGGCGCCGGGACGGAACAGCGCGGCGTCGAGCTCGGGAACGCGGCCCACGCCGGGCAGGTCGCCGCCGGCGGACAGGTCTCCCGACTTCTTGACCTCGAGCTTCGCAGACTTCGCGCCGTCGGCCAGCGACCCTCCGGCCACGACGCGCCGGGCCGTTGCAAGCGCGCCCTGGCGCGCGCGATCACTCAGCACGTCCTGCTTGACCTGTTGCTCGACCTCGGCCAGCGGGCGCGTGCCGGCGGGCACGATCTCGGTGCACGCGGCGATCGCGAGCCCGCGAGCCACCGCGTGGGGGCCGGTGACCTGCCCGGGCTGCAGTCCCGACACGGCGGAGACGAACTCGGGCGACGCGCCCAGCTCCGATCCGCCGTCGTCCGACGAGACGACGTGCTCTTCGACCTTGAGCCCGGACTTCGCGGCGACCGCATCGAGGTCGGCCGCCGTCTTCACCTCGGCCGCGAGCTTCTGCGCTTCCGACGTGGCCAGGTCCTGCGCCCGCTGCATGCTCAACCGGCGCGTGATGGCGTCTTTGACTTCCTCGAACGGGGTCGTCCCGGCGGCGCGGGCTTCTTCGACCTGCATGACGTGGAAGCCGAACTCCGTCTCGACGACCGGGGCGAACTGGCCGGGCGGCGTCGCGAAGGCCGCATCGTCGAACGGCTTCACCATCCTCCCGCGGGCGAACCATCCGAGCTCGCCCCCCTGAGACGCCGTCGTCGGGTCTTGCGAGAGGGTCCGCGCGAGGGTGGCGAAGTCCTCGCCCTTCTGCGCGCGCGCTAGAACCGACGCGGCGAGCTCACGCACCGAGCTGTTGTCCTTCCCCGCGCTTCCTTCCGGGAGCTTGAACAGGATGTGCCGGACGCGGCGCTGCTCGGGGCGGGTGTACTCCGCGGCGTGGGCGTCGTACTCGGCCTTCGCTTCCGCGTCCGTGACCTTCGCCTTCGCGATCTGCGCCTGACGATCGACGATCGCCACGCGAACCTTGCGGGCCTCCGGGCGCTTGTAGTCGCCGGCGTGCGACGCGTACCACGACGACACGGCCGCCGCGTCCACCGTCGCGCCCGCGGACGCTTCGGCGGAGGGGATGAACACGTAGTCGGCGGCGGCGCGCACGTTGCGCGTGCGCCAGGCTTGCTCGAGCTCGGCGTCGGAGACGCGCGCGGACGCCGTCATCACGTCTTGCCACTGCCGGGCGAGGATGTCGTCGCCGAGCCGGCGCTCGTATCCCTCCACACCGCCGGCGTAATTCATCCCGATGAACTCCGCGTAGCGGTCCTTCCCCACGAAGTTCCCCGACGGGTCCTTGAAATTGGGGTCTTCGAGAATCGCCTTGCCGATCGCTTCCTTCGTCGCGGACAGGCCGAGCGCCCGAGCCTCGGCGAGGACGAGCTGGCGGTTGACCAGGGTGTCGATCGCCTGCGAGCCGAGGCGGAGGTTCTTCTTCATCGCGTCGTACTGCTGGCCCAGGAGCCTCCGGTAATAGTCGTCCTGGGAGCGGGCGGTTTCGAGGAACTCTTGCGTCGAGATCGCGTGGCCGTCCACCCGGGCCGCCCAGTCGACCGACGTGCCGGATCGCGTGCGAGGGTCGAAGTAGGAGCCGAGATACCCGAGCATGGCGAGAGCGACGACCACGAGCACCCACTTGAGGTGCCTGAGGTTGTCGCGCATGACGTTCAGCATGAGCGTGTCTCCGGTGAAACGAGGCGGCAAAGTCCGAATGGTAGTCCAGCGCGGGGTTCCGCATCAACCGGGACGGCCGCGGTGGTTTCGCGTGGGCAAGGGTGTTAGATTCGGCCGCGATCCGGGCAGGCGGCCTGCCGATCCCGGCGGAGGACGCGCCCCCCCGCATGCCCCCTCACACGCAAAAGCCCCGCGTCCTCCTGGATTGGTTCACGGTGAGCTACCGCTCCGCGATGGTCGGCATCGCGCTCTTGGTCGCCGCCGTGATCGCCGCCGCCTGGTACCTCTTTTTCTATGCGCCCAGCCGGCCGCGTGCCGACGCCGCCGATGCGATCTCGCGCGCCGACGTGCGGCTGGCGGAGGCCGGCAAGCTCCCCCCGTCGGAGCACGTGGACGAGCTGAGGGGCAGCGCGCGCTCCGCGCTGGGCGAAGCCCGGGACGCGTTTTCCCTGCGCGAGTACGACGACGCTCGGGTCGCGGCGTTTCGCTCCGAGACGTTCTCCCAGAAGGCGATCGACATGTCGCGCGGGGGAGGCGGGGACTCGAAGGAGGTCCGGATCTACCGGATGGAAGGGGACGTGCGCGTCAAACGGGCCGGGGAGTTCAACTGGGAGCCGGCCGACCGGAAGATGGAATTGCAAGTCGGCGACCAGGTCAAGACGGCCGGCTCGGGATCGATCCAGCTGATCTACTTCGACGGGACGCTCACGACGATCAACCCGGGGTCGCTCCTCGAGATCCGGGAGATCCACGAAGACCCGGGGACGAAGGTCCGCCACGTGAGCGAGCACCTGAACTGGGGTGAGGTGCTCGCCTCGACCCAGAAGACCAACGTCGAGGGGTCCTTCCACGAGGTGGCGACCCCCAAGGTCGCCGCACGCTCCGAGGCGGCGGGGGAGTTCCGCATCTCCTCCGACAAGGAGTCGAGCGCGGCCGCGGTCGACGTCTTCCAGGGGCGCGTGGAGATCTCGTCCGGCGGCCGGAAGGAGCGCCTGGACTCGGGAGAGCGGATTCGCGCGGACGCGCAAGGGGAGCTCCAGGCGAAAGAGACCCTGCCGGGCGTTCCGCGACTGCTGTCCCCCGCCGACCAGAAGATCTTCGTGCACGAGAATCCGGCCGCGGCGAGCACCGCCTTGTCGTGGGAGAAGCTCCCGGGGGCGTCGCGCTACCACCTCGTCATCGCCAATCAGCTCTTGTTCACCGCGGCGCTGTATGACGCCGACCGGCCGGACACGAGCGCGCAGATCGAGGGTTTTCACGCCGGCGAGTACTACTGGAAGGTCGCGGCGGTGAATTCGGCGGGGGTCCGGGGGCCGTACAGCGCCACGCGGCGGTTCCGGGTCACGTCCCAGAGCCTGCACGACCGCGAGGACACGACGCCGCCGGTCCTGGAGATCACCGAGAACGTCCAGTCGGGGCCCATGCTGATCTTGAACGGCCGCACGGAGCCCGGGGCCCTGCTCTGGGTCGACAACGAGAAGGTCGAAGTGACCGACGACGGGACGTTTTACGCGGTCATCCGGCTGCGGAAGGAAGGGGTCAACGACGTCGCCCTGCAGGCTCAGGACGCCTCCGGGAACGTCAAGAAGCTGACCCACCGCGCGTACGTGGATCCTTACTGACGCGGGAAAGCCGGTTTTCTTGCTTTTCCGCGTTTCCGGCGACTAGATTACCAATCCCGATATCGAACCGGCGGGAGTGCCGCTCGCGGAGACGCTGTTCATGTCCTTGACCCCCTCTTCTTTCCTATCGGTCTTCTCCAACGACCTCGCCATCGATTTGGGCACCGCGAACTCGCTCGTCTACTCGAAGGGACGAGGGATCGTGGTCAGCGAGCCGTCCATCGTCGCCGTGAACCAGAAGACCGGAAAGGTGGAGGCCGTCGGGAAGGAAGCGAAGGAGATGCTGGGCCGGACGCCGGGCAACATCATCGCGATCCGGCCGATGAAGGACGGCGTGATCGCCGACTTCGAGCACACCGAGCGGATGCTCTCGTACTTCATCGAGAAGGCGCACAACCGGAAGTTCGGCGTGCGGCCGCGGATCGTCATCGGCGTTCCCAGCGAGATCACCCAGGTCGAAAAACGCGCGGTGCGCGACTCGGCGATGCGCGCGAAGGCGACCGAGGTCTACCTCGTGGAGCAGGCGATGATGGCCGCGATCGGAGCGGGTCTGCCGATCACCGAGCCGACGGGGAACATGGTCCTGGACATCGGCGGCGGGACGTCCGACGTCGCGGTGATCTCCATGGCCGGCATCGTCTACGCTCGATCGGTCCGGGTCGCCGGCAACGAGATGGACGAAGCGATCATCCAGTACATCAAGCGCAAGTACAACCTGCTGATCGGCGAGCGCACCGCGGAAGAAGTGAAGATGAAGCTCGGATCGGCGTTCCCGCTCGACGAGGAGCTGACGCTCGAGATCAAGGGCCGCGATCTCGTCGAAGGAGTCCCGAAGACGATCGTGGTCTCCGACGAGGAGATCCGGGAGGCCTTGGCCGAGACGGTGGCGACGATCATCGAGTCGGTGCGCGCCGCTCTCGAGCAGACGCCGCCGGAGCTGTCCGCGGACATCGTCGACCGGGGAATCGTGCTGACCGGCGGCGGCGCCCTTCTCAAGAACCTCGACAAGCGCCTGCGCGAGGAGACCGGGCTGCCCGTCTCGATCGCGGACGACCCGCTGACCTCCGTCGTGATGGGGACGGGCAAGATGCTCACCGACTTCGACCTCCTGCGCCGCGTCGCGCTCGACTAGCATGGATCGCGCGGCGGGCGACCTCCGACCGCGATCGAGGCGATCTTCATGGCGGCCGTCTCATCCGCCCGTGCCAACGCGCTCCTTCTGGGGGTGATGTCGTTCGCGCAGCTCCTGCTGATCGCGGCGAGCGTGCGCGGCTCCGTCGCGGCCAGCGGCACGGCGGCGACCGTCGGCGCATTGTCCCGCCCCGCGGCGTCGGCCGGGCAATCCGTGTCGGGGATCGTGATGAACGTCGCCCACTTCTTCGAGGACCTCCACTCCGATGACGTCGCCAACGTCACCCTGCGGCGCGAGGTGACGCGCCTGTCGGGCGAGCTCGATCGCACCAAGGAGCTCGCCAGCGAGAACGAGCGGCTCCGCCGGCTGCTGACGATGCACGAGCAGCTCGCGCCGAAGTCGATCGGCGCGTCCGTGGTGACCGCGAGGCTGGGCAGCCAGTCGCGCGTGATCCTGGTCGATCGCGGCTCGACGGACGGCGTGCGGCCGGACATGGCAGTCGTGACGTGGGGCGGGGCGATCGGCCGGGTCGTGTCCGTCGAGAAGGGATTCGCCCGCGTGCGGCTCCTTTCGGACCCGAACAGCGGCGCTTCCGGCGTCATCGCGCGCTCCCGCGCGGAAGGGATGGTCGTCGGCCGCGGAGGCGAGCCGATGGAGATGATCTACGTCCCCAAGTACGCCGACGTCGCCGTCGGCGACAGGATCATCACCTCGGGGCTCGACGGCGTGTTCCCGCGCGGCTTCGGATTGGGGCGCGTGACGGCCGTCGGGGAGCCGATCGGGGCCACCAAGTCGATTCGACTGGAGCCGGAAGTGGACGATCGCTCGATCGAGGACGTCCTGATCCTCCTCGAGCCGATGGGGACCCAGCTGCTCGCAGGGGACGAGCCGGAGGCCCGCCCGTGATCGCGCTGTGGGCGGTGCTGGGCATCGGGCTCGCGCTGGCCTTCGAGCTGGCGCTGGGTCGCTTCGCCCCGGCGGCGACGCATTACGTGGCCGTCATGACGCTTCCACTCACGACGTACGCGCTGCGCACCTCGCAGCGATCGTCCATGGTGGTCGGATGCGCCTCGGGCTTGTTGCAGGACTTCTGGGTCGAGCCGAGGCTCTTCGGCCTGAACGGGCTCGTGAAGACCATCCTCGGATGGGCGCTCGGAGGCATCGGCGCGCGCTTCGATCTGAACAATTTCTGGGGACGATTCGCCTCGGGGGCTTCCGTGCACCTGGTGGACGAAGGGCTCCAGATGATGCTGCGCCGGATGTTCGGCGACGCGGTCGTCCCCGTCGGCCTGGGCGCCCTGGCGATCCGGGGCGTGGCCGGCGGCTTGCTGACAGCCGGAGTCTTGTCCATCGTAGGAAAGTTCGGGACGAGCCGGCGGCCTGCGCGGCAGAAAGCCCGGCGAGGTTGAACGATGGACTATCGCGAGCGATGGGAGCTCAAGGAGTACCAGAGCGAGCAGCGTCTCGGCCGTCGCGCGATCCTCCTGCACGTCGTCATCGTCTGCGTCATCACGGGCTTTCTGGGGATGTTCTGGTATCTCCAGATCGTCAAGGGGACCGACTACGCCCTCCTCGCCGAGAACAACCGCCTCCGCCGCATCGCGATGCCGCCGACGCGCGGGGTCGTGCTCGACCGCCACGACGAGGTGCTCGCGTCGACGCGTCCCGCGCTGAATCTGGTGCTCGTTCGTGAAGGGCTCACCGACGCGGACGCGCAGCTCAAGCGGCTCGAGGGCGTGCTCAATATCCCGTACGACGTCTTGAAGGCGCGGCTGACGGCCATGCGCACGCGCCCGACGTTCGAGCCGCTCGTCATCAAGGAAGACGTGCATCTCGGCGAGATCGCCAAGGTCGAGGCGCGCCGCGAGTGGTTCCCGTCGGTCGAGGTCGAGCAGACGGCGCTGCGCGACTATCCCGACGGCCCCGCGGTCGCCCACGCCGTGGGATACGTCGGCGAGGTGGGCGAGACGCAGCTTGCGAAGATCACGGACGGCTCGCTGCAGCAGGGGGACATCGTCGGCCGGACCGGCGTCGAGCGCCAGTACGACGACACGCTGCGCGGGCGTCGCGGGTGGAAGCTCCAGACCGTCAACAGCCTGGGCCGCCCGTTCGGCACCTCGCAGCCCGGCCGCGAGCCCGAGGACGGGCTCCCGCTCCAGCTGACGATCGACAAGGGGATGCAGCGCAAGCTCGTCGAGGCCCTGGCGAGCGAGGTCGGCTCCGGGATCTTCATGAACCCGAAGACCGGAGAAGTCCTGGCGCTCGCGTCCACCCCCGGCTACGACCCCAACGTGTTCACGGCCCCGGTGTCGCGCACGACGTGGACGGCGCTCATCAACGACCCGAATCACCCGTTGAACGACCGGGCGATCTCGTCGTTCTACGCTCCCGGCTCCACGTTCAAGGTGCTGATGTCGATCGTGGGGCTCGAAACCGGCGCGATCACGCCGTCGACGACGGTGTACTGCGGCGGCTCGGTCATGGTCTACAACCGGCGCTTCGTGTGCTGGAAGAAGGAAGGGCACGGGACGGTGGACGTGCACCGCGCGCTCGTGCACTCGTGCAACGTCTTTTACTATCTGCTCGGCCGGAAGGTCGGCATCGACAACATCACGAAGTACGCGAAGATGTTCGGGATCGGCGAGCTGTCCGGCATCGACATCCCCGGGGAGAGCCGCGGGAACCCGCCCTCGGCGGAATGGAAGCAGCGCGTCCACAAGGAGCCCTGGTACCCGGGCGACACCATCTCGGTCTCCATCGGGCAAGGGTTGCTCGCGGTCACGCCCGTCCAGATGGCGACGATGATCTCGGCGGTCGCCAACGGCGGCACCCTCGTGCGCCCGCATCTGGCCCGGAACGCTTCTGCGCCTCCGGCGCGGCTCGACGTCTCGGCGGGCACCCTCGCTCTCATTCGCGACGCCCTCGCCGACGTGGTCGAAGAGGGGACCGCCACGCGGGCCCAGCTGGGCCCGATCCGGGTCGCCGGCAAGACGGGGACGGCCCAGGTGTTCAAGAAGTCCGTCGGCGTCGACGCGGACAAGCAGCCGAAGGCCGAGCGTGACCACGCGTGGTTCATCGGCTACGCGCCCGCCGACAATCCGGAGGTCGCCTTCGCGATCGTCATCGAGCACGGCGGACACGGCGGCACGACCGCCGCCCCGGTCGCCCGCCAAGTGCTGGAGGTCTACTTCGGAGACCGCCTCCCGAAAAAGGAGGAGGCTCCCGAGCTTCAGGCCAAAGCAGAAGCCCGCCCCGAGGAGCGCCGTGCTCAGACGTCGGCTGCTCGATAGGCTCGACGTCCCGACGATCGCCGCCGCCCTCGCGCTGGCGGCCGTCGGCATGACCGCGATCGCGTCGGCCACGTCGCAGCAGCCGGGGAAATCGGGGCTGTGGACGACACAGCTCGCATGGCTGGGCATCGCGTCGATCGCCGCGATCGTGGTGATCGCCGTCGACTACCACGTGTGGGCGGAGTTCTCGCTCAGCCTGCACGGCGTCGCCGTCGCCCTCCTCACGGGAGTGCTCTTGTTCGGCAAGGCGGTCGGCGGGAACAAGTCGTGGCTGGCGATCGGCCCCGTCACCTTCCAGCCGTCGGAGTTCGCGAAGTGGACGACGTGCCTGGCGGTCGCCTCGTTTCTCGCCAAGCGCGTGCACGACAGGATCCGCTTCGTCCAAGGTCTGCAGCTCGCAGCGCTCATCGGCGTGCCGATGCTCCTGATCGCCAAGCAGCCCGACATGGGAACCGCGCTCACGTTCGTGCCGATCTCGCTCGCCGCGGTGCTCCTCGGCGGCCTGCGGTGGCGCGTGGTCGCCGTCGCCTTCATCGCCGTCGGGCTCCTGGCCCCGATGGGCTGGAAGCACCTGAAGCCGTATCAGAAGGAGCGCATCCTGATCGTGGTGGAGCCGGATCGCGACCCTTCCGGTGTCGGCTACCAGGTGCGCCAGTCCAAGATCGCCGTCGGCTCCGGGCGTCTGACGGGAAAGGGGCTGTTCAAGGGCACGCAGACCCGGTTGAACTTCCTGCCCGCGCAGCACACCGACTTCGTCCTCGCGGTCATCGCCGAGGAGCTCGGGTTCATCGGCGCGGCGGGGGTGCTGGCCCTCCTTTATTACCTGCTCTATCGGGGTCTCCTGGCGGCGCGCTCGTCCCAAGACCGGCTGGGCACGTACTTGAGCCTGCTCGTCGTGTCCTGGCTGATGGGCCAGGCTGCGATCAACATCGGCATGGTGGTCGGGCTGATGCCCACGATCGGCGTTCCGCTCCCTTTCTTGTCGTACGGCGGGACCGCGCTCATCGCCGTGTCGTGCGGGGTCGGTCTCATCGCCAACGTCCGCGGGCGGCGGTTCGTCAACTAGCGCCCTGTTAGAATCCCAAAGCGCCGTCCCGGGCGCTTGGGGACGATGATGGCGGCGAACGACACGATCGACGAGCCCACCTTCCGCGAGCTGCTCGCGGGGGTTCAAAAGCCGACCCGCTATATCGGCGGCGAGTGGAACGAGATCGTGAAGGACCATCGCGACGTCGCCCTGACGTTCGCCCTCGCCTTCCCCGACGTCTACGAGATCGGCATGTCCCACCTGGGCTTCCGCATCCTCTATCCGCTGCTGAACGCGCGCGAGGACGTCGCCGCCGAGCGCGTCTTTTGTCCCTGGCCCGACATGGCGGACGCGCTGCGGCGCCATCGCCGGCCGCTCACGACGCTCGAGACGTCGACACCCTTGGCGACGATGGACGTCGTCGGGTTCTCGCTGCAGTACGAGATGACGTTCACCAACGTCTTGGAGATGCTCGACCTCGCGGGGATCCCGCTGCGCGCCGCGGCGCGCGGCGAGAGCGACCCGCTGATCGTGGCCGGAGGGCCCGTCGTCTTCAACTGCGAGCCGATCGCGGACTTTCTCGACTTCGTGTTCATCGGCGATGCCGAGGAGCTGCTCCCCGAGTTTCTCGACACGCTGAAGGCGTTGAAGCGCGACGGCGCGTCGCGCGCCACGCGCATTCGCGCGCTCGCGGCGATCCCGGGGATCTACGCGCCCGCGTTGTACGCCCTCGAGGACGACCAGGGCCTGCAGATCCCCGTGGGGGACGGCCGC
>Ga0068859_100003057_pt1 | contig 16982 bp, 15 predicted proteins | sample KBSSwiS22_FD_66585 | JGI IMG/M metagenome (GOLD analysis project Ga0068859, IMG submission 66585) | Switchgrass rhizosphere microbial communities from Kellogg Biological Station, Michigan, USA - KBS Switchgrass S2-2 | ecosystem: Host-associated > Plants > Roots > Rhizosphere > Soil ...
GTGCTCGCAACTCTGGTCGAGGCCTATGAGGATAAGCGTTGGCCGGTGGACGAACTCGATCCGGTCGAGGCGATCGAGGCAGCGATGGCTTATGAAGGCCATGATCGCGGTGCGTTGGCCGCGCTGATCGGGCAATCGCGCGCGACGGAAATCCTGCAGCGCAAGCGCGCTTTGACGCTGCCGATGATTCGAAAGATCGCTGCGGCGTGGCACGTTCCCGAACGTGTGTTGGTGAAGGAGTACGCGCTGGACAATGCTCGCGCCGCGTGAATGAAGCCGAAACCCACGTCGCCGCGGACAGTGGAATTGTTGGACGACTCCGGCTAGCTGGTTGCGGATGCTCGCCCAGCGCCTCCATTTTCCCTTTGGTCAGAACCCGATGCACCGGCAAAATAGCTGCCGTCGGGGGCGGCGCGCCTGGCTAAAAAGCGGGATCTGGCCGACGCCAATGGCGGCCGTCAATTTGGTCAACTTCGTTGGATTTGGCGCGGGGCAAAATGCCGTGAAACCGGTTCCTCGCCCTCGTCGTTCGCCATACCGTCAAGATCCTCCCCGTGCCGGGGAGGATCGTGACCTCAGATTCGATAAGAACCCATGGGACCAGGCCCAGCATAATACACCGGTCGTGCTACCCCTCCGCGTCCCCGCTCGGAACTTCATTGCGCCTCGCGAATTAACCGATGTTAACGCCACCATCACGTCTTCATCACAGCGGGGGAACCATGCCAGTCACAGTGAACGGCAGCCCAATCGACTTGCCTGCGGATCCCCGCGTCTCGCTGCTCGACTTGCTGCGCGAGCACGCCGGGCTCACCGGCACCAAAAAGGGCTGCAACCAGGGCGCATGCGGCGCGTGCACGGTGCTGCTCGATGGCGAGCGCGTGCTGTCGTGCCTCACGCTCGCGGTGCAGGTCGAGGGGCGCGCGGTCACGACGATCGAGGGGCTCGCCGATGGCGATACGGTGCATCCGCTCCAGGCCGCGTTCGTCGAGCATGACGGGTTCCAGTGCGGCTATTGCACGCCGGGGCAGATCTGCTCGGCGATCGGGATGCTCGCCGAGCTCGGCCGCGGGGTGCCCAGTGCCGTCACGCAGGATCTCGCCGCGCCGGCGATCGCGCTCACGCATGACGAGCTGCGCGAGCGGATGAGCGGCAACCTCTGCCGTTGCGGCGCGCACAACGGGATCGTCGACGCCATTAACGACTATTATCTGGAGGCGGCCGAATGACGCCGTTCACCTATGCACGCGCCGAAAACGCGCCCCAGGCGCTGCAGCTCGCCGGACTGCACGGGCGCTTCCTCGGCGGCGGCACCAATCTGGTCGATTTGATGCGCGAGAGCGTCGAGCGACCGGCGGACCTGGTCGATGTCAGTGCCCTGTCGCGCGAGATCGTCGAGACGCCCGGTGGCGGCCTGCGCATCGGCGCGGCGGCGCGCAACACCGCGGTGGCCGAGCATGCGCTGGTTCGGGCGCGCTATCCGATGCTGGCGCGCGCGATCCTGGCGGGCGCGTCGGCGCAGATCCGCAACATGGCGACCGTCGGCGGCAATCTGCTCCAGCGCACGCGTTGCGCCTATTTCTATGACGTCGAGGGCTCACGCTGCAATCGGCGCACGCCGGGGCAGGGCTGCGACGCGCTCGAGGGGTTCAACCGCTATCATGCCGTACTCGGCGGGTCGCCGCAGTGCGTCGCGGCGCATCCGTCCGACATGTGCGTTGCGCTGGCGGCGCTCGATGCCGAGCTGCTGATCGAAGGGCCACAGGGCGCGCGGCGCGTCGCGCTGACCGATTTCCATTGCCTTCCCCAGGAGCGGCCGGAGGTCGAGAATGTGCTCGCAGGTGGCGAGCTGATCACGGCAGTCGAGCTGCCCGCGCTCGCGGTCGCGGCGCATTCGACCTATCGCAAGGTCCGCGATCGTTCGAGCTATGCCTTCGCCCTGGTGTCGGTCGCCGCGGCGCTGACGGTCGAGGACGGGCGTGTCGCCGATGTGCGGCTCGCGCTCGGCGGCGTCGGGACGGTGCCGTGGCGCGCGCGCAAGGCCGAGGCGGCGCTGGTCGGCAGCGCGGCGAGCGCTGCGAACTTCCGCGCGGCGGCCGAAGTCGAGCTCGAAGGCGCGCAGGTGCTGCGCGACAATGGATTCAAGATCGAGCTCGCCGCGCGCACGGTGACGATGGTGCTCGAGCAGCTGGCGGGGAGTGAAGCATGAGCGTGCTCGAGGACGCCAAGCAGGCGGTAGAGGGCGTTGCAATGGCGGCGATCGCCAAGGCAGTCGCGCTTGCGCCCGACAGCTGGATCCCGGGCGGCAAGCCCGATCCGCTCGCCGAGCGCAAACATGGCCTGATCGGCGCGCAGATCTCGCGCATCGACGGGCCGACGAAGGTGCAGGGCGCCGCGCTGTTCGCGGCCGAAGTGCCGATGGCCGGGCTGGCGCATGCCGCGCTCGCGTACAGCACCATCGCGCGCGGCACGATCGCCGAGCTCGATACCGCGGCGGCGGAGGCGGCGCCGGGCGTGATCCTGGTGATGACGCACCGCAACTGCCCGAAGCTGCAGCCGATTCCCTATTTCATGAGCGAAGGCAAGGCGATGGCGGGCGACAACCTGCCGATCCTGCAGGATGCCGAAGTGCACTGGAACGGCCAGCCGATCGCGTTGGTGCTCGCCGACACGCTCGAGCAGGCCGAAGACGCCGCTTCGCTCATCCGTGCGCGCTATGCCGTGCAGCCGGGTGCGACGCGGTTCGACGCGGCGAAGCCGGCCAGCGCGCAGGGCATGTTCTTCGGCGCGCCGTTGAACCGCGTGGTCGGCGATGCCGAGGCGGCGCTGGCGGCAGCGCCGGTCAAGGTCGATCATGCCTATGCGACGCCGCGCCACAGTCACAATGCGATCGAGCCGCACGCCGTGACGCTGCGCTGGGAAGGCGAGACGCTGATCGCCGAGGATTGCACCCAGGGCGTGACCTACACCGCCTGGTCCTATGCTCGGGCGTTCGGGATCGACGAGAAGCAGGTCCATGTCACTGCGCGGTTCGTCGGCGGCGGGTTCGGCGCCAAGGGCATGTGGCAGCATCAGATTCTCGCGGCCGCGGCGGCGAAACTGACCGGGCGGCCGGTACGGCTCGCGCTGTCGCGCGAAGGCGTTTACCGAGTGGTCGGCGGACGTACCTGCACCGAGCAGCGCGTCGCGATCGGCGCGCAGCGCGACGGGCGGTTCGACGCGATCGTCCACACCGGCATGGTCGCGATGACGCCGCACAATAATGTGCCCGAGCCGTTCATCCTGGCGACGATGGCGCTCTACTCCGCACAGAGCTTCCTGCTCGACGTGCGCACCGCGCCGATGGACATGCTCGCGAACACTTTCATGCGCGCGCCGGGCGAGGCGGTCGGAAGCTTCGCACTCGAATCGGCGATCGACGAACTGGCCGTGGCGCTCGACATGGATCCGGTCGAGCTGCGGCTGCGCAACGAGCCGCAAGCCGATCCGCTCAGCGGACTGCCGCATTCGCAGCGCGACCTGGCAAAGGCGTATCGCGACGGCGCCGAGCGCTTTGGCTGGAGCGCGCGCCAGGCGCCGGGGACGCGGCGCGAGGGCGAATGGCTGGTGGGCATGGGCTGCGCCACCTCGACCTATCCCTATCATCGCATGCCGGGCGGCGCGGCGCGGATCACGCTCACGCGCGACGGGCGCGCGCATGTCGAAAGCGCCGGCCACGAAATGGGCATGGGCACCGCGACCACGCTCGCGATCGTCGCGGCCGAACGGCTCGGCTTGCCGATGGATGCCGTGACTATCGACTATGGCGATTCATCGCTTCCGGGCGACATCATGGCGGGCGGATCGCAACAGACCGCATCGATGGGCGCGGGGCTGATCGCGGCGCAGACGGCGCTGGTCGCCGAACTGCTCAAGCTCGCCGGCAATGATTCGCCGCTCGCGGGCCTCACGGCGGACGAAGTCGGCGCGGCGGACGGCGGGCTATGCGCGCTCGCCGACCCCGATCGTCGCGAGAGCTATGCCTCGATCCTGGCGCGGGCGGCGCGCGACTCGGTGACCGCCGAAGGAGTCGCCTCGATGCCGCTCGAAGTGCAGCATTGGTCGATGCACAGTACCGGCGCGATGTTCTGCGAGGTGCGCGTGCACGCCGTGACCGGAGAGATCCGCGTCACGCGGTTCCTCGGCTCGTTCGATTGCGGCCGCATCCTCAACGCCAAGACCGCCGCGAGCCAGTTCCGCGGCGGCATCATCATGGGGCTCGGCGCCGCGCTGATGGAAGAGACGCTGTTCGACGAACGCACCGGCCGGGTGATGAACCCCAGCCTCTCCGACTATCATGTCCCGGTGCATCTCGACGTGCCCGAGATCGACGTGATCTGGACCGACATTCCCGATCCGCACTCGCCAATGGGCGCGCGCGGCGTCGGCGAGATCGGCATCGTCGGCGTGATGGCGGCCGTCGCGAACGCCGTGTTCAACGCCACCGGCAAGCGCGTGCGCGAGCTGCCGATCACCTTGGACAAGCTTTTGTAGAAACCAACCCCGTCATTCCCGCCTTTGTGGGATGACGATCAAGTTGCAAGCAATGGCCCAAGGCGCCGCACTCGTCGCGCGACGCCCCGAACCTTCAACCGAGCTTAGCGATGCCCATGATGTCCATAGCCGCCGCCGTAACCGCCGCCGTGTCCGCCCCAGCCGTGGCCGCCGCCCCAGCCGCGGCCGCGATAGCCGCGGTCATAATAGCCGCGATAGGCGTAACGCGGATAATAGCTGTAGGCATAGGGATAGGCGGGGTAGGCATAGCCGTAGCGCGGATAATAGGCCGGCTCGACATAGCCGTCATAATAATAGCCGTCGTCGTAATAGCGATCGTAGGAACGGTCATAATAGCGGTCGCGGCTGCTGCTCGCGAGCGCGGCACCGATCGCCAGTCCGGCGACGCCGGCGACGATCGCGGTGCCGGTGTCGTCGCGGCCGCGGTAGTGGCGCGACTGCGCCTCGGCGGGTGCGGCTGCCGTGGTCAGCGCAGCGGCGCCGAGCGCGAGCGCGGCAGTGGCATTGCGGATAAGCGTGTTCATCCTGGTTCTCCTCGCCCGGCGTCTGCCCGGGCGCTCATGACCTGCACTAGGCGCCCGCACCTGAATGCGCGCGGAACTGCATGTGCAGAAGCTATTCATTTATGAAGCTTTTACCAGCCCTTGAGTCGCGTCTCGCCGCGAAAATGCGATCGGTGGAGGGCGGCGATGCGGGGCGTGGGTGCGCCGGCAAACCCGGCCAATCGTTCGGAAAAGCTGACGGGTCGTGGCGGCGTGCCCGCGACGGGCACGAAATGATCGGTTATGCTCACCACCACCCCAACGAACGATTCAGATTACGACCTACCTCCGAGCGCGCTCGCACCCTGTGGCGCGTTGCGGGCGGCGCCGGCGCTGGCAAGATGGGCCGGCGCCGGTTGCCTCCCGTCGAAGTCGATCCGGCCTTGGCGCAGTCGTTCCAGGCTAATCGTTTCGGGGACGAAAGATATTCCGAAAAAAATGTCAATTAATCCATGTTTGACGGGAACCGGTATTCACTTGATTCGTTGTGGTTTTCGGGTGGCGCGTCCCCTCTCGTCACCCAGGTCCTGAGTGAACCCCGCCATTCCCCCAATGATGGCGGGGTTCCGACAGTCTTTGAGCAATTTATCAACGCTTTGCCGGTAAGATCACGCTTGCCGCTCAGCGAGGACCCTGACGGCGACGCTCCGCTGCCGCGGTGCATGCGCCAGGGGCAGCGGGGCGTCTTCCCCTCGCGTGAATGTTGCGATTCCGTACCGATGCCGAGATTTCTGCGGATCGTCGCGGTACCGAAACGATCCCATCTTGGTAAAAAATATCTTAACATATCCGGAACTTAACGGCTTTCCGAAGGTTTACCCCTTTGGCCGTCACGCTGTCGGCTCGTTCAGAGGGGTATCTGAATATGCTAAGAAAATTGGGAGTTGGGGTGTCTGTTTGCGCCCTCGCATTGGCGTGCGCCACCGCGGCGAACGCGACGACCTTTCCGATCGGGACCATCCCGAACTTCTACATCACCAGCGGGACGCCGTTCAGCAATTCGATTACGGCGAACTTCGGAAACGGGTTCAACACTCAGGTCAACTTCGACGATTCGTTCACCTTCACTATCCCGACCAAGGATGGTCTCGGCAGCGGGTCGATCTCGACCAGTTTCTCGAGCCCGGGCAACCATCTCGTGATCAACCAGCTGTGGGTGAACGGCACGCTCTATACGGTGCCGACCACGTCGAGTGGCCAGTCGCTCACGCTCAATGGTGTTCCGATCACGCACGGCGTGCTCAACACGATCCGCGTGGTCGGCGTGAGTGGTCCGGAGGGCGGCTCCTATGCCGGCACCGCGACCTTCGCGGCGACCGCAGTGCCGGAAGCGGGCACCTGGGCGATGATGCTCGGTGGCTTCGGACTGATGGGCATGGTGATGCGCCGGCGCCAGGCAAAGCTTGCCTACGCCGCCTGAACCGCTTGAACCTGTAATCTAGTGCGCCGCCGGTCGTCGATCGGCGGCGCCTTCGTTCGGCCTCCGCCCGCACAGCGCCTTGACGTGCCGGGCGATGCGCCGCGGGAGTCGCGATGGCGCGGCGGCTTGCGGCAGTTTGATCGGGCGCGGAAGCACCGGCAGCACGCGCGCGACGAACGCGGGCACGTCGGGTGCCGGCTCGGGCGGGGCTTCGATGCTGGTCTCGGCGCGCGCAAGTCGCTCGTAGATAGCGTTTTCGGCAACGGGCTCGAAGAACAAGGGATAGAGCGAGTGCATGCCGCGCCCGGCCGGCGCTCCCGCGTGCCGGTCGATCTGCCGGCGGATTTCCGCGACTTCGAGCATCATCAGCTGCGCGCTGATCCCGCAGCTGGCGTTGAACCGCGGCTCGCCGAGCCGCGAGAAGCCGAGCATCGCTTCATAGAAGCGGACATGGCGCGGATTGAGCTCGATCAGCAGATGCGTGCAGGCATGGGTGCGAGAGCCATATACGAATACCACATGGAACAGCGCCGCCATCAGCTCGCGCGAATGGATCGCATCGCTGAACGCGAACTTGGTGAGCTCGCACAGCTTGGCGCCGGGCAGCGCGCGCACGGTGTCGAGCTCCTCCTTGAACGTCTTGTCCGCCGCGAGCCCGCGCTCCGAATCGACGGCGAGCGTGATCGTGCCGCCGATCGCATCATCGACTTCGGCCGTGAAGGTCAGGTGGTGCGTGCTCGCCGGGATCCGGTGGTCGCCGCCATAGCCCTTGCGCACGTAGCGGCTGTTGAGCAGGTCGCGCGCGGCATCGAGCGTTTCGGCATTCTCGACCAGGCGGATCGCAACGGCGCGCGGCTGGCCGCCGATCTCCATCGCGCGCAGCCTGATCTGCCGCGATTGCCGGTGCGTAATGGTCTTGCCGCTGCCGATGCGCGCTTGCAGCTCGCGCTGCACGTCCCATTGGAATGCCATGGTTTCCCCCCGTCAAAGGCGCACGTCGAGGCGCCTTGTGCCCCGCAGCACAAGTGGCTTGCCTCGAACCTCAAAGTCCGAACCAATCGCTAATGGGTCTTGCTCATCCGCGGCCCCCCCAAGGAGCGTAGGAATCGCTTCCGCGACAATGGCTTCACACCAATTCCGTTAGCAGTCCATTACGCCCGCGCGCGGGGGCGACCGGTCGTTGCAGACGCGCGACGAAAGTGTAACGCCTTCGAAACGAATGGAAAAAATTTAGGTCCACAATGGGGATTATTGCGTAGCCCGATCGAGGTCGAGACCGCGCCCGCCGGCGCGCAAGACCGCTGCGAGCGCCGGTTCGCGTGCGAGTCGCCGGCCGTGGAAGCGCTGCAGCGCCTTTGATGCTGCGCCGCCGCGACCGAGCGCCGCGTCGGCCAACGCGACCATGCGCGAGTTCGGCCAGGCCTGCGGCCGAACGCGTCCGATATGGTCGAAAATCGCGTCCGGCTCGGCCTCGGGAAATGCCTGGAGCAGCAGCGCCGCCGCCGACGCCGTCGAGCGGGAGACGCCGGCGTGGCAGTGGATCAGCAGCGTCGGCAGCCCCGCCGCGCCGATCGTGCGCCCGAACGCGAGCAGTTGCTCGATATGCCCCGGCGCCGGCGGGACGCAATCGGGCAAGGGCGCGATCACGTCGTCGAAGCGCAGCGTGAGCCGCTCGTGCGGCGGAAAGTCCGCGAATGCGGCGGGGTCGGGTTCGGCCGGATCGAGGATCGACAGCACGTGCGTGACCGACGACTGCGCATGCGTCGCGAGCTCGGGAATGCCGCAGATGATCTGGTCGAGGGGCAGGCTGGTCATGGCGGACTCCGTTGCTGTCGCATAACGCCAGAGACGCTCCGTGTTCCAGCCGCATGACAATCGGCCCGCGCTTTACAGCGCCGACGACGGGGCATAGCCTTGCGCGCAGACAGGGCGCCAAGACCCTTCGCCGTCGCATCCCCGATAGGGAGGAGAAGGGCGTGGCTGCATCGGCTCAGGGTCTCGACCGGGAAGGCGTCGAAGGCGTCACCAACCAGCTGATCGAGCGGTTCGCGCGTGATGGATCGGTGCTGCGCGACGATCTCTATCAGGAAGTCGGCTCCGGCTTTTCGCCCGACAGCTATGCAGCTGTCGAAGCGGCGCTCGCGGAACGCGGCTATCATCTCGTCGATCGCTGGCCGGAGCCGAGTGAGGAACAAGCGCCGTCGCCGCCTTCGCCCGAGCCGATCGACCCGATAACCGCCGCCGCCGGGCGCAGTCTCGATTTCGGCTCGATCATGCGGTTCCGTTGGGAAACCGAAGAGAGCTATCTGTCGCTATCGATGATTTCGCTGCTCACGACCGTGACGGTCCGGTTCGGCAAGGGGGAAGGTTCGCCGTACACGCTCACGGCAAACGATCTCGTCGCTCTGCTGCTGTCGGACGACCCCACGCCCAATGCGATGTTCGTAAACGAGCTTAGGCTTTGGGCGCGCGAGCAACAGGTCGCGGCGGCGGCGACTGTGCAGGCGTTCGCGCTCGGGACTGGGCAGACGGTCGGGGCGGTCACCTTGCGCTGGGACGTCGTCGAAATCCTGGCCGAAGCCTCGCGAGTGCGTGCGCTCGTGCGGCCCGGCGCGCGGACCCTCGGCACCCGCGACCTTGCCGTCGCTCTGGTCCGTTCCCGCGCCGGTCAGCAGGCGCTGGCGGACTTCGGGATGCTTGATCGCGGCATCGGGAGCTTGGCGGACCGGCTGGTCGTGTTGCTGACCACGCGCAACCTTCCGGGCGGCGAGGTCGAGCGGACCGGCTGGCAGTCGCTTTCGCCCGAATTGCTCAACCAGCCGCTGCTGATCGCGAAGCGCACCGAGACCGGCTACGCCAGTGATCGCGTCGCACGGCTCAAGACCGATGCGCTCGGCGTCGGCGAGGACGCGCAGGCGCTTGCCGACCTGATCCTGCTCGAAGCGGCAAGTCCGCCGCTGGCGATCGGGCTGTTCGGGCCGTGGGGGTCGGGCAAGAGCACGCTGCTCAAGGAGATGCAATATCGCGTGCGCGACGCGCTGGCGACCGAGCGCAGGCTCCGCGCTAGCGGGGCTGCCGATACCAGCGAGGATACGCGGCGCGTCGGCAACGCCGTGCAGATCGAGTTCAATGCCTGGGCCTATACCGATAGCCAGAACCTCTGGGCGTCGCTCACCTCGGAGATATTCGACCAGTTGGCCGCCGGCGGGGTGCCGCTCGACGACGCTCCGCGCGGCCGGCGGCGATATGCCGAGCTCGTCGAGAAAGTGAAGCAGCGCAGTTCGAGCGACGCCGCGCCGCTGCGCGCGCACGAGGCGGAGGTCGCCGATCTCGAGAAGCAGGTCGAAGTCGCCGCCGAGAAGGTGCGAGCCGAGCAGGACAAGCGCCAGCTCGCCGCGAGCGATGCCGCGTTCGCGACTGCGCAGGAACTGCTCAAGCGCGAGCCGGACGGCGAGGGCGGCACCACCTATGTCGTGCACGGCAAGCGCCCCAAGCCGGCCGACAAGAAGGCGATCGACGTGGTGCGCGGCGCGCTCAGCGGCGGCGACAAGTTCGAGGCGCAGGTCCAGGCCTATGTCGAAGCGGGCGGCGCGATCGTACGGCTGGCGCGGCTGGTGTGGGATTTCGCTCGTGCGCGGCGCTGGCCGCTGGTTGCGTTGGGCCTGGCGGCTGCCGGCGTGCTGCTGTTCACGCTCGTGCCCGGCCTGGCCGTCGCGCTGGCCGGAGCCACGGGATGGGCGGTGCGACAGGCGCGCGCGGTCGGCGCCGCGGCCACCGGCGTCGCCGGGCTGGGCTGGTTCCTGTGGACGATCGCGCCGGCGGTGCGCGTCGCGGCGCTGTTCGCACAGTCGCTGCGCGAGCGGCGCGCCGCGGCCGCCGAGGCGGAGGCAAAGGCGCGCGTCGAGCTGCGTACGCTGCAGGAAAAGCTCGACCTGGCGCGTGGCGAAGCGGCCCGGTCGCGCGGTCTCGCCGCCAAATATGCCGCGGTCGACGGCACCAATGCCGCCTCGCCAGCGCTAATGCTCGAATATCTGATGAGCGATTCAGAGGACGTCGGCGCGCTCCGCCAGCAGCTCGGCATCATCGCGAAGGTGCGCCGCTGCTTCGAGCAGCTCGACGCGGTCGTCGCCGAGATGCGGCAGCTGCGCACACCCGAGGCGCTCGATCGCATCATCCTCTATATCGACGATCTCGACCGCTGCGACGCCGACCAGGTCGCGCAGGTGCTCCAGGCCGTGCACCTGCTGCTCGCGTTCGAATGTTTCGTGGTGGTGGTTGCGGTCGATGCGCGCTGGCTGAAGGAATCGCTCGAGCGCAGCCACGGCCAACTCCGCCGCGGCGATGCGCTTGACGGCGGACCGGGCGATCCGCTGGCGCGGCCGAACCAGGCGGACGATTCGCCCGCGACTGCTGCCGACTATCTCGAGAAGATCTTCCAGATTCCCTTGTGGGTGCGCCCGTTGGTCGACAGTGATGCCCCGCCCGAGCAGCGCTATGGCGGCTATCGCAACTTCGTCGCGTCGCTCGTGCAACCGGCGGCGTCGGCAGCCGCGCCGCCGCCGCCACCTCCCGCGCCATCGCCGCCCACGCCAGGGGGCGGCGCGGCGTTCGTGTGGACCGAGCCGCGGCGCGGCGAACAGGCCGATCAGCCGCGGCGCGAGGGGCTCAAGCTGCGCGACTTCGAAGTCGCGCTGCTGCAGGAGCTGGGGCCGCTCGCCGCCAAGTCGCCGCGCGCGGTCAAGCGGATGATCAACATCTATCGGCTCGCGCGCGTGCGCTACAGCGGCGATCGGCTGGCGGCATTCCTCGGTGACGGCATGGCGGGGGTGCCGAGCTTTCGCGAGCTGATGTTCGCGCTGGCGTGCGAGAACGGCTTGTCGCCCGCGGCGCGGCGCGCATTGCGCGCGACTGTCGCCAAGCCGGAGCAGGTGCCCGGGATGCTTTGGCTGCCGGCGGGCTTCGCCGCCTGCCTTACCCCCGCCGAGCTCGAGATGGTGACACTGGTGACGCCGAAGCTCGGCCGACTGACCTATGCCGGGATGTTCACTGCGTTCGAGGAAGTGCGGCGCTATTCTTTCCTTCCGTGACGCGCCGTGCCCGGTCCACTCGCATCAGGCGCGTGCGTTGTGATCATCGGCCGGTCCTCTCCTTGGTGGATTGGTACGGCAAACGGGCGATTGCGGTCAGGCATGCGAGCCGCGCACGCCGCCGAACAGGAAGCGGCCGTTGACGCGCACCTGATCGAGCCGCAGGTCGCGAGTATAGGCGATCAGCTCGGGAAGCGCGGCGCTGGCCACGGTGACGTCGCGGATCAGTACGTCGGCGACGGGCGCCCCGCGCACGCCGACGATATGCAGCGCGCGGCCGGTATTGCCGCAAGTGACGCGCTCGACCACGAAGTCCTTGTAGATCGGCGGCGTGCCGCCGCTGCCGGCGCCGTGATAATCGGTCGTGAAGTTGATCAGCGTCATGCTGCTTGCAACCTGGATGTCGCGCATCCGTACCGCCTCGATCGTGCCGCCGCGATCGCGGTTGCCCTTGAAGTAGATCGCGTGCTCGGCCTGGCGGACGCGCAGGCGTTCCGCGAAGATGTTCGAGGCGCCGCCCGACATTTCGCTACCGATCGCGACCGCCGCGGCGATCTGCGTCGACATGTCGCAGTCGCGCACCACCACGTTGCGCGTCGGTCGCGCGACGCGCCAGCCGTCCTGGTCGCGTCCCGACTTGATCGCGACGCAATCGTCGCACACGTCGAACCGGCAATGTTCGATCAGCACGTCCTCGCAAGAGTCCGGATCGACGCCGTCCGAGTTGAGGTGCTTGCTGACCACGCCGACGTTGCGCACCGTGATGTTGCGCGAATAGATCGGGTGGATCGTCCAGAACGGCGAGTCGACGAAGCGCGGGCCGTCGATCAGAATGTTGCGGCATTCGAAGAACTCGACGAACGCCGGGCGCAGGAAATGCCCCGGTCCGAAGCGCCGCTGCTCGACGGGCACGCCTCTGGCACCCATGCTGCGCAGCATCGCCTTGTCTCGGCCCTGGCGCCCGCGCCAGCGGTGGAAACCGTCGCGGCCCTGGCCGTCGAATACCCCTTCGCCGGTGATCGCGACATTCTCGCAGTCGCGCGCATAGACGAGGGGTGAGAAATTATAGGCCTCGGTGCCTTCCCAGCGCGTGAGCACCAGCGGCAGCTCGATCTCACCGGGCTTGCCGAAGCGCAATGTCGCGCCGCGCTCGAGGTGGAGTTCGACGTTCGAACGCAGATGCACCGGCCCGTTCATTCGCCATAGCCCCGCCGGCACCACCACGCGCCCCCCGCCGGCCGTCGCGCACGCCTCGATCGCAGCCTGGACAGCCTCATGGGCAGGCGCTTCGGTGCGCGCGCCATGGTCCTCGATCGAAACTTCATGGTCGGGAAACGAGGGTGGTCGGATCCGCGCGACGATCGCATCGGCTTCGGACCAGTCGCTCGTGCTCGGCGCCTGAGCGGCGGCGCGGCCCGTCGACGTAAGCGCCAGTGCGGCGGCGATAAACGCGCGGCGATGCAGCATCGAAATTCCCCACCCCTCGGCGAGAGCAAGCCGCGGCCTTCATCGCCGCCACGCCACCGCTATACAAGCACGCGACGCGCGAGCCGCCTTGTGAGATTCCCGTACTGCCGTTTAGGGAGGGGCGAACAGACGGCCCGAGCGCTCGGGCCGTCTGCGTCGACGCTGTGATCAGTCGTCGTCGCGATCACGATAGCGGCGGCCGCCCTCGTCGCCATAGGACTGGCGATAGCCGTCATGGGGCTGATAGCTGTCGTATCCCTGGCCATTGTAGCCTTGGTACCCGTCATAGCCCTGGTACCCGTTGTAGGCCTGGTACCCGTTGTAGCTGCGGTACCCATTGTAGCCACGGTAGCTGCGCTGCCGATAGGCTGGCTCGACCGCGCCCTGATAACGCCCATTGTAGCCGCGGCCGTCGCGATAGCGATCGCGGTGGTGATCGTTGCTCGACGCGATCGCCGCACCGATCGCCAGTCCGGCGAGACCGGCGATGATCGCCACGCCCGTGTTGTCGTGGCGCCGATAGCGCTCCTGCGCCGAAGCCGGGGTGGCGCCGATGAGCGCCGTGCTGCCCAAGGCCAGCGCGATGGTGGCATTCCTGAAAAGAGTCTTCATCTTCATTCTCCAGATCCAAAGCGGCCAGGTCGGAAGCGACTCGTCAGGTTGCCCAGCGGCCCCGCTTGACGCTCTCGTAAGCGTTAGCGGGTGAACGCATGCGGAACCGGGGGTGCAGCCGGCGTTCAGCTGATTGGGAAGGAGAAGGGCGGGCGGTCAGAGCCGCCGCACCCGGGGAGCGCTTGGGCGCGGCGGCTCTTCCTGGACCCTCTAGGTCCCGGAGATCGTGGCGGCGGATGCAACCGGAGCGCCGGTCGCTCGTTACGCTTCCCGCCTGCCACGGTTACGCCAACGCGCAGACAACGACGACGGCGGGTTTTCGTTGCGCAAAAATGGGGATGTACATGAAGAAAGCCGTTCTGATCGTCGCTGCCCTCGGGCTGATTCCGCTCGCCGCGTGCAGCAAGTCGCCCGAGGCCCAGAATGTGGAAGCCGCGACCGACAATGCCGCCGACCAGCTCGACGCTAACGCCTCCGCGGTGAGCGACGCAGGCGAAAATCTTGCAGCCGCGACCGAGGCGGCGGCCGACAACACGGCCGATGCCATGCACAACAAGGCCGATGCGATTCGCGAGGCCGGCGAGAACAAGGCCGACGCGATCGACAAGGCCGCCAAGCAGTAAGCCTTTCCGGCCCATCTCCTGACGGAAGGGGTTGGGCGGCCACGTGCGGTGTCAAGCCACTTCGCGTGGCGTGCCGATGGTCCGCGTCGATGGGCGCAGGGCAAAATAAGAGGGGCGGCCGAAGCCGCCCCTCCTGGCCGAACGTGCGCGTGACGGCTTAGCTCGCCTGATAGACCCCGAGCGTGAAGCCGATCTCGCGACCGCAGAACAGCACGAGCAGCCAGAAGAACAGCGAGAGGCCGCCGGCGAGCTTCGCGGCGAGCGGAACTTCCGAGCTGTTGTTCCACGCGGCCACGCCCTTGTAGGTAAGCAGGTTGAACACCATCATGTTCGCGCCCGCGGCAGCCATGAAGATCATCTTGGCATAGAACCACGGGTTGACCATGTAGCTGGTCGCCTTGCTGATCCACAGCAGCAGTCCGGTGATCAGCGCGAGCACAAAGGCCGCCCAGGTGAACTTGATCGTGTCGTCCGACACGTCGGTCACCGGACGATTGGCCGAAGCGACACCGAGCAGGCGGAGGTCCATGATCGCGATCGTGCCGAGCACCGTTGTGATCGCGATCACGTGGAGCGTCTCGAAGGTGGGGAATGCCCACTCCGATTCAGCGATATAGGTTCCCAGCGAGGAACCCTCGATTTGCTGCCAGAGAGTTTCGATGATCATCGCTTGATTCCCTTAAACCGGCGCATAGGCGATCCAGCGACCGCACAGGATGACGAACAGCCACAGCAGGATGATACCGACGGCTGCGGCGCGGATGCCTGAGCTCGGCTCACCGGCCTGCCAGCTGCCGGTGTTCGCCCGCGCAGTACGCGCGAACCACAGGCTCACCGCGAACACGAGCAGCACGCCGACCATCTTCGGCCAGAAGATCGGGTTGACCAGGTCCCGGATCGGCTCGCTGATCACCAGCAAGAGGCCACTGACCACCAGGCCGGCCAAGCCGCGCCAGATCCACGGCAGATAGCGCTCGACGGTCTGCGTCACGGTGAGTGACTTGCCCGACAGGCCCAGGATGCGGAAACTGACCATCAGCACCGAAACCAAGCCGGCAGAGATCGACAGGAGGTGGATCGTCTGCAGGCTGGGGATCATATACCAATGTTCGGAGAAGAACAGACTGAAGCGCGTGTTGGAGAGCCAGATCGCGAAGTCGTTCATCCACGTCGTTCGAATCCATTCGACGAAGTAGAAGAGTAGGTCGGCTAAAAAGGATGGCATTGGAGCACGTCCCTTGCGTTGAGGCGGGAAACGCCGCGACGCGATCCTGCCCAATGGTTCATAGTTTCCCTGACGAGGCGCCTTGCAACGCACGAGCATCGTCCCGTCAATGATCCCGGCGCCTGGCTTCGCCTGATCCTTGCCGGATCGCCCCCTCGCTGCTTACCGTCCGGCGACACGAGCCGGTGAATCGAGCCTCGTTCGAGACGCCGATCGCCGATTCCGGGAACCGAACGGTTGCGCGCTAAGCACCTCCCCGAGGCCGGCGGTAGCTTAGGAAGCACATTGTTGTCAAAAACAACTGACGCGCCAATTTCGGACATTGTCAAACTGGTCATCCCTGATTAGGTCGAACGCAAGGCGAGGGGTGGGGCGGAGCGCTGCCGCACACCGGAGCGGAAATCCTTGGGGAGTGTGCCTTATGCGCCTGATTGCTGGCCTTGGTCTCGCTGCGTTTGCCGCAGCGGCGGGGAGTGCGGCGCTCGGTGCCGGAGTCAACATTCCCGATGGCGATTGGCGCACGATCAACCGGGACCTCGCCGCCACGCGCTATTCGCCGCTCAAGGACATCAATCGCGCGAATGTGTCGACGCTCGCAGTCGCCTGGTCCTATCCGATGCGCGGCGCTAACACCGCGCCGCCAGTGGTGGTCGACGGCACCATGTATCTCCCCGCAGGTGGGCGTGTCGTCGCGATCGACTCGGACAGCGGCAAGGAAATCTGGTCTTTCTCGCCACCGGGCGTGAATGGGCGCCCTGCGGCGGTCTCGACGCGCGGCGTCGGCTATTGGCCGGGCGACGCCAGGAACCCGCCACGCGTCCTGGTGATGCTCGGCGCGAGGCTTCTTGCGCTCGACGCCAGGACCGGCCAGCCCGTGCCCGGCTTTGGTCAGGCGGGTTATGTCGATGTCGGCGTAAGCTATGGCGGGACGCCGACGATCGCCGGCGACGTCGCGATCATCGGCGCGGCGACACTCGAGAATCCACTCGGCGTGCCGGGTAACCCTCGCGGGTTCGACGTGCGCACGGGCAGGAAGCTGTGGGAGTTCCAGTCGGTCCCGGGGCCTGGCCAGATCGGGCACGAGACGTGGCTCGATGCCGGCTGGTGGGGCCGTTCGGGGACCAACATGTGGGGCTTTTCCGCGCCCGTCGACGAGGCCACGGGCACCGCCTATCTGCCGCTCGGCAGTCCTTCGCCCAATTATTGGGGCGGCAGCCGCCCGGGTGCGAACCTGTTCGGCAATTCGATCGTCGCCGTCGACGTCAGGACCGGCAAATATAAATGGCACTTCCAGACCGTGCATCACGATCTGTGGGATAGCGATCAGCCGACCGCGGGACCATTGATTCCCATCAAGGGCAAGCCTGGGATCGTCACCGTCAACAAGAGCAGCCTGTTTTTCGAGCTCAACCGCGTAGACGGCAAGCCCTTGTTCCCGATCGAGGAACGCGC
>Ga0068859_100003058_pt1 | contig 16973 bp, 12 predicted proteins | sample KBSSwiS22_FD_66585 | JGI IMG/M metagenome (GOLD analysis project Ga0068859, IMG submission 66585) | Switchgrass rhizosphere microbial communities from Kellogg Biological Station, Michigan, USA - KBS Switchgrass S2-2 | ecosystem: Host-associated > Plants > Roots > Rhizosphere > Soil ...
TCCGGCGCGGTCTTCGTGTCGTCCATGTCTCTCGGCTCCTTTCCATGAGTCACAGACTAAGGCCTTGGTATGACAAAACCTGTCGTAGGTTATAGTGGAGCCATGTCGTCGTCGCCGCCGCTCGCGCGGCGCGCCCGTCCGGCGCGCGCCGCCGCCGCTCCCTATTCGCCGGCCGTTCGCCTGCAGGGCGTGCGCGCGCTGCTCGACGGGGGCGGGGGCGCGACGGTGTACGACATCGCCGAGCGGTTCGGCGTGAGCGTGCGAACGGCGCTGCGCTACCTGGAGGCTCTGCGCGCGAGCGGCGAGCCGCTGTACGAGGACACGGTGGACCGGCGCAAGGTGTGGCGCCTGATGCCGACCGCGCGGCGCGAGACGCTGACGCTGACCACCAGCCAGATGCTGAGCCTGTTCCTGTCGCGGCGGGTGTTCGACTTCCTGGCCGGCACCGGCTTCAAGGAAGATCTCGACGACGTGTTCGCGCGGCTCGAGGCCACGCTGCGGCGGCGCGACTTCACGGCGGCGCGGCACCTGGATCGCAAGATCTTCGACGTGAACGAGGCGCCGCACCTGTACGAGGGGCGGATCGAGCACGTCAACGAGATCCTGACCGCGCTGCTGCGCGAGGAGCGCCTCGAGATCCGCCACGAGAGCATCGACAAGGGAAAGCGCCGCGCGCTCTTCGACCCGTACACCCTGGTCGTCTACAAGAAGGGCCTGTACCTGGCCGGCCTCAGCCACGCCCACGGGGCCCATGGACAGATACGGACGCTGGCGCTCGACGGTTTTCGCGAGATCGCGTGGCGGCGCGGGGACCCCTTCCCGTACCCGCCGGACTTTCACCCATCGTCGCTGGCCGAGGGGGCCTTCGGGCTCATCAAAGGACCGCCCGCGGTGGCGCGCATCTTCTTCACGGACAAGGTCGCGCGCTACGTCACCCGGCGGCTCTGGCACCCGTCGCAGAAGGTGCGGCGTGTGCCGGGGGGCATCGAGCTGACAGTGCGCGTGAACGGCACCGTCGAGCTGGGGAGCTGGGTCTTGAGCTTCGGGGATCAGGCCGAGGTGCGGGCCCCGGCCGACCTCCGCGCCCGGATGGCGGCCGAGCTCGCGGCCGCGGCGGCGCGGTACGGGGCGCGAGCGCCGGGAGAGGCCGCATGAGGCGCCATGGAAAGGGGGCCCAGGGACCGCGGGCCGTGGCGCTGTGGCTCGCGCTGGCCGGCTCGCTCGGGTCGGGCGCTGGCTGCCGGCGCGCCGTCACGTTCGACCAGGCCGACATCGATCGCCACCCGATGCTGGCGGGCGCCCCTCCGGGGTTCCTCCTGGGGGTCGCGACGTCGGCGCATCAGATCGAGGGGGGCCATCGCAACGACTGGACCGAGTGGGAGAAGGGTAGTTACCCCGACGGCACGCCGCACGTGAAGGGCGGGGCCACGACGGAGCGCGCGGCGGACTCGTGGAACCTATGGCCGAAGGACGTGGCCGCCGCCGCCACGCTCGGCGCGAACGTCTACCGGCTGGGCGTCGAGTGGAGCCGCCTGGAGCCGGCCGAAGGGCAGTGGGACGCGGGAGCGGCCGAGCGGTACCGGGAGATGTTGCAGGCGCTGCGCGCCGTCCGGCCGCACCCGATCGAGCCGATGCTGAACCTGTGGCACTTCACGTTGCCCCCCTGGATCGTCGCGCGCGGCGGGTGGGAGTGGGACGGAGCTCCGGCGGCCTTCGCCGCCTTCGCCTCGCGCGCGGCGGCGGCGTTCGGGGATCTGGTCGACTGGTGGTGCCCGCTGAACGAGCCGAACGTCTACGTCACCAAGAGCTACATGGCCGGGCAGTGGCCGCCGGGCGTGAAAGATCCCAAGCGGGCGGCGCGGGCGCTCGGCAACCTGCTGCGCGCGCACGCCCGGGCGGCGGCGGCCTTGCGGGCCAGCGATCGCGCCGACGCCGACGGGGACGGACGTGCCACGCGCATCGGGCTGGCCCACAACGTGATCGTGTTCGACCCCGCCTCGGGCGGCCCGCTCGACCGTTTGATCGCCCGCTACTCCGATCGCTTCTACAACCACGACATCCCCGACTCGATCGCCGCCGGGCGCATCAAGCTGTCGCTGCCGACCGTCGTGTCGGTCGACGAGGCGGAGCCCGAGCTGGCGGGCAGCCTCGACTGGCTGGGGCTCAACTACTACACGCGCCGGGTCGTGGCCTCGCGTCTGTTCGGCGATCGCGGGCCGACCGGCGCGCCCTACGAGGTGGTCGAGGATCCGGCGCGTCCCCACAACGATCTCGGCTGGGAGATCTACCCCGAGGGGCTGTACCGGATGCTGGTGCGGTTCCGCGAGTACCCCTGGCCCCTGATAGTGACGGAGAGCGGCGTCGCCGATCGCGCGGGCACCGTGCGACCCGGCTTCATCCGCGCGCACGTCTACGCGCTCGATCGCGCGCGCGCCGAGGGCGTGAACGTCATCGGTTACATGCACTGGTCGCTGATCGACAACTTCGAGTGGTCTCACGGCTACGAGGGGCGCTTCGGGCTCTTCACCATCGACTTCGCGGGGGATCCGACGCTGGAGCGCCGGCCCACCCCCGCGGTCGCCACCTTTCAGGACCTGGCGCGCAACCTGGGTCTGCTGCCGTCGCGCTGAGGCCGCCGCTACTCGGACCAGGTGCCGGTGGCGATGTTCAGCTTCCAGGAGGCGAGGTACTTGGGCATCGAGAGGGACGTGCCGCTCACGACGAGCGGCTGGAACACGTACGAGGCGAGCGAGTTGTTCTTTCCCGCGGTGGCGCCCGTGGTGTCCTCCGTCCCCGCCCAGTGGTCGCCCTGGTACAGGTAGACCGTGCCGCTCGAGCCGGCGATCGGCAACACCCACGTGCTCTGCGAGAGCCAGGTCCGCTCGCCCATGGGCGCGATGAGCCCGCGCCGGGTCCACGGGCCGGTGATGGCCGGCGCGGTCGCGTACTCGTTGTCGTTGGCGCGCCAGCCGGTCTTGGTCGACATCAACCAGAAGTACGCGCCGCCAGCCTTGAAGACGGTGGGCGACTCCATGTTCGCCATCGCCGAGTAGGAGGTGTGCGTCGTCCAGCTGTGGCAGTCGCTGGCCAGCTTGTAGACGTGGCCGCTCTCCGTCAGGACGTACGCGTCGGCGCCGTCCACGTAGGCGCTCATGTCGCTGTGGACGATGAGCGTGCCACCTGTGTCCTTGAGCGGCCCGCGGTACGTGTATGCGCCGTTGATGGTGGCGGAGGTCGCGTACACGGCTTCCTTGTCGGTCTGGTAGTCGATGGAGCCGGCGTGCGCGATCAGCACGTACTCGCCGGTGGCGGGACACTTGATGATGTGGGGGCGCTCGCCGACGCGGTTGGGCCCGAGCTCGCCGCTCGGCTGCCGCTCCAGGATCTTGCGCTCGAACTTCCAGTGCATGAAGTCCGTCGTCGAGTACATGGCGAAGGCCTTGAAGTCGTTGTTCTGGTCGTAGCTGGCGCTCGCGTCGTAGGTGAAATGCTCGCCCGACAGGTAGAACGTGTCGCCTTCGCGGTTCAGGCCGCCGCCGTGGGCGTTCACCGGCTTGCCCTGATCGTCCATCCAGGTGATGCCGGTGGCGAGCGCGCCCGCGATGGTCGAGACGGCGCCGCCGGGGCTGCCCCCGCCGCCGGGGCCGCCAGCGGCGCCGTCCGACGACCCGCCGCGACCCCCACCTCCGAGCGTTTCGCCACCAGCGCCGGTCGGGGCGCGGCCTCCGGCGCCGCCGTCCGCGCCGCCGGCCATCGACGCTCCTCCGCTGGACGAGACCGCGCCACCGCCCGCGCCGCTGCCACCGCCGGTCGGCGTTCCGGGCGCGCCGCCCGACGCTGCCGGCGTCGTCCCGCCCGTGGCCGTGGTGGCTCCGCCGGAGCCGACGCTGCCGCCGGATGCGAATCTCGAACCGCCCGCGCCGCCCGAAGCGCCTGCGCCGCCGCTGCCCCGATCAGCCTGGTTCGCGGCGCACGCGCCTGCCAGCCAGGCGGCCAGAAGGGCTCCCCTCATCGCGCGAGCGGCGGATCGACGGACGGTTCTCATCGCCCGATAAGTTACCTCCAAACCCAGAATCAGCTCAGCGAGCGGGTGGCGCCAGCGTCGATCTTCGGCCCGGCGATCTGGCGCAATCCGCGTCCCAGTCGGGAATGGATGGGCCCGAGATCGTTTTGTGCTTGTCGGACAGTTGTCGGACGTCCATCAAAAGATTGTTCGTGATAGTCTGCCCACGACGAGCCGGGGGGAGCGTGAAACGTGAGCTCACGGAAGCCACGGGATCGAAAAAAACAAGAGAAGACTGTGGCAAAGGGGCGGAGCACCAAGGGAGGCACTGGTGGCCGCCCTGGATCCGCCCCTCGGTCGACGGGTTACCTGAACCCTCGAAGCTACTACTGGAATCTCCGCCACGAGCTGCGCGTCCTGATCAAGTACTTCGATCCGGAGCCGCGCGTCTTCGCGGCAGGGGAGCAGCTCGCGCGGCCCGGCCTGCCTTTGCCGGGCGCCTACTACATCGAGTCTGGCTTCGTTCAGGCAAACGATGACTCGGATGTCACGCTCGCCACGCGAGGGCTCGTGTACGCACCGGGCGACAGCTTCGGGGAATACGCCATCGAAGGACGCCCTGACGTCGCATTTCCCGCTTCGCTCCGCGCCCTCACGGAGGTGCGTGCTCGGTACCTCTCACCTCAAAGGTTCCAGGACGCAAAGCGGAACGAGAAGATCGAGAAGCTCGTCGAGCGTGTCCAGTCCCGCGTCCGCTTGAATGATTACCTTCCCGAGCTCATCGCCGCGCTCGCCGGGTCTGCCGGCGCCCACAACGTGCCCAAGCATCGCATCGTCGACGAGGCCCAGCTCGGCTCCGTGATCGAAGTGAAGCCGAGGACGTCGCTCGCGTCGGCGCTGCCAATCGAAGAGCCTTCGGCGAGCGATCTGCCGCAATGGTTCTACGTCGCCGAGGGTGCGCTCCACGCGGATGACGTCGTCCTGCCGAAAGGAAGCGTCTTCCTTTGGAGAGCCTCGACCGGTCTCGACTTCTCGGCCGTCGGCCGCCCCCCCGGTGGGCGCGAGCGGACGCCCGGGGATGACGTGACCCGGCTGGTTCGGCTGCGCCGCGGGCTGGCCAGGTACCTGCCGCGCGAGGATCTGGAACGAATGGTTCCGTCGTTGCCGAAGAGCCGAGGGGCGGAGCGGCGGCCCGTGATGATTGGTTTCCGGTGCGAGCGCGAGACCTGCGGGCGCGAGATCCCCTTCTCGGCCATCGCGGCGCTGTTGGCCCAGGCCCTCAGCAAGCTTCCCGAGGTGCGGTCGGTGGGTCTGTGGATCATCGGTCCCGAGGGATCGAAGGACAGAGCTCCTCAGCGCTGGGGCGAGGTGACGATCAGGTACACCACCCAGAACGGCATTCCACGCCAGCGCCGTCCTGAAGATTTCGTCGTCATCGACGCGGTCGATGAGCGCGGCGGGCCCGCCGAATGGATCTCAGCGGCGGGCGGCGTCCGGCCGTCGCTGACCAAGCTGATCATCATCGGGACCTCCCCGAGCAAGTCGGACCTTCCGCTGGAAGCCGACCGGAGCAAGATCGGCGTGCGGCCCGACATCGTGCGGGCCGTCGTGTTGCGGGAGGATCATCCGATCGGCAAATACGTGGCCTACCAGCCCGGTACGGTCCGACTCGCCTTCGACGACATCGATCGGCTCCCCTTCGTTCGCGCGGGCAGCAGCCCCTACTCGGTGCGGGACCGCCGCTCCATCGAGAGGCTGGCCCGCTCGGTGGCCGAGATGCGCGTCGGCCTGGCGCTCGGGGGTGGTGGCGCCTGGGGGTACGCCCACATCGCCTTGATCCAGGAGCTGGAGAAGGTGGGAGTCCCGATCGATCTGATCAGCGGGGTCAGCTTCGGCAGTCTGGTGGCCGGGTTCTATGCCGCCGGCGGGACGGAGCAGCTGAACGCGCTCATCGACAAGGGCCAGCTGCTCAAGATCTACCTGCAGCTGAGCGCCGTCCTGCCGTTCCCCAACCTCGCCCACGACGTCATCGATGTCTTGCTCGGCCGCCCGAGGCTGGAGCTGCTCGAGACGCCTTTTTTTCCCGTGGGACTGAACCTCAACACCGCCGAAGAGTGGACGGTCGGGCTCGGGACGGTGGGCTACGGAACGCGCGCGGCCAGCGCCTTGCCCGGGCTCCTGCCTCCCCTCGTCGACATCGATCAGAAGCTTCGTCTGGTCGACGGGGCGTTCATCAACAACGTGCCCGAGGGCGTGCTGCTCCGAGAGCGCGCCGACGTCATTCTGGCGTCCGACGTCGTCGAGACGCCGCCGCGCCGCCGAGAAACCGCATGGAGCCGGTTCACGAGCGTCGTGGACCCGCGCTCGCGCATGGAAGACAATTTTCGCGCCACCGCGGTGCTCATGCAGGCCGCCAACGATCGCGATCGCAGCCTGGCGATGGACACGTTCCGGCCGCCCGCCACGGAGTTCCCAGCGCTGGCCTTCGACAAAGCCTGGGAGATCACCGAGGGGGCGCGGGAGGCGGCCGCCGGTTTCGCACGGAGTGTTCTGAAGCGGTATCGGCCGGGGCCTTTGATCCGGACGGGCGCGCCCGAGGACGCGACGCCGTGAACCGCGCTCTGGCCGTGGAGATCGCCGGCACGGGCAGCGCCTTGCCGTCGCGGGTGGTTGGCACGGCCGAGCTGGTCGCCGAAGCGTTCCCGGGCTCGCCTCCCGAGCAACGCGCGCGGGTCGAGACCAAGAGCGGAATCGTGACGCGGCACTGGCTCGAGCCCGGGGAGGCCGCGCTGCCGCTCGGGGTCGCGGCGCTGCGCGGCGCGCTGGAACGGGCGGGGATCGAGGCGCGGGCCCTTGGAAGGATCATCTTCGTTTCATCGACCGGCGGCGATCACGTGGTGCCCGCCAACGCCCACCAGATCGCGGGCGCCTTCGGGTTGAGCGACACCTGCGACGCGTTCGACCTGTCGAACTCCTGCGTCGGCTTCCTGTCGGCCCTCGACGTCGCCGCGCGGTCGGTGGCGACGGGGTCGGGCCCGGTCGCCATCGTCGCGGTCGAGACGTTTTCGCGGCAGCTGTCTCCCCGCGGGCCTCGGGCTTACGTGGTCCTGGGGGACGCCGCGGCCGCCGCCGTCGTCCGACCGATCGAGGGACGCGCCGCGGACGGGACCGGCGCCCCGGGGGGGATCCTCGCGAGCTGCCTGCGCTCGGTGGATCGGCTCCGCGGCAAGATGAGCATGGCCTGGGCGGGCTCGCCCGGGGCCCGGCCCTACCACGACTTCGACGCGCGCAGCAGCGAGCTGGCCGACAGCGCGCTCGCGTGCATCGGAGCCGCCATCGACGACGTCCTGCAGAGCGCCGCCATCTCCCTGAGCGACGTCGATTGGGTCGTCCTGCACCAGCCGAACGGCTCGTTGTACGCGCTGCTCCTCGACGAGCTGGGCATCGATCGCCGGCGCACCGTCAACGTGGTTCGCGACATCGGCAGCGTCGGCGCCGCCTCCGTGCCGTTCGCGCTCGATCGCCTGCTGCGCGGCGCGACGGTGACGGCCGGCCAGCGCATCTTGATGGCGTCGGTCGGCGCCGGGACCGCGTACGGCGCCATCCTCTACCAGGTTCCGTCATGAAGGCGAGCGCCCTCGCCGGCCGTGTGACCTGGACCCGGTACTGGCAATGGATGCGCAAGTACCATCGCTTCGAGATCGCCCCGGGCGGGATCGAGCGGATCCTCCGCTGCGCCGGACCGGCGTTGATCGTCGGGTATCACGGCAAGCCGGGGGCGCGCGACCTGGTGATGCTGCAGACCCTCTTGCTTCAGGACTACGGAGAACGCACCCACGCGATCACGAATGACCTGGTCTTCGGAATCCCGGGGCTGCGTGGTCTGGCGGAAGGCATGCAACTGGTCAGCCGCGACCGCGCCGCGATCGAGAAGGTCGTCCGCCGGGGCGAGAAGCTGGTCGTGACCCCCGGCGGGATCGCGGAGGGGTGGGGCGCCGAACGCTACCGCGTCCGGTGGAAGAGCCTCGGTTACCTGAGGCTCGCGGCGCGCCACAAGCTGCCGATCATCCTGGTGGCGGGCGTGGGCGTCGACGAGGCCTTCTTGCCCTTGTACGACGCCTATCGCTTCTGGAGCCCGAGGTGGAAGGGGCGCCACCGTGCGGGCAAGCTCCCCGAGGGCGCGGGCCTCTGGCTGGGGCTCGGGCCGACGGGGCTGTGGCCGCTCACGCCGCCGTTCCCCGTGCGCATCGTGCAGTACATCGATCCGCCCCTTTATCTCGAGGACCAGGGGATCCGAAGCGCCGACGACCTGGAGGGGCTGGCGCGCGTGCACCGTTCGCTGGCGCACCGGACCCAACAGATCCTGGACGAGGGGCGCGACCTGGCGCGCGCCCGCGTCATCCAGAAGAAGGAGCTCACTTGGCTGGATCAAGTGACGAACCGATAGCGGCGGACGGCGAGTGGGCGGTGATCCTCGGGGCCACGGGGGGCAGCGGCTCCGCGGTGGCCAGGGCGGTGTCGCGGCGGCCCGGGCTGCACGTCTTCGGCGTCCACCGAGGGAACTGGGCCGAAGCCGCGCGTGAGGTGGAAGCGGCGGTGTCCGCGGCCGGGCGGCGCGTGCACCTTCACAAGGCCGACGCTGGTACCGCCGAGGGCGCCGCCGAAGGAGCCCAGGAGATCGAGCGCGTCGTGGGACGTCGCCGGGTGAAGCTGTTCGTGCATGCCATCGCCAACGCGTCGGTGGGGAGGCTCACGTCGGGCGACGACAGGAGGCTCGATCGCCGGCGCATCGAGAAGACCTTCAACTCGATGGCGCACTCCTTCGTCTACTGGGTGCAGGCGTTGCTGGACCTCGACCTTTTGGCGCCGGCGGCCCGCATCGTGGGGCTCTCCAACCCCATGGACGACGCGGTGGTGGGGGGCACCGCCGTCATCTCGGCCACCAAGGCGGCGCTCGGTTCGTACGTGCGCCACCTGGCGCACGAGCTCGGCCCCCGCGGCCACCGCGTGAATCTGCTGAAGTACGGGGCCATCACGACCCAGGCGGTGGGGAAGACCTTCGGACCCACCGGGGTTTCGCGCCTCCGGGAGGTGGCCGAGGCCGCGACCCCCGCCGGGCGCCTGTGTCTTCCCGACGAAGTGGGGCGCTTCGTCTCGGTCCTGGCCGGCGAGGAAGGAGCGTGGTTCAACGGCGCCACGATCGACTTCACGGGAGGAGAATTTCAGGGACTGATGAACGTTCTTTTGTCAGGGGGGAAACCATGAGGCCAACATCGACCACACCGGCACCGAATTCGCCCACAGACCGCCCGGTGTTCGTTCTCACCGAAGCCCGCCTGAAGGTCCTGCGATCGGCGTATGAAGATGCCGGAGAGACGATGCCCACGGGCGCGGCGGCGCTGGCCCGGATCGCCGGCGCGCTGACCCGCAGGGACGACCCAACCCTCGGCGACGCGCTTTATGAGGCCCTGATGAGCGGGTTCACACCGGCCGGGCTGGCCAAGGTCGTGGCTCCCGCCGCCGCGGTGTACGCGGGCGTCGACTCGGCGCCACGCTTCAACAAGACCCTCGGACGGGTCATCGGTTGCCTCGATGCGGTCCTCGATGCGAGCCCGCCGGCCGTCCGCGACGCGCTGACCAAGGCGCTCGTTCACCAGAAGCTCGTGCCCGGCGCGGGCGCGGTGTCGCTGACGGAGCTCGAGCTGCAGGCGATCCGCGCCGATTACGACGACGAGGCCTTCAAGAAGGGCGGAGCCGAGGCGGTCTGCGGGGCCGGCGACGTGATGACGCCCTTCACGAAGTTCATGAACAGGACCGTCTTCAACGACGACGGTCACGACCCCGTCGAGGCGACCCGCCGGCGCGAGGCGATGATTCTGGCCATCCTCGCCACGAAGGGAGACGTCCAGGCCCTGGCGATTCATGGCTACGTGGCCCTCGGTGTCGGTCTTTCGCCCGACGAGGTTCGCGAAATCCTTCGTGCGGTCGAGCCGCCGGCCTCGGCCAAGGTGGCCCTCGACGTCTTCGACGCCGTCCTGGCGATCCTGAAGCCGATCGTCGCGTCGCAAGGGCCGATCATGCTCCCGGCGCTCGGTACGATTCTCCGAACGTTCCTGGACTGACCGGATCAGGGCTGCTTCTTCGGGCGTCGCGCCCGCACGCCCTTGCTCTTGGGGGCGGACGGGCGGGAGCGCACGGCGGCCTTGGGTCGTGACGCCGATCGGCTGTCGCGGGCCGACGGCTTCGCCGCCGCCCGGCGCCGAGGTTTCCTCGGGCTGATGGGGGCTGCCACCCGGAAGGTCAGGCCGTAGAAGAACCTGCCGACCTGTTCGATCCGGACGTCGTGGGCGTCAGCCGGCAGGTGTTCGATGGGAACGTGGGGGTCGCGATCGTAAATCGTGACCCAGCGGAAGAAGAGCCGGTGGAACAGGCTGTGCGGGCGGTCGGGATCCAGCCGCTCGTCGACGACGAGGATCGGGGTGTCTGGCCGGGCGACCCGCACCATCTCGGCCAGCGCTCGACGCGGATCCCGGTACCCGGCGATGCCTCCCACGTGAAAGACGCGGTCGAAGAACCCGTCGGGGAACGGCAAGGCATGCGCGTCGGCCGCCGCGAAGCGGGTCTCGGCGTCACCCAGGAAACGCATGCGCTCGGCGAGCAGCCGCAGCATGCCCATGCTCAGATCGACGGCCCACAGGTCCGCGGCGAGGCCCGGGGGGAGCCGAGCCCGCACCAGGGGCACGTTGCTTCCGGTGCCGGCGCCGATCTCGAGGATCCGCGCCGCCCGCTCGCCCCGCACCTCGCGAGCCAGCGCCTCCAGATCGAGCCGTTCGAGGTAGCGGGCCCGCGAGGTGGCCTCGCTCTCGCCCAGGGCCAAGGGGAACGAAAATCGGACCAAGGGATCGTGCAGGACCGCCAGCCGATCGTAGATGATCCGCATCGCGCGATCGCCGCCTCTGACCTCCTCTTCCCGATACAGCTCGGCGATGCCCGCAAATACCTGGTACGACGCCGGGCAGCCGGTGCAGATCAGCTCTCCCCGATCGAGGCGACCGCGGGCCACGTATCCGCGGAACCGCAGTCCCTGGCGGCACGCGGGGCAGCGGAGGTGGTCGACGTCATCGGGGCGCAGCACGTCGACCTCGCGAGCCGCGCGCGACCAGATAGGCCGGCGCCGTGTAGAAGATCTCCAGCTCCTCGGCCCCTGGCACGCAGGCGCAGATCAATCGCAGCTCGACCGGCGTGAAGGCCTTGCGGACCGAGACCACTGCGTCGTGAGCGAAGTGCCGGTTGCCGCTGAAGAGACCGGCCCCCGCCGCCATGATCAGCCGCGAGATCGAGCGGGCGATGTCGACGAAGAAGATGGCGTCGGCCGCCTGCAGCGAGAGGGCCAGGATCCGGGCCGTTCCCCGGGCGCCGAGGTGGTGCAGCGTCCTCGTGCAGGTGATGACGTCGGGCCGCCACGGGCCGAGCTCGCGCAGCAGATGGAAGGCGTCGAGGCGGCGGAATTCGAGGGACGGCCCCTCGGAGGAGATCCCGAGCACCCCTGCTTCGCGGGCCTGCCGGGCGCCGAGCGCCAGGTACTCGGGATCCACGTCCGACGCCACCAGGCGCAGCGGCCGTCCTGCGGCGGCGCGGGCCACGGAGACCGGAAAGCCACCTGAGCCGGAGCCGAGATCGAGGACGGTCAGGGGCTTCCCGCGCGGCGCGGGAAGGTCGGAGAGAAACAGATCGGCCAGCACCAGGTAGTCACCCGCGTTCCGGGTCTGCTTCTCCAGCGTCGCGACCAATCTGCGTCGCACGTCGGGCGACAGAGCCTGGTCGTCCATGTGCTCGTCGGCGGCCGTGGGCAGCTTTTGATCGGTGCGCGCGATCAGGCCCAGCAAGGGGCGGTCCCACGGCAAGCATTCCATGCGGGCGCGCAGCTCGCTGACGAGCTGCTCTGCCACCGCCTCCAGCGCCCCTGTGTCGACGTCGGGGTCACCCTTCGGGGCCGCCCGGTTCGGCCGGCTCGATCGGACCTTGCGGCTGCGCGGCGGGCGCCGCGCGGCGACCGAGCTCGAGAAGGCGCGTCGGGCACGCTCGATCGCCTCGGCGTGCTCGACGAGGATCTGGTCGGCGAGCATGGACTCGACCTTCGTCAACGAATCCATGAACGGAGGCGGAGGGAGGGCGCGAGAGAGCTGGGCGGCCCGGGCCTCCATCCAGCCCCGGATGCGGCCGAGCCGGCTATCGGAAGGAGCCGTCAACCGATCGTTCATCATGAGGCGGAGGCGATCCTCGCCGGGGTGAGAGCCACGCGACTCTCCAGCCAGTCCAGCTCGAGGCGGGCGCTGGCCGCCCGAAGCAGCTCGGCGCCCGTCCGCACGTGCTCCTCGCTGCTGGTCCCGTCTTGATCGCGGTCCTGATCATGACCTTCATTCTGACCAGCTTGGAGACGGATTCCGATCTCGAGGTGGGCCCGCCCCGCGTCGTGCGGCATCCGGAGGGTCTTGGCCGCCGTGAGAGCTTTCGCCCATTTGGAAGAGGCCGCACGGTGCCGCCCCAGCAAAGCCGACAGCTTCGCCTGATAAATCAACGCGCGGGGCCGGGCCATCGGATAGAGGGCGGCGAACTTCTGCAACCGGGCGACGATCTCGCGGGCCTCGGAACGAAGCCGGCGGGCGCCATCGGCGGCGGAGTCGATGCGCTCGAGCAAATTCAGGAGCACTTCACAAGTGGCATCGAGCCCCAGCTTCAGGAAATAGGGGAGGAATCTCTCGCGCCGGATCGCCTCCAGGACATGTCGCGCGTGCTGGTGGGCCTCAGTGAAATCGCCCAGCGCCAAGGCGTGCAGGGCGAACCCGCCGAAGTCGAAGATCTTCTCGGCGTCTCCGGTCGTGGTCGACTGATGGTGCCGCGTCATCTGCGACACCAGATCGGTGGCTTCGCGCGCGCGGCCCAACCGGACCAGGGCGTGCACCGAAAGGTTCTGCCCCCAGTTCACCAGCTGCCTGTCCCCCCGAACCTTGCCGATGGCGATGACCTCCTGAGCGGCGACCAGCGACTCCTCCAGCGATCCTCGAAAGCCGTTGATCAAGCCACGCAAGGTGACGGTCTCGCCGAGCTGGCGGAGATCGGCCTGGGTACGGGCCAGCGCCTCGGCCTCCGTGATCCGCTCGAGGCTGGTCTCCCACCGGGCCTGAGAGCCGTGCACGCTGCCCGCTCGCGAGAGGCAATACGTGAGGGAGCTGGGCACGCGCAGCGCGCGCGCGATCTCGATGGCGCGGTCCGACCAGCGCGCCCCCACCTTGGCGAAAGGTCCGACGCCCACGACCATCGCCATGGTGGCGTAGCCGCGCGCCAGGGCCTCGGAAGGGGGGACGCGCTCGGCCAGGTTGAGATCGAAGAAGCCACAATAGAATCCTTCGAGGGGGCGATGAGCCAGGAAGAAGGGCTCGCACAGTCGGTTGAGGACGTAGGCCGCTTCATTGATCAATGACCGGCTATCCGGGGAACGGACCCGGAACGCCGCTGGCCACAGCCGCTGAACCATGCGCCGGCCGATCTGTCCGAAGAGACCCACGACCCAGCCGGCGCGCAGGGACGGGAGCGCAAAGCCGCAATGACCGAGCGCTCGATCGGCGTGCTCGTGAGCGCTCGCCATGTCGCCGAGCGCGAGGTGCGCGTCGACGAGCCGCCGCTCCCAGGTGGCCAGGCGCAGGCGCGTGATGCCGACCGAGGCCCGGTCCGCCAGACCGAGGGCGCGGGTGAAGAAGCCGATGGCCTCGTGGTGCGCGAAGCTGGCGAAGGCCTGTTCGCCGGCCCGCTCGAGGTAGTCGAGGGCCTTGTCCCACAGGCGGCCTTGCAGGAAGTGGTGGGCCACGTCGCTGAACGGCGGGGTCTCCTTGCGGTTGCGCAGCTTGGCTTCGAGCAGGCGCGCGATGTCCCGATGGAGCTCGCTGCGGCGTTCGGAAGGGAGCGCGTCGTAGATGGTCTCGCGCAACTTGTCGTGAACGAACCGGTAGCGCCCGCTCTCGGGCGAGTCGAGGATCTGCAGCCGGATCAGCTCTCTGACACGGTCCAGGGTCTGGTCCACGGTGGCCGCGCTGTTCGTCGGATCGAGCGCGGACGCGATGAGCTCCACGTCAGCCTCTCGCCCGACGACGGCGGCGAGCTCGACCACCGTGCGCAGATCTTCGTCGACCTGCGCCAGCCGTCGCACCATGATGTCGTGAATCTTGTGGGGCAGGGGCAGCGCCCGCAGGTCGGCTTCCGAGAGGTCTCCGTCCTCCAGCTGCCAGTAGCCGCCGCGCCGGCTCAGGAGGCCCTCGCAAAGCGCGGCCCTCAGGTACTCCGCCACGAAGAACGGGACCCCCTCGGTCTGGGTGGCGAGGAACTTCTGGACCGCCGGGGGAAGCGCGGGGATCGCGAGCATGTCCGCCGCCATCCGGCCGACCGACTCGGTCGACATGCGCGAGAGGACCACGTTTTGCACGTCCGGCCGCTCGATCAGCTGGCGCAAGCCACGCCCGATCTCGTCGGTGCGATACGTGCAGAGGATCATGATGCCGCTCTTCTCCAGCCAGGGGAGATCCATGGCCAGGAGGAGGTTCAGCGAGAGCTCGTCGGCCCACTGGATGTCATCGAGGATCCACAGCAAGGGGGATCCTTCCGACGCGAACGCGGACAGGACGCGCAGCAGGCTCTCGACCAGGCGGCGATGCCCCTCCTCGGCGGAGAGCCCCGGGGAGACGGGGATCGACTCGAGGCCGGCCAGTGAGCCCAGCGTCGAGACCTGAGCCGCGATGACCCGCGCGTCGGCGCCGAACATTCGCTCGGCGCGGACGGCGCCGCCGTCGCCACAGAAGTCCACGATCGCGGTCAGCAGGGGACGCAGCGGCTGCAGCGGCAATCCCAGGCGGTCGACGGTGCCCCCCGACACCGCCGTCAGAGTGCCGCGATGGGAACACTCCGCGGTGACGACCCGCATCCCGCGAATGCCGGCGCGACGGGCGACCTCCGTCGCGAGGAAGGTCTTTCCGATGCCGCTCTCGCCAGCCAGCAGGACGAACGAACCTTTTCTGGTCTGGAGCCGGTCCAGCGATTCATCGAGACTGGTCAGGACGTCATCGCGGTCGACGACCTCCGGTCGATAGAGGAAGGCGGGCGCGTCGAGGACGAGCTCGGAGAGGTCACGGACGCCGTCGATCTGGGCCAGGACCCGCGCCACCTCGTCCGCGTGACCGAGGCGGTGCCGCCGGTCCTTCGCCAGCAGGCTCAGGATCAGGCGCTCGAGCCGAGGGTCGAGACCCTCCACCAACGAAGAAGGGGGCGCCGGAGGCTCATACAGGTGCTGCGCCATGAGCTGGCTCGGATCCTTGGCGCGAAAGGGAACGACCCCCGTCACGCTCTCGTACAACATGCATCCCAGCGCATAGAGATCGGTACGCGCGTCAATCGTGTCTCTCCGGATCTGTTCCGGGGAGAGGTAGGCCATGGTCCCGGCCAGATGCCCGCCCGCCTCGAGCGTCTCACGGCCCACCGATCCCCGAGCGCGAGAGATGAGGCCGAAGTCCATGAGGACGAGTCGTCCGTCGGCGCACAGGAAGACGTTGGCCGGCTTGATGTCGCGATGAACGATGGCCCGCCCGTGCAGGTAGCAAAGGGCATCGCACAGCATGCGAAAGCGATCGAGGATCTGTTGCAGCTGCCCTCGTCCGGCCGTGGGAAGCGAGGTCGTTCGACGACCCGTGAAGGCCGGACCCAGCGAATACACCGAGGGCTCCGCCGACCAGTTGTGCGCCTCGGTGGGGGCCGGTGGCCCGGGCGAGGCCGTCGTCCACGTCTCGGATTCATGCTGCTCCGGCCAGACCTCGGCCAGCCAATCTCCGAACGTCTTTCCTTGGAGCAGCTCCATCGCGTACCAGGGCACGCCGCCGTTCGCCACGCCGCTGTCGAGGATCCGCACGATGCGCGGATGTTGGAGGCGCCGGAGCGCCAGGATTTCGTCGCGGATCCCCTGGCGGCGAGCTCGGCTGGGAACCGAAACCGTCTTCAGCGCGACTCGCTCGCCGGTCTCCTTGTGCTCGGCCTGATAGACGACCCCCATCCCTCCTTTTCCCAGCACGCCGAGGATCCGGTAGGACCCGATTGACTGCGGTGGGGAACGGCGCTGGGAATCCTCGGGGTGCGAGAGGGGATGAAGTTGGTCGCCGACGCTCATGATCGTGCCGAGTGCTCCGGCTTTTCCGTCCGTGTCATGCCCTCAGAGCTCTACGCTTTCCAAAGGCCGGGATTCTCCGCTAGCTTGCCGAGCTCCGTGTGCGACCTGCGCGCCGGCTCGCCTGAGCGCGCGCCCGGCGGGGATTCGCCCTTGCCTTGCTCGGCGCCTTCGTCACACGGTGACGCTGCACGGTCTGGCTGCTGGGGAGAGGCGGCGCGGCTGGTCCGGCAGGCGGCCCGAGCGAGGGCGAAGTCGCGTTCGCGAAGGTCGTTCTCGACCGCCGCGATGGCCAACGCCCTCCATTTGTCGAAGCGCGTTCCCGACATACCTGCACCTCCTCGTGACCCGCCGGACTAGACCATACTAGATTGTCAAGCGCAATAGGTTCATCCGCACCGGCGCGGGGGTTCAGAGCGGAACGATACGTCCGGGGTGGCGCGCGCGCAGGCCGCCGGTGACGTTGCGGCAGTCGACGACCAGCCGAGCGGCGTCGACCAGAGCGGCGTAATCCATCGCGCCGTGGTCCGTCACGATCACCACGCAGTCGTAGTCCCCGGCGCGGGCGGGCGAGACCCTGGCGAGGGTCGTTCCCTCGAGGTCGATCTGCCCCACGTGCGGGTCGGTGAAATCGACGGTCGCGCCGCGCGCGCGCAGCAGGGTGATGATCTCGAAGGCGGGCGATTCACGGACGTCGTCGACGTCGCGCTTGTAGGCCACGCCCGCCACCAGGATGCGCGATCCGTTCACGGCCTGGCGGCGATCGTT
>Ga0068859_100003059_pt1 | contig 16971 bp, 14 predicted proteins | sample KBSSwiS22_FD_66585 | JGI IMG/M metagenome (GOLD analysis project Ga0068859, IMG submission 66585) | Switchgrass rhizosphere microbial communities from Kellogg Biological Station, Michigan, USA - KBS Switchgrass S2-2 | ecosystem: Host-associated > Plants > Roots > Rhizosphere > Soil ...
ACGTCGACCGCTACACCCAGCTGTTCAGCCCCATGCTCACCGTCCGCGAACTGCGGGCCAAGGTAGAGCTCGTCCAGCGTCCGACGGCCGACAGCACAAGGCTCACGCTGCACCCCACCCGGCAGTGGCAGGGCTTCCGGGCCGGCCAGTTCGTGCAGGTCGGGGTACTCATCGGCGGACGGTGGCACACCCGCTGCTACTCACCGGCCAACTCGCACCACACCGCCGACGGCCGCATCGAGCTGACCGTCAAGGCACACGCCGGCGGCCTCGTGTCGCAACACCTGTACTCATACGCCAAGCCGGGCTTGGTCGTGCAGCTCGGCCAGGCGTCCGGCAGCTTCGTCCTGCCCGACGAGCGCCCCGAGCGCGTGCTGCTGGTCAGTGGCGGCAGCGGCATCACGCCCGTGCTGTCCATGCTGCGCACCCTGATCGATGAGAACTACGGCGGCGAGGTCACGTTCCTGCACTACGCCGACAGCCCCCGTCACGTCGCCTACCGTGCCGAGCTGTTCAAGCTCGCGAACACCCGGCCCGACATCCGGATCGCCTTCGGATACCGGACGGACGACCCGGGGCTGGACGGCTTGTTCGGGCTCGACCACCTGGCCGGGGTCGCCCCGTGGTTCGCCGACGAGGGCACGCAGACGTTCCTCTGCGGCCCCGCGGGCCTCATGGACTCGGTCCGCGCGTTCTACGCCGAGCGTGACCTGAGCGACCGGCTGCACGCCGAATCGTTCGTCACCACGCTCGCCCCGGTGCTGGGCGAGGCGTCCGGCGTCGTCAGCTTCGACGCGTCCCGCACCCAGGCGAAGAACTCCGGCGAGACCCTGCTCGAGCAGGCCGAGGCCGCCGGGCTCAGCCCGGAGTTCGGCTGTCGGATGGGCATCTGCTTCAGCTGCACCGCCGTCAAGACGAGCGGCTGCACCCGCAACGTCCTGACCGGCGAACTCAACGACGACCCCGACACCGAGATCCAGATCTGCGTCAACGCCCCCGTCGGCGACGTCACTGTCGGAATCTGACGAATCGGTAGAGCGACCTGTGAGGAGACAGCAATGACCATCACCCTGACCGAGTCACAGCTCGACGAGATCGGCGCCGAACTCGACGCCATCCGCGCGGAGGTCGTCGCGGACCTCGGCGAGAAGGACCGCGACTACATCCTGAAGATCATCAAGGCGCAGCGCACCCTCGAGGTCGGCAGCCGCGCCAGCCTCTACCTCGGCTTCCTGCCGCCGTTCTGGCTGCTGGGCGCCGGTGCCCTGGGCCTGTCCAAGATCCTGGACAACATGGAGATCGGCCACAACGTCATGCACGGCCAGTACGACTGGATGCGCGAGCCGGGTCTGAACTCCAGGCAGTTCGACTGGGACACAGCCTGCCCGTCCGACCAGTGGCGGCACAGCCACAACTACATGCACCACACGTACACGAACATCCTCGACAAGGACCGGGACGTCGGCTACGGCATCCTGCGCATGGACGAAAGCCAGAAGTGGAACCCGTACTACCTGGGCAACCCGGTTTGGGCGTTCCTGCTGATGACCTTCTTCCAGTACGGCGTCGCACTGCACGACCTGGAGTCCGAGAAGGTCCTCGCCGGCAAGAAGAAGCTGTCCGAGAACAAGAACCTGCTGCGCGGCATCAGCAAGAAGATCGGCCGCCAGACGCTCAAGGACTACGTCCTGTTCCCGGTGCTGACCGGTCCGCTGTTCCCGACCACCTTGGCCGCGAACGTGACGGCCAACCTGATCCGCAACGTCTGGGCCTACTCGATCATCTTCTGCGGCCACTTCCCCAGCGGCGTACAGACGTTCACGCAGCAGGAGTGCGAGGACGAGAGCCGCGGCCGCTGGTACGTGCGGCAGATGCTCGGCTCGGCCGACATCGAGGGCGGCAAGCTCTTCGACATCATGTCGGGCAACCTGAGCTATCAGATCGAGCACCACCTGTTCCCCGACCTGCCGGCACACCGGTATCCGGAGATCTCGCCGCGGGTGAAGGCTCTCTGCGACAAGCACGGCCTGCCGTACAACAGCGGAGGCCTGACCCGGCAGCTCGGCTCGACCTGGAAGAAGATCTTCAAGCTGGCGCTGCCGACCCGCGGGGGCGGTAGCGGCGAAACAGCCGTTACGGTAATCCCGGACGCGGTGACGGCCGCGGCGTGACGAACGACGGGGAGCCAGCGATGGTCGGCAGGATCGAGATCTCCAAGGACGTCCTGCAGGAGGTCGCCGAGTCGACCGCCACCCACGTCGGGACGATCGCCTCGATCATCACCGGCGCGGTGAAGGACGTGATCCGCGAGGTCGGCAGTATCGCCACCGACGCGTTCGAAGCTGGCGACGCAGCCAAGAAGGCCCGCAACGGCTAGGTTCGTTTCGTGTTCGACACGCTCTGGTCGCAGCTGGACCCGATCGGGCGTGACCGGACGAGCGGCGGTTACCGCCGATTCGCCTGGACGGTTGCCGATACCGAACTACGCGAGTGGTTCGCCGCGACCGCCGCGGACCGTGGCCTGGATGTGACCGTGGATCGGGCCGGCAACCAGTGGGCCTGGCTGGGCAACCCCGACGCACAGCCCGGGATCGTGCTCGGCTCGCACCTGGACTCCGTCCCGGACGGTGGCGCCTTCGACGGACCGCTCGGCGTCGTCTCGGCGTTCCTGGCACTGGATGCCCTGCGAGCAAAGGGAGTTGCGCCGAACCGACCGGTCGGTATCGCCAACTTCGGCGACGAGGAGGGCGCACGGTTCGGCATCGCCTGTGCAGGATCACGGCTGCTGGCCGGCGCGCTGGCGCCGGACCGCGCTCTCGCGTTGAGGGACGCCGACGGCACGACCATGTACGACGCTGCCGGAGCCCTGGCGCCCGACCCCGAGGCGCTGGCCCGCATCGGCACCTACGTCGAACTGCATGTCGAGCAGGGCAGGGGGCTCGTCGGGGCCGGATGTCCGGTCGCTGTCGGCACGATGATCTGGCCGCACGGCCGCTGGCGCATCGACCTGCCCGGCACCGCGGACCACGCCGGCACGACGGCCCTCGCCGACCGGGACGACCCGATGCTGTCGCTCGCCTCGCTCGTCCAGGCTGCCCGCGCCGCGGCCGTCCGGCACGACGCGCTGGCGACCTGCGGCAAGGTCGTGGTGAGACCCAACGGCGTCAATGCCATCCCCTCGCACGTCACCGCCTGGCTTGACGCGCGCGGCGCCGACGCCGGGCGGGTCCGGGCCGTCCTGGCCGACGTCACCGCGGCGGCCACCGGCCTGGGCGGGACGGTCGCGGAGGAGTCCTGGACCGACACGACCACCTTCGACGCGGGCCTTGCCTTCCGGCTGAGCGCGCTGCTGGACGAGGCCCCGCTGCAGGCGACCGGCGCCGGTCACGACGCGGGCGTCCTGGCCGCCGCGGGAATCCCCACCGCGATGCTGTTCGTCCGCAATCCCACCGGGGTCAGTCACTCACCGGCAGAACACGCCGAGCGCGACGACTGTCTCGCCGGCGTCGGCGCGCTGGCGACCGTCCTGGAAGAACTCGCGCGGTGACCGACTACTTCGCACGACACGCGCTACTCCCGAACGGTGTGGCGTGTGACGTGCGGTTCGAGGTGGCGGACGGGCGCTTCACAGCCATCACCACCGGCAGCGAACCGGAGGGTGCGACCGTTCTGCCCGGCCTGGTGGCACCCGGCTTCGCCAACGGGCACAGCCACGCCTTCCACCGCGCACTGCGCGGCCGCACCCATGCCGGGGGAGGGACGTTCTGGACGTGGCGCACCGGCATGTACGCACTGGCCAACCGCCTGGACCCGGACAGCTACCTCGCGCTGGCGCGCGCCACCTACGCCGAGATGGTGCTGGCCGGCTATACCGCCGTCGGCGAGTTCCACTACCTGCACCACCAGCCCGGCGGTCGTCCGTACGACGAGCCGAACCTGATGGCCGAGGCGCTGCGGCGGGCCGCGGCCGAGGCCGGTATCCGGCTCACCCTGCTGGACACCTGCTACCTCGCCGGTGGCCTCGGCTCGGCCGGCTACCTGCCGCTGGCCGAGGAGCAACTCCGCTTCGGGGACGGGACGGTCGATGCGTGGGCCGAGCGCGTCACGGCACTCGGCGAGTCGGACGGGATGCTCGTCGGGGCGGCGATCCACTCGGTCCGCGCCGTTCCCCCCGAGGCGCTCAGCGCCGTCCGCGTGGTGGCGGGGGAGCGCCCACTGCACCTGCACCTGTCCGAGCAGCCCGCCGAGAACAAGGCGGCCCTGGCGCACTTCGGCTGCACCCCGTCCGAACTGCTGGGTTCCCACGGCGTGCTCGGCCGGACGACCACCGCGGTGCATGCGACGCACCTGGGCCCGCATGACCTGGAACTGCTCGGCAGCAGCGGGACCACCGCCTGCCTCTGCCCCACGACCGAGCGCGACCTGGCCGACGGCATCGGCCCGGCCCGGGCGCTCGCCGACGCCGGGGCACCGCTGGCGATCGGCAGCGACCAGCAGGTGAGCATCGACCCCTTCGAGGAGGCGCGCGGGATCGAGTCGCACGAGCGCCTGTCGTCGCTCCAACGGGGCCGGTTCAGTCCGTCCGAACTGCTAGTGGCGATGACCGCGCACGGGTCGCTCGGCTGGACGGACGCCGGCCGCCTCGAGGTCGACGCGCGCGCCGACCTGGTGGCCGTCCGGACGGACTCGGTCCGCACCGCCGGCGCGTCGCCCGACCAGGTGCTGCTCGCCGCCTCCGCCGCCGACGTCGACACCGTGATCATCGACGGCACCGAGATCGTCCGGGACCGGCAGCACCGCCTCGGCGACGTCGGCCGACTGCTCGCCGACGCAATCTCGCCGCTGTGGAGCGACGCATGAGTTCCATCGTCATCACAGGGATCTCCGAGCTCACGACGCACGACGCCGAACTCGGCACCGTGACCGGCGCGGCGCTGGTGATCGAGGACGACACGGTCGTCTGGGTCGGACAAGCCACCGACGCTCCGGAGGCGGACGAGGAGTACGACCTGGGTGGACGGGCGGTGATTCCGGCCTTCGTTGACTCGCACACCCACCTGGTCTTCGCCGGCGACCGCTCTGCCGAGTTCGCTGCCCGGATGACGGGAAGCCCTTACGACGGCGGGGGAATCTCCACCACCGTCACTGCCACGCGCGCTGCGTCCGACGATGAACTTCGCGCGCTGCTGCGAGCCCGGGTCGCGGAGGCGTACGGGCAGGGGACGGGCACACTCGAGATCAAGAGCGGCTACGGGCTCGACGTCGAGACCGAGGTACGACTGCTCCGATTGGCCTCCGAGGTGACCGAGGAGACCACCTTCCTCGGCGCCCACGTCGTCCCCGCGGGAGCGGTCCGGGACGACTACCTCGCCCTGGTCACCGGCGACATGCTCAACGCCTGCGCGCCGTACGCGAGATGGATCGACGTCTTCTGCGAACCGGCCAGCCCGCACGCCTTCGATGCCGACGAGGCCCGCGCGGTCCTGACGGTCGGTATCGCTGCCGGCCTGCTACCGCGCGTCCACGGCAACCAACTCGCGCCGGGTCCGGGTGTGCAACTCGCCGTCGAACTCGGCGCGGCCAGCGTCGACCACTGCACCTACCTCTCCGTTGCCGACGTCGACGCCCTCGCGAACAGCAACACCGTCGCCACCCTCTTGCCGGGCGTCGAGTTCTCGACCAAGCACCCATACCCGGATGCCCGAAGACTGCTCGACGCCGGGGTCACCGTCGCCCTGGCGACCGACTGCAACCCCGGCACGTCCTACACGTCGTCCATGCCGTTCGTGATCGCGCTGGCCGTCCGCGAACTGGGCATGACCCCGGCCGAGGCGCTGCACGCCGCAACAGCGGGCGCGGCCACGTCCCTGCGCCGCGCCGACGTCGGCACCGTCCGGGTCGGCCTGCCGGCCGATCTGGCCGTCCTGGACGCCCCCAGTCACCTCCACCTGGCCTACCGCCCTGGCGTCCCGATCGCCCGCCCGCTGGACTGAGGCTTGATCATGTCGCTGCCGCCGCGAGAGGGTGGGGCCATGCAGCAGGTCAAGGGCGTTATCGCGCGTGGCAAGGGTCTCCCGGTCGAACTGACCACGATCACCATCCCGGACCCCGGTCCCGGCGAGGCGGTCGTGCAGGTGCAGGCCTGCGGGGTCTGCCACACCGACCTGCACTACCAGCAGGGCGGCATCAACGACGACTTCCCGTTCCTGCTCGGCCACGAGGCCGCCGGCATCGTCGAGGCGGTCGGCCCCGGCGTCACCGAGGTGGCCCCCGGCGACTTCGTCATCCTCAACTGGCGGGCGGTCTGTGGGAACTGCCGGGCCTGCCTGCGCGGCGAGCCCTGGTACTGCTTCGCCACCCACAACGCCACCCAGAAGATGACGCTGGAGGACGGCACCGAGCTGAGCCCCGCGCTCGGCATCGGCGCCTTCGCCGAGAAGACCCTCGTCGCCGCCGGGCAGTGCACGAAGGTGGACCCGTCCGCCCGTCCCGCCGCAGTCGGCCTGCTCGGCTGCGGTGTCATGGCCGGCATCGGCGCGGCCATCAACACCGGCAACGTGACCCGCGGCAAGTCCGTCGCGGTCATCGGCTGCGGCGGCGTCGGCGTGGCCGCGATCGTCGGCTCGGCGCTGGCCGGAGCCAGCCCGATCATCGCCGTCGACATCGACCCGAACAAGCTCGAGACCGCTAAACGACTCGGCGCCACGCACACCGTCGACTCGTCCAGCACCGACCCGGTCGAGGCGATCCAGGCGCTGACCGGAGGTTTCGGCGCCGACGTCGTCATCGAAGCCGTGGGCCGGCCCGAGACCTGGAAGCAGGCGTTCTACGCCCGCGATCTGGCCGGCACGGTCGTGCTGGTCGGGGTCCCGACCCCCGACATGCAACTGCCCGACATCCCGCTCATCGACGTCTTCGGCCGCGGCGGCGCGCTCAAGTCCAGCTGGTATGGCGACTGCCTGCCGTCCCGCGACTTTCCGATGCTCGTCGACCTCTACCAGCAGGGGCGTCTGGACCTGGACGCCTTCGTCACCGAGGAGATCAAGCTGGACGGCATCGAGGCCGCCTTCGATCGGATGCACGGCGGCAACGTCCTGCGCTCGGTCGTGGTGTTGTGAGTGACGGTCCTGTGACCAGGGTCGACCACGGCGTCACCTCCGGCACGTTCAGCCTGGACGGGCAGACGTTCGACGTCGACAACAACGTCTGGGTCATCGGCGACGACAGCGAGTGCATCGTGCTGGACGCCCCGCACGACGTCGACGCCATCCTCGCGGTCGTCGGCGACCGGACGCTGAAGGCGATCGTCTGCACGCACGCCCACGACGACCACGTCCGCGTCGCGCCGGCACTGCGCGAGCGGACGGGCGCCCCGATCTGGCTTCATCCCGCCGACCGTCCGCTCTGGGAACTCACCCATGGGACGGACGTGCGCTGGGATCGTGACCTGGCCGACGGCGAGACGATCCAGGTCGGTGGCGGGACGCTGACGGTGGTGCACACCCCGGGCCACGCGCCCGGCGCTGTCTGCCTGTACGCCCCGGATCTCGTCGCGGTCTTCACCGGCGACACCCTGTTCCACGGCGGCCCGGGCGCCACGGGCCGCAGCTTCAGCGACCGTCCCACCATCGAGGCGTCGATCCGCGCCCGTCTCTTCGCCCTGCCCGGCGAGACTGTCGTGCACACCGGCCACGGCGAGGACACCACCATCGGCGCCGAGCGCGCCCTGCTCGGCGAGTAGGTCAGATCCCGGGGCCGATCGAGAGGCGCGCCAGCTTGTCGGGGTCCAGGATCAGGTCGATCTCCGCGATGCGGCCGGCGACGACCGTGACGCCGACGACGGCGATCAGTCCCGCCGGGGCGCGGGCGATGATGCCCGCGCCGCCGTTGACCAGCGCCGGCCGGCAGAGCGTGGCGAACCGCGGACCGTAGGTCGCCGACTGGCCCGCGACGGCCGCCGCACCGGTGAGCAAGGCCGGGGCACTCTGGGGGCGGGAGCCGGTGTCGGCGCGGAATACGACGTCGGGATCGAGCACGTCGATGAGGGCGTCGAAGTCGCCCGCGCGGGCGGCGGCCAGAAACGCGGCGACGACCTCACGCTGCCTGCCCAGGTCGGGATCAGGAGTGGTGGGTGCGCCACGGACGCTGCGCCGGGCACGGCTGGCCAACTGGCGCGTCGCGGCCGGCGTCCGGTCCAACATGGGCGCGATCTCGTCGTACGGCACGCCGAACATGTCGTGCAGGACGAACGCGAGCCGCTCAGGCGCCGGCCCGCCTGCTCTACCGGACGGTCTGGGCGCCGCGGTACCAGCGGGGTCAGCGATGACCCACGGCTGGTGCTGCCCCGCTCGGCGCTGCGACTCTGCTTCTACCGGCCGATCCGCCACGCCGCACGCGCCCGGTGCCTGTTGCTCGTCGTGGTCTGCGATCAGGACGAGACCGCCCCGCCTGCTCCGGCCGCCGCCGGCGTGCTCCATGCCGCAAGGATCGCAGAGGACAGCGGGCTGCCTAGGCCTGACCCGAGGTGGACAGCACGCCCTGGTTCGCCAGCGCGTCGGCCCGCTCGTTGCCCTCGTCGCCGGCGTGCCCCTTGACCCACTTCCACTCGATCTCGTGCGGTGCCCGGGCCTCGTCCAGTTCGCGCCAGAGATCGGCGTTGGCGACCGGCTTCTTGGCCGAATTGACCCAGCCGTTGCGCTTCCACCCGTGGATCCACTCGGTGATGCCCTTCAGGACGTAGGTGCTGTCGGTGTAGAGCACGACGTCGGACGGGCGCTTGAGCGCCTGCAGTGCCTTGATCGCGGCCGTCAGTTCCATGCGCTGGTTGGTGGTCGGGTTCTCACCGCCGAACAGCTCCTTGGCGTGATCGCCGCTGCGCAGCCACGCACCCCAGCCGCCGGGTCCCGGGTTCCCCTTGCACGCCCCGTCCGTGTAGATCAGCACCTGCGGCCTCACTGCGCCTCCCGCGCCGAGCAAGGGCGGCTCGGCGCTCCAAGTTCCGCGCCTCGCTCCTTCGTCGCTGCGATGCTCACGTCAGCAGTTCGCGCAGCAGGTGCATCGCGCCGGCCACGGTCCGGTCCCGCACGTCCGCCCGGCTGCCGGTGAGCTGCAGCCGCCACGGCAGCGCCTTCCCGTCGCGCACCGCGCACAGGTGGACGAGCCCGACCGGCTTCTCGGCCGTCCCCCCGCCCGGCCCGGCGACACCAGTGGTCGAGATGCCGATGTCGGCGCCGAGCGCCTTACGGGCACCCTCGGCCATCGCCAGGGCGACCTCGGCACTGACCGCGCCGTGCTCGGCGATCAGCGGCTGCGGGACGTACGCGAGGTTCGTCTTCGCCGCGTTCGCATAGGTCACCAGTCCGCCGAGCACGTAGGCCGACGAGCCGGGACGGTCGGTGAGCCGTCCGGCTACCAACCCGCCGGTACACGACTCGGCGGTCGCAACCGTGAGCCCCTGTTCCAGCAGCGCCGTCGCCACGATTTCATCGACCGTGCGTCCGTCCGCCGAGAACAGCCTTTCGCCGTAGCTGGCGGCGATCAGCGCGGCGAAAGCGTCGTAGGCAGGCTGCTGCGCCGCGCCGTACCGCGTCACGATCTCCAGTTCGGCGTCGCGCAGGCAGGTCGTGATCTCCAGCCCGTCCAGCTCGGAGTCGTGCTCGCGCAGGACGACCGCCAGGTCCGCCTCCAGGGTGCGGAACAGGCGCAGGGTGGCCTGGCGCAGTTCGGCCCGTCCGGCGAACGCGGCCTGTACGGCAGGCGTTGCCAGCGCCGCGTCCCACATCCCCTGCAGCTCGCGCGGCGGGCCGGGCAGGACGAGCACCGGCGGCCCGTCCGTCCCCTCGGGCGGCGGGACGACCAGGCCGGGGGCGGTGCCGGTCGGCTCCAGCACCGTCGCGCCGGCCGGGACGAGCGCCTGCTTGCGTACTCCGGCGGCCACGGCATCCGGATCGGCGTGCCAGCCGCGCATGCGGCCGAACCGCTCCACGATCGCGGTGATGCGAGCCTGCAGTTCGGTGTCGAGTTCGGACGGCCGCCTCTGGACAGCCCCCACGATCTCCGCGGTGAGGTCGTCCGCGGTCGGGCCCAGCCCACCGGAGGTGAGGATCAGGTCCACCCGCTGGTCGATGAAGAACCGCAGCGCCGCGGCCAGGTCCTCCGGGCGGTCGCCGACGACCACCACGTTGGCGACGTCCACGCCCACCAGCCGCAGCTGCTCGGCCAGCCAGGGGCCGTTCTTGTCGGACACCCGTCCGGTCAGCACCTCGGTACCGGTCACGACGATGCCAGCGCGAACAACCACGCCCTGATCCTAGGGAATGCGGCGCGTCGAGCCGGCCCGGCGTCACCCTTGTCCGACGCCACCGAACGCGAGGACGAAGTTCGGGACGGGCTGGTCGGCGCCATGGCGGTACGGATCAGCCTGGAACTCGGCAGCTATGTCCGTAGCCTGCTGGCTCGGCGCGTGGACGCTGTCGCGGATGATGGCCACGCCTTCTGCCGGTGTGGGCCTGCCCAGCAGGAAGCCTTGGGCGTACTCACACCCCAGCTCGCGGACGAGCTCGAGTTGGTCGGGGCGTTCCACTCCCTCGGCGACGACTCTCAGCCCGAATGCCCGCGCCGCCTTGACCATGAGTTCCAGTAGGGAACGGGAGGACGCCGATGAGGTGTCCACGAAGCGGCGGTCGATCTTGACGATATCGACGGGGAGCCGCGCCAACTGTGTGCTCGATTGATAGCCGGTGCCGAAGTCGTCCAGACTGACCCGCACACCAAGCGCGCGCAGTGCCTTCAGGTTCGGCACCACCGAGGTGCCGTCCACCACGGCGGTTTCGGTCACCTCGATGATCAGCTGCTGTGGGTCGATCTGTGCGGTGCGCAGGACGGCTGCGACCTCGGCGCTGATTCGAGTCTGGCTGACGTGTCGTCCCGAGACATTGACCGCGATGCTGAGTTGCCGGTCGCGGCGCAGCCGGTTCCACAGGCCCAACTGCCGGACCGCTGCTCGCAGCACCCACGCGTCGAGGTCGCAGATCAGGTCAGACGACTCGGCGATCGGGAGGAACTCGTCCGGCGACACGACGCCGACTCCCGGCCGATCCCAGCGCACAAGTGCCTCGAATCCGCTGACGTGTCCCGTTTCGAGCCTGGTCAGTGGCTGATAGTGGACGGTCAGCTGGTCGGCATCGATGGCATGCGCGAGTGCCTGCTGGAGATCGTGGCGCTCGCGTTCGGCCTTTCGGACGTCGCTGCTGAAGACCTCAGCGCGGCCGCGCCCACCGGCCTTGGCTCGGTAGACCGCCAAGTCCGCCTCATGCATCAGGGTACCCAGGTCTGTGTGGCCGGCGGGTCCGAGGGCGATACCCACGCTGGCCCCGACCTTCACCACGGCACGGTTGCTGAGGTAGATCGGCCGGGAGATCTCGGCGATGAGGCGCTCGGCCGACGATCGCGCGGCGCCCTCGTCGGACACGTCTTCCATGCCGATAAGGAATTCGTCCCCGCCCAACCGTGCTACGAAGTCACCCTTCCTGACGGCCCGGAGCATCCGGCGGGAGACGCGGCGCAGTACCTCGTCGCCGTACTTGTGACCGTGGGTGTCGTTGATGACCTTGAACCCGTCCAGGTCGACGAACAGCAGGCCGACCACGTTGCCCTCCTGGTCCCTGGGGCTGAGGGCGGTGCCGAGAAGGCGCAGCGCCTGATTGCGGTTTGCGAGCCCGGTGAGCGGGTCGTGGGACGCCTGGATGGCCAGTTCGCGCTGCAGTAGATCCAGTTCGAGGTTGGTGGCGGCGATCTGCTCGATGGCCAGATTCATTCGCACAACGACGAGGAGGAACATCACGACCGAGCCGATGACTACGGCCCACACGTCGACGCGTTGGCCGACTACTCGCTGAGCGGCAAGAATGGCGGGCGCGATAAGGGTGGCGAGGATGACGGCGAACAGTCGCACTCCGCGGAACCTGGTCGTCGGTGCGGTTGCCGGCTCTGACAGGTGCGCCATGGACGGATGCAAGGCCGCGTAGCCCCAGGTGACATACGAAGCCACCCAGAGGTATTCGACGAGCGACACCGTGTTGGTGGCAAACAGGTCGAATGCCACCGACACCGTATCCGCGGTGATCAACAGGACCAGCGCGGAGAGCATGCCCCTGAACGCCGGAGATCTCCCTCCGGGAACACTTACCAGCCGGATGAACACTCCCACGAGCAGGATGTCCATGGCTGGGTAGGCGGCCGCCACCGCCGCGGCTCCTACGGAGTGGTGCAGGCTGACGATGGTAGGACGGGCCAGCAGTACCCACGACAGCAAGCCGAGCCCGGCGGTCATGGTGGCGCTGTCGAGCAGCGATCCCACGTCGCGCCGGGCGTTGCGATCCCGGGCGAGCAGTCCCAAGCCAACCGCGAACAAGGGATAGCCGGCCAGATAAAGGGCGTCAGAGTAGGTGGGGAAGGCGTCAACGTGGAGCACGTCCTGTTGGAGGTTGAACGTCGCGTCCGCGAGAACCCACAGGAACTGGCCAGCTGCCAGCGTGTACCAGGCCGGGGTCGCCCTCGGTCGGTGCAGCCGGATGCCGACCAGGATCGCCGCCACGAGGCTGGCGCCCAGGACGGAGTAGACCACGTCGTCGATGAGCCGCTCCGGGCTCACGACGATCGCCAGTACCCCCAGGCTGCCCACCGCGAGGTAGGCGTTGGCCGGCGTGGTGGGGCGGCGGAGCCAGCGGGCCTGCCGCGCGTCACACCCGAGCATGGGCCACCACCGGCAGTGGGTGGAGCTGCACCGCCGGCCTGGTGGCGACGGTCTCCGGCAGCGGAGGGGTCGATCCGGTGGAGGCGACTGCGGGCAGCATCGGAGGAAGGTCGTCCAGAACGCCCTGCGGGGTATGGAACATCCACAGGGACAGGGTTCGCAGGGCGGCCCAGTCGTTGGGTGCCACGGTCAGGGTTGTACGCCTGAAGCTCCGGACGTCCTGGGCGGTCCGCACGGGCAGCATCCGGATCGGGTTCGCGCCAGGCAGGGCGAGTACGACGGGGTCGGTCCCGATGTAGTGGTGGCCAGGCACGCGCACAGTGACGCCGTTCGCAGAGATGTCGACCAGTTCGGCGGAGCAGCCGTCGACCCTGACCGGGGCGCTGACCGCGAAGCGGTGTGCATTGCGGCGTGAGGACGCGAATCGATCTGAGCGGACCCGCAGCGTCCCCACCACCAGTGCTGCGGTCGCGACCGCCAGCCAGGCGCCGGAGGCCATCGTCGAGCTTGCCGTGGCATGCCAGGGCACCAGGCCGGCGACCCCGGCGGCGGCGTAGGCGAGTACGGCGGTCAGGACGCCGGCCATGCCGACCAGGACGGCAGGGACGTCACTGCGCATTCGTTCGGCTGAGCCGTGCTTGGGCGTCACCTGGAACGACAGGGCGCGGCGAGTGAGCAACCACCACGCGCAGGACAGCCCGATGGGGACCCGGAGCACCCGCAACGACAGGGCGCTCAGCCAGGAGATCTGATGGCGGAACAGCCGCTTGATACCCCACAGCCGCACCGCGAAACAGGTGGCGAACATGGCGGCGAACACCGTCGGATTCGCGGTCGAGGTCTGTGTCCCGGTGATCATCAGGACCATCGGGACGCACAGCATCGCTATCGTCGCCGCGCCTTCGAGCCACCAGGTCGTGCCGCTCAAGTACTCGTAGTAGTTGCGCCACGACAGCCAGGACTTGGCCCGCCACAACCGTTCGGTCAGCAGCACCTGCATGGCGCCCATGCCCCAACGGCGTCGCTGCAGGAGGTACTGGTCAGCCGTGTCGGGAGCGAGTCCGAGGGCGAGCGTCTGGTGGTGGAAGGCGGTCCGCCAGCCGCGGCGCAGCAGCCGCAGCGTGGTGTGCATGTCCTCGATGATGGTGTCGGTCGCGACGCCACCGACCTCGCGCAGGGCGCGCGCCCGGATCAGCGAGGTCGACCCGCACCAGAACGGCCCGGCGTCGCGGCGGTTGCGCGACGCCATGAGCACGTTGAAGAACAGATCTTGCTCGCCGTTCGTCCGGTGGTGGTCGAATGCCGTGGTGTTGAAGAAGTTCTGCGGTGCCTGCACCAGAGCGACCTCGGGATCGTCGAACCAGCCGAGCGTGGCGGTGAGGAAATGGGGCAGCGGCACGTGGTCGCAGTCCAGCACGGCCAGGATCTCGAAGGGCTCCGCTCCCTGCGCCTCCTCCTTCTCCATCACCGCCAGCGCGTGGTTGATGTTTCCCGCCTTGGCGTGGTCGTGGACCGGTCGGCACACGTAGCGTGCGCCGTACTCGGCGCACAGTTGCGCGACCCACGGCCGGTCACCGTCATCGAGGACCCAGGTCTCGTGGACCGGCTCGAGTGCGCAGGCGGCGGCGATCGTGGGCGCGATGACTTCAGCGGGTTCGTTGTATGTCGGGATAAGGACGGCCACGCGCCGGCCGGGCGGCAGCGACCGGACCGGTGCTGGTGCCGAGGAGTCGATGTTCCAGAGGGTCACGATGCGCATGACGAGCCCGAGCACCGGTACCGCCTCGATGATCACCAGCACCCAGGCGCCGATAGCAGCCGGTCCCGAGGGAAGCGTGAAGGCGACCCGCCAGGTGAGGTACATGACCATCGCGAACAAGGCCGTGAGCCCACCGAGGCGGGCCGTGCGCTGGGAACGGGCGTCCTCGGGCCCAGGGCGGCCCAGATACTTCGCCCACCCGGCGAGCGCCGCGCGATTCTCTCCGGCCTGGCTGGCAAGGTGGGTTTGCTCAGCAGCGCGCTGCGCGCTGATCGCGTTGATGGCGAGTGCGACTGCCCGGCTCATGAGATCCTCCACGATCACGTCGTTGACCGCCGCTCTCATCGGCTCATTTGCCGTCAATCCGCGCTTTTCTCAGGAATCGTGACCTAGGTCCCGACCGCTGCGTGCCACTCCTACCCGAGATCGGCGCAGCCCCGCAGAAGGTTTACCGCCCTTGGGCCAGTCGTTGCTGTCGCGTCAGTTCGAGGCGGATTTCGCGATACAGGGTCGCCGACTCGGCGAAGGGGCTGTTGAACCTGACGATGCGCTGCACCCCTTGGTCGGACTCCTCGGAGAGCTGGCGCCACCAGATCTCGCCCGGGACGGCGAAGCGTCGCCGGCCCAGGGTGAAGGCGGCGACTACGCTCAGTCCTTCCTCCAGCCGCCCCGTGACCTGTTCGGGATCCACGCGAAGCAGACACCGCAGCGCCTGGTCGCTCAGGTCCAAGAGCCGACCGCGGTATTGCTCGTCCCCGTCAGGGCCGGGAGCGGACAACGTGATGGGAAGGTTCACGCCGACACGGACGCTCCTGCGCCGCTCCTTTGCGGATGCGGTGCTGACGGACGATGCCTGCTTGTCGGATTCGATGGTCACCACCGCTTCAGGAGATTCTCGCGCGGAGTTGATCAGTGGACGTATTAGATCACCCACCGCACAGGTGCGTCGATAACGGCGCGGGGGCAGCACAGTGACCCGCGTGAAGCCGGCGCCCCCGGCTGGACTCGAACCAGCGACCAAGGACTTAGAAGATCCCTGCTCTATCCGCTGAGCTACGGAGGCTGACGTAGCGGCCTCCAGTTTCCCATGCCGGCGTTCGTTCACCTCGTCACGGTTCTGCACAGGTCCCGGGTTATCCACAGCCGCGCGCCGTTCACCGCCGGCCCGTCCGCATCTGCCGTTTGGCTGTCCCCACATCGCACGACGAATCGAGAATGGGAGACAGCGATGAACGAGATGACAGTGACGGTCGTGGGGAACGTGGGGAACGACCCGGAGCTCAAGACCCTCGACTCGGGCGTCAAGGTGGCGACGTTCAGCGTCGCCAACACGCCGCGTCGGTTCGACCGGGCGAAGGCCACCTGGGTCGACGGCGACACGTCGTGGATCCACGTCGCCGCGTGGCGGGGCCTGGCCGAGAACGTCAAGGCGTCGATCAGCAAGGGTCAGCGGGTCGTCGTGTACGGGCGTTTCAAGGCGCGCCTGTACACCAACGCCGCCGAGCAGACGCGGGTCGTCCACGAACTGGAGGCGTACTCAGTCGGACACGACCTGAACCTGGGGACGAGCGAGTTCACCCGGCGGACGGCGCCGGTCGCGGCGGTCGAGCGGGACGCGGCCGGCAACCCGCGCCACCCCGGAGTCTTCGACGAGGACGGGCGCGCCGTCGACACGGGTTCCGGTGAGGTGTACGACCACGGCCTGCCGGACGAGGACGTGGACCCTTTCGCGACCAGCCTGGACCTGGGTTCGGCCGGCGGCCCGCTCGTCCCCGGACTTGCCGATGCCGCGCTGCCCGAGTTCGCCGCGGTCACCTGAGCGACCGGCGGGTGCACCGTCGGTGCACCCGCCGCCGCGCCTCTGGGAGACTGGGCGCATGGCCCAGTTCATTTACACGATGTACAAGGTGCGCAAGGCGCACGGCGACAAGGTGATCCTCGACGACGTCACGCTGTCGTTTCTGCCGGGAGCCAAGATCGGCGTCGTCGGCCCGAACGGTGCCGGTAAGTCCAGTGTCCTGAAGATCATGGCCGGGCTGGACCAGGCCTCCAACGGTGACGCCAAGCTCGCCGACGGCGCATCCGTCGGGCTGCTGCAGCAGGAGCCGCCGCTGGAGGAGAACCTGACCGTCCGCGAGAACGTAGAACTGGCCGTTGCCGACCTGCGCGCCACCCTGGCCCGCTTCGAGGAGGTCTCGGCCGCCATGGGCGACCCCGACGCCGACTTCGACGTGCTGCTGGCCGAACAGGGCGATCTGATGGAGAAGATCGAGCACGCCGAGGGTTGGGAACTGGACAGTCGCATCGAGCAGGCGATGGACGCGCTGCGCTGCCCGCCCGGCGACTCGCCCGTCACGCACCTGTCTGGTGGCGAGCGGCGCCGCGTCGCGCTCTGCAAGCTGCTGCTCGAGCAGCCTGACCTGCTGCTGCTGGACGAGCCGACCAACCACCTGGACGC
>Ga0068859_100003060_pt1 | contig 16960 bp, 15 predicted proteins | sample KBSSwiS22_FD_66585 | JGI IMG/M metagenome (GOLD analysis project Ga0068859, IMG submission 66585) | Switchgrass rhizosphere microbial communities from Kellogg Biological Station, Michigan, USA - KBS Switchgrass S2-2 | ecosystem: Host-associated > Plants > Roots > Rhizosphere > Soil ...
CATTCTTCGACCTCCCGTTCATTGTCACTCTGTCGTCCTCCGGTGGGCTCGTTTGCGCCGACGCAGGCACGGCGGGGGTCGTTCGATGGCGCCAGCTTAGTCGTCGACGGGGAACGGAAGCAAGTGTGCTTCAACGCACACTCGAACCCGTTGCGCATATTCGCAACGAAATTCACCGGCACGGTCAATTCCGGTCGGACAAGCCTGGAGTCACGTCCGCGCCAGGGCCTCGGGCACCCCGATGCGGCCAGCGCGGCGCGCGGGGGCGCCGCTGGCGACGGCGGCCAGCACCGCCACGAGCGTGAGCCAGGCCAGGACGCCGATGGGCGAGAGCACGATGGGGAGCGACACCCGAAACGCCAAGCTCCCGACCAGCGCGCCCACGCCGGCCGACACCGGCACCGCCAGCAGCACGCCGGCCACACCGCCCAGGGCCCCGACGACCAGCCCCTCGCCCGCCACGATCCGTACGATCGCGGCCGGCGTGGCCCCGAGCGCCGCCATCACGCCGAGCTCGCGGGTGCGTTCGACGACGGCGGTCCCCATGGCGGCGGCCAAGCCGAGCGTCGCCACCACGGTCATCAGCGCCGCCAGCGCGAGCAGGAGCCCGATCAACACCACCATGTGTTCGGTGACCGCGTCGTGCAGAGCCTCGGTCGCCACCACCTGGGCGACCCTCACCCCACCGGAGGTCAGGCCGGCCTCGATGGCCGCTGCGATCGAGGCCACGCTGGGCTTGGGCCCGCCTGGCGCCTCGGCGGTGGCCACACCGACATAGAGCAGATTGATCGCGTTCGTCTCGGGCGACCAGCCTGCACCCTGGAACGCGTTCGCCGGCACGTAGGCGGTGGCGGGTGAGCCGAGATCGCGCACGAAGCCCACCACCCGGCGGCGATGCGTGTGCCCCTCCGCGGAGAACGTGACGAGGTCACCGACCGCCACCTCCGGAACCGCCGCCCGCGCCATGTGATTCAACACCACGCCCCCGTCGTCGGCTCCGCTCAACCAGCGGCCCGCCGCGACGGGAAAGTCGATCAATGTGGTGTTCGAGGGGACGCCGACCATCTGGAACCGGCCGTGCCCCTGGTCGGGGTAGGTCTGCACCACGGCGATGTCGCCGGCCTCGCCCCAGGTCGCGTTCGCCACCCGCACGCCGTCGAGCGCGGTGACGCCCGGGACGGTCCCGGCGATCCGGAGCGCCGGCGCCGCGGGTGTCGCGGACTGGAGCCGCACGGCCAGCGCAAATTTGCGCCCCGCCGACATCTCGGCGAGCCGCGCCCCGAAGGCGCGCGGCAGGTTGAAGGCCGTGAGGAACGTCGATCCGGCCGCCGCCAGGAGCCCGACGATCAACAGCAGGCGCCCCCGCTGCCGAAAGGCGTTGCGAACGGCCAGGCGGCCGAGCCCGTTGCTCCCCCGTCCTCCCGCGATGGCGCGGAAGAAGCGCGCCTCGAGCCCGCGCCCGAAACCCTCGACGGAGGCGGCGCCCACGTGATCGAGCGCCCTGCGAACGTCGATGCGCGTGGCACGCCAGACCGGGCGGACGGCGGCAGCGACGGGAACACCCAGACCGAGGAGGGTCACCACCACGCCGACCCACAGGGGCACCGACCGGTCGCCGAGCTGGATGTTGAGGTTCGCGGCGACCATCGAGACCAAGGCCCGCGCCGCCACCACCGATGTGGGCAGGGCGAGGACGAGCGCCCCCAGCCCCACGGCGCTCATCATCACGACGTAGATCGCGACGATCTGCGACGTGCGGCCGCCGATCGCCCTCATCACGCCGAGCTCGCGGATCTGACGGGCCATCCAGGCCGCCACGTTGCTCTCCACGAGGATCCCGCTCAAGAGGAGGGAGAAGCCGGCAAAGCCGATCAGCATCGCCATGACGGCGGTCATCTGGCCCTGGTGCGGATGCCGTCCGGGTGGCGGGACCTGGATCTCGCGCACGGGGTGCCCCTGGGCGCCCAGCCAGGCGCCAACCCGGGTGGCCGCCGCCTTCACCGCCGCCTCGTCGAGGGGGCGGTCGCGCACGACGATCTTCAGCTCGTCGAGCGGCCCCGGATGGCCGAGCCGCGCGTAGGTCTCGGGGGTCGTGTAGCCCCAGACGGTCTGCTCCATGGCGGCCGGCGCCAGGCTCGAGTCCCAGACCAGGCCGCTCACGCTCACCTCGGTCGGGGGACCGTCGGGCAGCTGAACCGTGAGCGACGTTCCCGTCCGAGCGTGGACGAACCGAGCGGACATCTGGTCGATGAGGAGGGTCCCGGGCGGCGGCGGCCAGGCCCCCTCGAGAGACGTCACCCGGGCGATCCGGAGCTGCGTGAAGTCCGGAATCACGAACAACAGAAGCGAGCGCCAGCCGCGCCCATCGCGGATCCGGCCCCGCACGGTCGCGCGGCCGTCGGCGTCGGCCACCTCGGGCAGGGCACGGACCCGGCTGACGAGCGCCGGATCCACGGCGTCGAGCTCGATCGTCGCCGACGCCGGGTTCGTCGCGCGATACGCCCGCGCGAGCTCGCGAGAGGCGACGGCAAATCCGCCGAGCGTCGTCCCGAGCGCAAAGAGCGCGGCGGCCACAGCGAGCACCAGCGACAGGACGCGGCCCTTCGCCGCGGCGGCGTCGCGGATCACCTTTCTCCAGCGCGGACTGGGCCAGCGGGCCCCGTCAAACACGTTGGCCCCCGGGCGCCGAGGGGCGGGCGTCGGCGACGAGCCGCCCATCCGCCAGACGCAGGACCCGGCCGGCCCACGTCGCGACCTCGGGGTCGTGGGTCACGACCACGACCGTCTTCCCGCCCGCCGCCAGCGCGCGAAAGAGGCTCCAGACGGCGGCGCCCGTGTGCGAGTCGAGGTTCCCGGTGGGCTCGTCGGCGACGACGACCGGCGGGTCGTTGGCCAGGGCCCGGGCGATGGCGGCGCGCTGCTGCTCTCCGCCGGAGAGTGCGAGCGGGAACTTGTCCGCGTGCTCGGCGACGCCCACCTGGGCCAGCAGCGCCAGCGCCCTTGGCCGCCGCGCCGCCGCGGCGTACCGCCGGCCGAGGTCCATCGGCAGCATGACGTTCTCGGCGACCGTCAGGGTGGGCAGCAGCTGGAAGGATTGGAAGACGAGACCGACCGTCTGACCGCGCCAGGCCGCGAGCTCGGTGGGCGGCAAGCCGTGAACCGCGACGGTCCCGACCTGGATCTCGCCGCGGGTCGGCCGGTCGATCCCCGCGACGAGGTTGAGCAGCGTCGACTTGCCGCTGCCCGATCGTCCGACGATGGCCACCAGCTCGCCGGCGTCGATGGTGGCCGAGAGATCTTCGAGGGCGTGGGTGGGCCCCGAGGGGCCCTCGTAGTCCTTGAAGAGATGCCGCATGGCGATCAGCGGCGAAGGAGATCGGGAGGCGGGAGCGGCGGCGTCGGTCATGGCGTCCATTCGTTGTGGTCCCTTGGTCCTTGGGTGGTCCCTTGGTGGTTCCGTCGTTTCCGAACATACTGTTCAGGAATGTCGACTCAACCGACAACGGGCGGCCATCCGTCCGCTACTGAACTTCGAACCGCCAACTGTCCAGGAACGACCCGGCCGCCACGTCGATGATGAAGCGACAGCCCGCGGCCGCCCCAGCCACCGGCTCGAAGGCGCGGCCACCGAGCCCCGAAGATCGGCGGGTGCGACGAACGAAGCAGGCGTTATCGGACGCGCTGCTCGTGCTCATGCGGCAAAAGGGGTTCGAAGCCGTCACCGTGGAAGAGCTGATCACGCGCGCCGACGTCGGCCGGTCGACCTTCTACACCCACTACGCCGACAAGGAAGACCTCCTGCAACAGGGCCTCGATCGGCTGCGCCAGGGCCTCGAGGCTCTCCAGAGGCAAGGACGGCGCGACATGAGCGGCCAGCCGCCGGGCTTTGCGTTCAGCCACGAGCTCTTCGCGCACGTTCACGCCCACGCCGACGTCTTTCGCCTGATGGCGGGAAAGAGGAGCGGCGCGATCGTCCAGCGGCACTTTCAACGCATGCTGCACGACCTGGTGCGCGCGGAGATGCGCCTCTCGCCCGCCGCGGCCCCGGCCCGGCCAGCTTCCTCGGAGGCCGAGGCCGCCGTCGGCTTCGTGGCCGGCGGCCTGTACGGCCTGCTCGCCTGGTGGATCGACGATCGGCTGCGCCTATCGATCGCCCAGGTCGAGGAGCTCTTCAGGCGCCTGGCGGTCCCGGCCGCGCGCGCGGCGGATCGGTGACGTTCAGAAGAGACCGACCAACCCGAGGCCGGCCACAGCGAGCGGGCACCTCGACATCAGACCGCGTTGGCCACGATATCGAAGGAAAGAAAGATCGTGTCCTTGATGGTGACGATCCCGCCAACGAACGAAAATGGCGTGATGTCGAAGTCGGACTGCTTGATCTCGAACGTGCCGATCGCGCGGAGCGTCCCATTCTCCAGCGACACCCGCGCCGGGATCTTCACCACTTTGCGGACCCCGTGCAGGGCCAGGTCTCCCGTCAGGCGCACGTCATAGGTTCCGTCGCCCCGCCGGCTGGACTTCGTCGAGCGGGTCTTGAAGGTGATCTCGGGATACTTGGTGACCTCGAGGACATCCTCGCGAACGGTCCACTCGATCGTTCGACCTTCACCGACCTTGTCATCGTCCAGCAGGTGAAGGGAGCCCGATCGCACGGTGATCGAGAGCGCGCCTGTCGCCATGGCGCCCGGAACGAACGTGACGGTCCCGCTGAAGTCAGCGATCTCGATCCGATGGTCGTGCAGCGAAGAGGCCGACAGGCCGCTCGTCTGCGTCTCGACGATGAAGCGGCTCCTCGCCGCGTCGATCCGGAGCTCGGTGGTCGCCGGAGGCCGAGGGCTCGCCGCTGCGGCCTTGGGAGGCGCGGCCTGGCTGATGCCTCGCCCCCCCAGCACGAGGACGGCTGCCACCGCGATGCGACACCCGAGCGTCTCCATGGGCGGACCATCTGCAGCCGCGATGCCACAGGGCGGAGGCGCGGCCGGAGGCGCGGACAGCCTCGTTCCTGGGCACGACGGGAGGGGCTCGACCAATTGATGGGAGCGCAATGACTGCGCGGCGCTCTTTCCGGCGGGAAAGGAATGCACCTGCCTGTCCAGGCAGCGACCTGACTGTCGTTCAAACGAAGTATCCATCTCCTCGATGATTCGTATCTCAGGCATGCGCAAGACTCGCGTGTCGTACCTCGTGTTTCCTCTCCTCGCGTTCTCATTCGCCGCCTGCGTCGGACTGGCCCTGGCCGGCTGAGCAGGCCGAAGTCCCACGCTGCCGTTCGCGACGTCACCGGGGACGTTTCACCGTCCCGGGACCGTCGCGGATGCGGCGCAGGTTCTGCGCATTTTCCTCCCCCGACCTTCAGGAAGGCCCGCCAGCGACTTGGTGCGAGCCAATGGCACAGGTGCTGCATCGGCATGTGGGAGAGTGCTCGGAGACGAGCTCACGCGGGAGGCACCTCATGACCGAGAACCTCTGGCAAGTCCCTTCGCAGCGGATTGACGCGGACCGTGCCCGGCGGGCGGTGTTTGCTCAGCACCGAGAGCTGCGCGGCCTGCTTGGCCGAGCCACCGCCACGGCGGCGGCCGCGCTCGAGGGGAACGCGCGTTCCCCCGACGCGGTCGCGTCGGCCATCGGCGACATCCGGACGATCTTCGACGTGCACCTGACCTTCGAGGAGAAGGTCCTCGTTCCGATCCTCGAAGCGGACCTGCCCCTCGGGCCCGAACGCGCGCAGCTCTTGCGCGAGGAGCACACGCAGCAACGGGCCCTCCTGCAGGCCCTCCACCACGAGGCGCTGCTCGCCCCGACCCTCCCCATACTCTCGGTCAAGCTGGCGCAGCTCGTCGACTGGCTGCTCCGCGACATGGTCCACGAGGAGCAGCACCTGCTCACGCCCGACGTCATCCGCGACGACCAGATCACGATCGACCAGAACACCGGCTAACGCGAGGCACTAGGGCGGCTTCTCTGCCGGCGGTGGGCCGCGGACGTCATCTGCCGTCTTGCAGGCCAGGCTTCGCTCCGCGCAGCGCCTCGCGCAGGGCAGAGCGGGCGCGGTGCAGGCGCGTCTTGGTCGCCGCCAGCTCGAGGCCCAAGGCGGCGGCGGTCTCGTCCCCCGACAACCCTTCGAGATCCCGCAGGACGATGACCTCGCGGTAAGGCCGTGGAAGCGCGGCGAGCGCGCCGTGCACCGCGCTCACGAGCTCCCAGCGCTCGAGGGCCTGCTGGGGATCGAGGGTGTCCGCCGGGACCTCCGCGCCTTCGGCGACGTCGACGGGCTGGCCGAGCGCGCGTCGCTGGCGCGCCCAGGGGCGCCACAGGCGGCGGCAGGCGTTCCGAACGACGGTCATCAGCCACGACAGGCTGCCAACCGGATCGCCGAGGATCTCCCGGCGGCGCGCCAGCGTCACGAAAGCTTCCTGGACGGCGTCGTCCGCGTCGTAGGCGTCGCGGCACACGCGCCGCCCAAAACGGTAGACGCGATCGTGATACTCGCGCACCAGCGCGGTCAAGGCCGTGTCGTCGCCGCGGGCCGCGGCCCGCCAGGTCGCGTGGCGCTCGGGGGTGGCGGGGCCAGACGTCATGGCCGCCCGGCCGGGCTCGACCGAGCTCCGACCGAGCACGTCGATCGCCCCAGCAACCTGTAGCCAAGGCATTTGCCGAAGATCACCGTGGCCGCCAGGTACACACCGACGCCGCCGAGGGCGAGGACCCGAACCACCAGTGGCAGCGGGGCCGCCACCGCGCACACGAGGGCGACGATCGCCCCCGCCGCGCGCACGACGCGATCAGCGGTGCCCACGTTCCTTCCGGATCCCTGCCCGTTCATGGCTTCCTGACCAATGGACATGCGAACGCCTCCTGGATGAGATGACAGGGCCGGCCAACGCAGCCGACCGCACCCAGAGAAGGCCAGGCGACGCCGAAAGGATTCAGAAGATCGACGTCGACCAGGATTCTCGCGCGAATCAGCTGGCCCGGCGGAGCCTGCCTCAGCGCTCGAACATCTGCGCGGCCGGGACGATCCGGATCGCGTCGGCCGCGATGGGCAGCGGCTCCTTCTCGATCAGCTTGTCCTCCTCCAGCACGGCCGCGGCCGTCCCGCCCGTGTCGTAGGTGATGGGGGTCGGCTGGCCGCTCGCCAGGCGTTCCTTCACCTCGGCGGCCTTCTCCGCGACGATCGCCACCGCGAAGTTGTCCATCTGCAGGTGCTTGCGGATGGCGCGATCGACGTCGGCCTTCTTCATCTTGGGGAGGCGGGCCTTCAGCTCCTTCACCAGATCCTTGCCGTAGACGGCGGCGTCGATGGCGTAGCCGAGCCGGCGCGACACGTCCTGCGTCCACAGGTCCGCGTAGGCCAGCAGGAACTTGCGGGTCGACTGGAACCCCTCCTCGGGGATGCCCTCTTTGATCAGGCGGCGCGTGTAGAAGACCGCCCCGCGCAGCGCGAACAGCGCGTTCTGCGGGGGGACCGGGCGCAACCAGATCTCGAAGTGTTGCTGCCGGCGAGGCACGTTCGGGTGAGGGAACGTCGACCAGCCTTCCTGGATGAAGCTCTCGACGTAGGCATAGTCGCCGTAGTTGAGCCCCCGATCGGCGCGCAGGCGGTTCATCAGCACGCCGTTGAAGGTGCGGTGCTCGCCCAGGTACGACCGCGCCACGGTCAGCGCGTAAAAGTCCGGATCGGCGCGCGTGACGGAGATGGGATAGCCGAGCGAGATGGCGTCGGCGCGCGCCTCTTTCTCGACGATCAGCACCTCGGCGCCCTTTGGCGCCTTGGCCTTGGGCAGCTTCGGCATCGCCGCGGGCGACCCCTTGGCGGGCAGCGAGGCGAAGCGCGCCGCGAACGCCTCGGCGAACCCGTCCGGGTAACCGCCGGCCACCCCGACGATCATGCGGTCGCGCGTGAAGTGAGTGGCGTAGAAGCTCTTGACGTCCTCGAGCGTGATGGCGCCGAGACCGACCGCGGTGCCCGGCGTGGGGTGACCGTAAGGATGCCCGGCGTACATCAGGTCGCGGAAGGCGTGCTTGCCCAGCTCCTCGTCATCGTTCCCGCGCAGCGTCTTGGTCACGTAGTCGAGCGCGTTCTGACGGTGCCGGGTGAAGTCGTCCTCGGCGAAGCGCGGCTCCAGGATCTGGGCCGCCAGCAGATCGGCGTAGGCGGCCAGGTTGTCGCGGTGAACGGTCCCCTCGAAGACGATCGACTCGACGTCGCCCACCACCTGGATGCGCGCCGCCAGCGGGTAGAGCGCGTCCAGCACCTCGGCGTAGGTGCGCTGGCGGGTGCCGCCCTGCCCGACCACGTCGGACGTGAGCGCCGCCAGCCCTTCCTTGCCGGCCGGATCGTCGGCCGAGCCGACATGGAAGAACACCCGAAGGGCGACCAGCGGGTTGTTGGGCGAGGGCACGGACACCATGCGCGGCGCGCCCTTGGTCTTGCCCGCGGGCTTGGTCGCGGGCGTCGCCGCCGACTTGGGTTGCGCCCCGGCTCCCCCGCCCGCCGTTGCCATCGCCATCATCATCGCGCCGGCCATGATCGCACTCTTCCTCCAGGTGCTCGAGCGGGGGGTCATCGGCCGCCCTTGTGGGAGTCGGCGTTGGCGGCGCCGGCCTTGGCGGCCTCCGTCTTCAACGTCACGACGGTGCGGTTCGACGGCGCGAAGTACTGGGCCGCCACCCGCTTGATGTCCGCGGTCGTGACCTTGTCATAGAGCGCGAAGTACGCGTTGATGGCGTCGATCTTGCCGGTCAGCGCGATGAACTGGGCGGCCACGTTGGCGGTCTTGTCGGCCGTCGCCAGCTGAGCCGCGAAGGCGTATTTTACGTGCGACAGGACGTCGCGCAGGGTCTTGTCGTCCACGCCTTCGCGGGCGATCCGCTTCACCTCCTCGCTGATGGCGGCCTCCACGCCGGGCAGATCCTCGGCCTTCTTCACGCGCGCCAGCACGGTGAACAGGTTCGGATCGACGTGCGCCTCGTTGGCGCCCGACAAGGTCTCGACCTTCTGCTCGGTGATGACCAGGCGCTTGTAAAGCGGCGCGCGCTCGGCGAACAGCAGCTCGGCCAGCACGTCCAGCGCGGCCAGATCGACGTTCGTCGTCGAGAACCCGGGCGTGTGGTAGCCCATCAGCAACTGGGGCAGGGTGGCGCCCGCCCACCCGAGCGCCGCGCGCTTCTCGGCGGTCTGGGCGGGCTCGCTGGGAACGACGGGACGGGGGGGACCGCTCTTCCAGCCGCCGTAGTGCTTCTCGATCAGATCCCACGCCGCCTCCGTCGCGACGTCACCCACCACGACCAGCGTGACGTTGTCGGGCCGGTAGTACCGATCGAAGAACTGCCGCGAGTAGGCGAACTCGTGCGGCATGTTCTCGATGTCCTTCAGGAAGCCGATGGTCGTGTGCTTGTAGGTGTGGCGCGTGAAGGCGTGGTCGAAGAGCGCCTCGAACATCTTCTGGAACGGATTCGACGCGCCCTTGTTGTACTCCCCGAGCACCGCCCGCGCCTCCTTCTCGAAGTCGGGCTCGCTGTACTTCAGGTTCTGGAAACGATCCGCCTCGATCTCGACGATGCGTGGCAGGGCCGCCTTGCCGGCGAGGATGTGATACACGGTGAGGTCGTCCGAGGTATAGGCGTTGGAGTCCGCGCCGATCTCCTTGATGACGGCGTTGTAGGCCTCCTGCGAATACTTCTCGGTGCCCCGGAACATCATGTGCTCGAAGAAGTGGGCGAAGCCGGACTTGCCCGGCTCGACCTCGTTCCGGCTGCCCGTGCGCACCACCGAGTAGTAGGCGACCAGGCCGGGCGAGTCGTAGTGGACGACGTAGGCCCGCAGCCCGTTGGCGAACACCTTCTGGTCGACCGGGAATGGAAACGCCTCACCACCGGACTGCTTCATGACGTGCTCCTGACTGGGGCTGGGAACGGCCGCGGTGACGGCCGGCACGGCCGAAGCGGCGGCCCGCGCGGACGAGGCGGGCTTGGCGGCGGGTGCGTCGGCGGCGCGGGCCGCGCGACGCGGGAGCGCGCCCGAGCCGGCGGACAGCATCAGCGTCAACGTCAGCGCCGGTCTCAGCTTCCGGCGTGCGAGAAACGGAACCTGCCTCATCGGATCTCCTTGGACGCCGCGTCGGGCGCGCGCGGAGTATAAGCACGGTGCCGCCGCCTCGCGAGATCGGAATCGCCGAGCCCGCCGTCGAGTACAATCACCGCATGCGCCCGGCCGACCGCGCGCGCTCGACGGAGGAAGCCTTCGGGAGCGCCAGCGCCTTCGCCATCTCGGGCCGCCTCGTCGGCTTCGCCGCCGGGGCGGGCGCCGCAGGCGAGCGCGACGGGACCGTATCGATCCGCGACGGCACGATCGCCGCGCTCGTCACGGAGCCGCCGGACGATCGAGGACACGGCCCAGGCGACGCCGGCGCGGACGCGCCGATCGGCCCGCGGCTGCGCGCCGCCTACGTGGCGCCCGGATTCCTCGATCTGCAGGTCAACGGAGCGTTCGGCCACGAGGTCGGCGCGGACCCGCGCGCCCTGCGTGCGCTGGCGGCGGCCTTGCCGGCGACGGGGGTGACCGCGTTCTTGCCGACGCTGGTCAGCCGGCCCGAGGCCGACTACGCCGCGTGCTTCGCCGCGCTCGACGAGGAGCAGGCGGCCGCCGGCCGCGGTGAGCGCGCCGGCTCCGCCCGCATCCTGGGGCTGCACCTCGAGGGTCCGCTGCTGGCTCCGGCGCGCGCCGGGGCGCACGCGCGCGACGCGATCGACGCGGCCACCGCATCCATGCTCGACCGGCTGGGCGACCCGGCGCGCGTGCGCCTCGTGACGCTGGCGCCCGAGCGGGACGGCGCGCTCGAGCTGATCGGGGCGCTGCGCGCGCGGGGAATCGCCGTCAGCCTGGGACACACCGACGCGACCTTCGAGACGTTCACGGCGGCCGTCGACGCCGGGGCCCGCTTCGCCACGCATGTCTGGAACGCCATGTCCCCGTTGCACCACCGCGCCCCCGGCGCCACGGGCGCGGCGCTGTCCGACGATCGAGTCACGGCGCTGGCCATCGCCGACGGCGTGCACATGCACCCCGCGGTCTTCCGGCTGACGGCACGGGCCAAGGGGGCGCGGCGGCTGGCGCTGGTGACAGACGCGATCGCGGCGGCCGGCCTGGGAGCGAGCGCGAGCGCGCTCGCCGGTCGCCCCGTCACGGTGGACGCGACCAGCGCGCGGCTCGCCGACGGAACGCTCGCCGGCTCGACGCTGACACTCGACCGCGCGGTCCGCAACGCCATGCAGCTCGGGTCGCTCTCGATCGCCGACGCGGTCGAGATGGCCTCGGGCACCCCACGCGCCGCCCTGCTGGGGACGAGCTCGGCCGGCGCCGGAGATCAGCCGGGCGACGGCGCCAGGGACTTCGGGCCCGGTGCTCCTGCCGACCTCGTGCTCCTGGACGCCGATCTCTCCGTGCGGGCGACGTTCGTGGGCGGCCGGCTGGCCTATGTGAAGGACGGAGATGTCGACGCGCTTCGAGCGTGAGATCCGCGAGCAGCCGGCGGCGCTGGCGCGCCTCCTCGCGGGCGGGCGCGCCGCGGTGGACGAGGCGGCGGCCGCCGTCCGGAGGTTCGGCCCGCGGTTCGTGGTCACGGCGGCCCGGGGGAGCTCCGACAACGCCGCCCGCTACGCGAAGTACCTGTTCGGCGCGCGCAACCGATTGGTCGTCAGCCTGGGTGCGCCTTCGCTGATCACGCTGCTGGGCGCGCCGCCCGCGCTTTCGGACGCGCTGGTGCTGGGGATCAGCCAGTCCGGCGAATCCCCCGACATCGTCGCCCTGGTCGAGGAGGGCCGCCGCCAGGGCGCGCTGACGATCGCGCTGTGCAACCGGCCGGAGTCACCGCTCGGACGGGCCGCCGCGCACGTGATCGATCTGTGCGCCGGGCCGGAGCAGGCGGTGGCCGCCAGCAAGAGCTACTCGGCCGAGCTGCTGGCGCTGGCGATGCTGAGCACGGCGATGACCGCCTCCCGGCAGCGCTCGGGAGCGGGCGCCGGGAACGACGACGACGTCGATGCGCGACGCGCGCTCGACGCCATCCCGGAGGCCGTCGAACGCACGCTGGCGCTGGCCACGCCCGACGCGCTGGCGGCGGCCGCCGCCACCGTGGGGCGGGCCGATCGACTCCTGGTGCTCGGACGCAGCTTCCACTTCGCGACGGCCTTCGAGCTGGCGCTGAAGATCAAGGAGACGACCGGCGCCATGGCGGATCCGTACGCCACGCCCGACCTCTTTCACGGGCCGCTCGCCATGGTGGGGCCCGGGCTTCCGGCGGTCGTGGTGGCTCACACCGGCGCCGCCTTCGCCGACGCCCGAGCCGTGCTGGCCGACCTGGCTTCCCGAGGGGCTGCCGTGGTGCCGATCTCCGACGACCCGGCCCTGCGGGCCGCACCCCAGGGACGAGAGCACGCCCTCCTGGCCACGGCGCCCGGCGTCCCGGAGTGGCTGTCGCCCATCACCGCCATCGTGCCCGGTCAGCTGCTGGCGCTGACCCTGGCGGTGGCGCGCGGCCTGGATCCCGATCAGCCGCGCGGGCTCTCCAAGGTCACGCGCACCCGGTAACAGCGGCCAAGCCAGGGAACCCTGGCCGCGGCCCTAGGCCCCCGGGACGGAGGTCAACCCCCGTTGACCTCCGTCCCCCCCCGGGTTCCACTCCCCACGAAAGACAACATAGGGCACGAACGGCGAAGAGATTGTTTCGATCACGATCATCTTCGGTAACTGCGGCCCCGCTCGCCTCAAGGGCGCCTCCTTCCCTCCCCTCCCCCTCCCCTGGCCCTCAGCTATTCAGCTTGATCAGGCCGCCCTTGACGTCCACCACCGTCTCGCCGTTGATCGACACCATCTTGGCCTTGATGTCGATCTTCCCCTCGGCGATGGTGATCGACGTATCTTCGCCGACCTTCAGGACGATCTGCTCGCCGCTCTCCATGCTCAAGACCTTGCCCACGTAGTCGTTCCTGCCCATCTGGACGTAGATCTCTTGATCGGCGGCGTAGACGTCCAGGATGTGACCGTTCTTGAAGTACTGGGTGACCAGCTGGGTCACCGTCACGTGGTGCTCGTCGAGCAGCTTCACGGTGTCCTTCTTGGTGACGGTGGTCGTGCGGGTCCCGCCCACCGAAATCGTCTCGCTGCCACCGACTGACAGAGATCGGCTGGCCTTCACGTGAACGGTCTGGTTCCGCTCGGCCTGGACGAAGAGCTCTTCCTTGCCCTTCAGGTCCTCGAAGCGAATTTCGTTGAAGTTGGAGGGCGTCCCGTTGGGGGTGCTGCGGCTCTTGATGCCACTTTGAGTCTTGTTGTCGGTCAACGTGTACGGCGGCAGATTGACGCCGTTGTAGACGCGGCCGGTAATGAGGGGCCGGTCGGGGTCTCCGTCCAGGAAATCGACGACCACCTCGTGTCCGATGCGCGGGATGTGCATCGCGCCCCACCCGGCGCCCGCCCAGATTTGCGACACGCGGACCCAACACGAGCTGCTCTCGTCCTTCTTGCCGAGCTGGTCCCAGTGAAATTGCACCTTCACCCGCCCGAGCGGGTCGGTCAGGATCTCCTGGCCCTTGGGACCGACGACCGTGGCGGTCTGGGGTCCCTCCATCCTGGGCCGCGGAGTCTCGCTGGGCGCTCGATACTGGTGCTCGTTGCTGAGGCAAGAATACGAGCCCTCGAACGACGGATTGGCGTCGGCGCCGCTCTCGTGCGAGTTGCCGCCGATGTCATAGGAGGCGGACACGACGATGTACTGCTTGTTCTGGTCCTCGCGCGTGTGTCGCGTCAGCTTGAACAAGCCGCCGGTGGTCAGTCCTTGCACCGTACCGTGGGCGTGAGCCAGCTCGAAGTCGGCCTGATGTTCGTCCAGTCGTACCTGGACGTGCTTCGGCCCTTCGCCTGCCTTGACGCTGTCGTCCGCCGTCTCCGGCGACCGAGGGTATTCCCCGGGATAGTCGTAGATCTCGGCGTTGTCGTGGGGATGCTTCTTGGGACGTATGAGCCGGGCCAGCAACCCCGCCCGGGGCCGCGTCGGGTCGAAGTCGGTGCTGCTGTAAGCGCCGGGCCGGATCTGGCACGTCGTTCCCCACGAGCTGAGCGTGTCGTCGAAGTGCTGCGACTCGCCGGGCGGAAAGAATACGACCTCTTCGTAGTCGGGCGTGGGCAGGTGAGCGCTGGCCGAGTCGGCCAGGACGAGGGTGTGCTTGCCGTCGGCGTGCTCGAAGTAATAGTAGATGCCCTCCCGCTCGAGGAGACGGCTGATGAAGTTGAAGTCGCTCTCGCGATACTGCACGCAGTACTCCAGCGTCCGGTACGAATCGCTGAGGGCCACGCGCACGTCTTTGAAGCTCCACTCCTCGAACAGCAGCTTGACGATCTCGAGCACCGTCTTGTTCTGGAACACGCGACAGTTGGAGCCGAGCGACATCAGGTAGGTCCAGGGCCGCAGGACGATTCTATAGCGGGCGAACCGGGTCGAGCCGCCGTCCATCCCGATGCTGGCGACGTAGCCGTTGAAATGGCGCAACCCCGACTTCGGCAGCTCGACCTCGACTGTGACGGGTTGGCCGAGCAAGGCCGGCATGTCCAGGGTTCCGTCATCACTCTCGACGGAGAGGTGGTATTCGAACCCTCGGCTCAGCTTCTCGTGGCCGCTGAAGTGCACGAACCGAAAGACCTGATCACCCAGCGACGTCTTGACCTTGATCGCTCTTGGCACGCGGCAGACCCCTTCCTCGAATGCGCCAGCACCCTATCACGGGTCACCAGAGGTCTATGCGATCGGCGCCACGCGGATCGCTGCATTTCGCAGATCACGCCGAGCGAGAGAGTGGCCGGGATGCGGACGCGTCCGACCACCGGCCGCGCGAACGTGAAAACGGTTCACGCGCAAACGGCGACGCCCGCTCACCCGCCAACTACCACTCACCGAAAGTTCGGCTGAGGCTGGCTGCTCGACTCACCGAGACCCTCGGCCGACTCGCCGTGCGAGATGCGCGCCGCGAGCATCAACAACAGCGTCGAGAGCAGCAGCGCCAGCAACGCCATGACGTTCTTCGACCGCGCCGGATGATGGTGTCGTCGGACCGTATGCGACGGTGTCATGAGGGCCTCCCTTGCCCGGGCCGTTCCTTTCTCGACAGCAAAGAAGCATGGTTCGGGCCAGCACCGGCGCCGTCATCCTCTGCGGACGCCACGCGTTCACGGCCTATTTCGCTCTCTTCAGGCCACCGCCTTTGCGCCGCGTCTCCTGAACGAACCCCATGTTTCGTCAGACCGACACGGGCCGCCGCTTCGGCTGCCCGGTATCGATCGAGGAAGCGGCGGACGCGTGCAGCGCCCTTGGGGGCGTCTGGCGCGCGCTACGGAAACGGCGGCGCTCCGCTGCACGTCGCATCGTAGGCGAACCCGAGATCCTCACATTGCTGGCTGGCTCCGCAGACGAGCGACATGCCCCACACGCAATCCGGGCCCGAGGACGAGCAGGCCTGGCCGAGCGTCGAGCCGGTACGACACTTGTAGGACGAGCCGGTCCCGTCGCAATAGTCCGTGCTGGCGCATGCGCTGAACGAAAGGTCCTGGCAGTTTCCTCCCGTGGGCACGATGGCGGCGCAGACGTAGGTGTCGTTCTCTTGCGCCTGGCAATAGAGGCCATCCTCCTCGAAGCACGTGGCGGTCGGGGACCCGGGCGACGTGAACAGATCGAAGACGCAGGTGTCATTCTTGCGGCAATCGCTCGCGCAAGGGTCACCCTTCTTGCCGTGAGCCGGCGTCAGGCACACGCCGGTGGTCGTTGAAAGGTTCGAGTCTCCGGTCCACAGGCAGGTCGTGGCCCGACCGGTGGCCTTGCACTCCCCGGAGCCTCCCATGTTGTTCAGGCCACCCTTGCCGCAAGGAGCCCCTTCGCTCTTGGTTCCCACGAACACGCCCCGGCAGGCCAGCTCCAGCGGGCGAAAGGCGCAGGTGGTGGCGGTGTCCTTGTACGCCGCGATGCACGTCGCGAGCGCCGCGTTGTCGATGGTCTCGGTCCCCTTGTCGTAGTAGGCGAGACCGTACAAGCGCGACGAGAACTTGGCCTCGCAGTCGCTCAGCGTGGTCGGCAATCCCTTCTTCATGCAGCAGCTCCGGGCGGCCGCGCAGAAGGCGTTCCCGAGGTCGACCAGCAACGCGCTGGTGCTGGCCGTGCCGCCACCGCCGCCCCCCGAGCCACCGTTCGCGCCCGCGCCGCCGCTCCCCGAGCCGTTGCGGCCACCGGCGGCGATCCCTCCGGCGCCGTTGCGCCCGCCTGCCGAAGAACCCGCCCCGCCATTTCTGCCACCACCCGCCGCTCCCCCGCTGCCGCTCTTGCCGCCGCCGCCGGCCGCGCCGCCGCTCGCGCTGCTGCCGCCCGCCGCGCCGCTGCCGCTTCCACCGGTGCCCGCCGGCATCGCGCCGCCCGCGGCCCCGCCGGCCGCGGTGCCGCCGCCGCCCTGGATGCCGCCGCTGGCCCTCCCCGGCGCGCCCGCCGAGCCGTTCGCCCCGCCACCGGCGATGCTCCCGGCCTGACCGCCGGAACCGCTCGCCCCTCCGCTGCCCGCACCGGAACGGCCCCCCGACGCGGGAGGTGCCCCGCCGCTGCCCGTCGTTCCGCTCGAGCCACCACACCCGAGGAGAGGCATCATCGCCACGATCGTTGCGACGACGAAACCGTGCAGCACCTGTCGGTCGAGCCGCACGCGAGAGACCATCAACGCCCGGCCCAACACCTTTGCCATGGGCGAGATGCTATCCGAGATCTAGAAAACGAGGGCCGGCGCAATCGCGGTTGCGCCGACATGCGGCAGGCCCCCAATCGTTGTGATGGCTGTCGCTTGACGGGGGGGGTGATTCCTGGCGCGCCCAACGTCACCGGGGCGGTTGCTGCGTGGTAGCGTACCGGCGTCATGGCGATCGTCGCGTGCC
>Ga0068859_100003061_pt1 | contig 16959 bp, 19 predicted proteins | sample KBSSwiS22_FD_66585 | JGI IMG/M metagenome (GOLD analysis project Ga0068859, IMG submission 66585) | Switchgrass rhizosphere microbial communities from Kellogg Biological Station, Michigan, USA - KBS Switchgrass S2-2 | ecosystem: Host-associated > Plants > Roots > Rhizosphere > Soil ...
CCGTCTTTCCAGTGCGGCTGAGCACGGCGCAAATCGAGCGCATCGGTGGCCCCAAGCTTCGCATTCCCGATGTCCGTCGACCGGCCTCGCTCGGATGGATGGAGCGCGTCTGTCGGGATACACCACGACTCGGTGCGGCCGACGGCTGGTCCGCGCACTTCGGGCGCGAGTTGAACGCCACCGAGGTGCGGCCACATCTGACGCATCGAGGCCTGCCGGTGATCGAGGGCAAGCACCTGCAGCCGTTTACCGTAGACACTGCAACCACGCGTCAGCGCCTTGCCCCAACGGTCGCCGAACGGCTACTCCGTAAGCGCCGATTCGATCGGCCGCGCCTCGCCTATCGCGACGTGTCGGCAGTGACGAATCGGATCACACTCATCGCCGCCGTGGTGCCGGCCGGCGTGGTGACGACACACACGCTGTTGTGCCTCAAGAGTTCGGTGTCTCTCCGGCGCCAGCAGTTTCTGTGCGGGCTGTTCAACTCGTACGTGCTGAATGCCATCGTCCGTGCGCTGATCGGCGGACATGTCACGACGACGGTGATCGAGGATCTCCCGGTGCCGGTCTGGCGGAACGATCGCGAGCAGCGTTTGATCGCCACCCTGGCCGGGCGCCTGGCCACTTGCTGGTCGTCGCACGATGAGGGTCGTCTTCAGGCTCTGGTCGGCCGACTCTACGGGATTTCGTCGACGGAGTTTGCCGACATCCTGGAGTCGTTTCCACTCGTGCCACGTGTCCAGCGCGACAGCGCGCTGGCAATTCTGGCGCAGAAGGCTGCAGGTCGGACGCAACCCATCGCATAATCGCTCGCGTGCCACGTTGGTTTCGGTATCTGGCTGCGGGAGTCGCTGCTCTGGTGACGATGGCGGTCGCCGGTCTGTTCTGGAAGGGCCGGATCGAGGCAGACAAGCTCGTCACCAATCCCATTGCCACGCGGCGGCTGCCGACGCGGACGCCGATCGACTTCGGGTTGGTGTTCGACGACGTGGCGATCACGGCGGCGGATGGGACGAGGCTGGTCGCGTGGTACGTGCCGACGAGCAATGGCGCAGTGATCCTGGCCCAGCATGGGTACAAGTCGCAGCGCGGCGAGATGCTGAATGAGGCCGCCATGCTGCATCGGCACGGCTACGGCGTCTTGATCACGGCCATGCGCGCGCACGACATGAGCGACGGCACATTGATCTCGTTCGGCCGCACCGAGTTGCCAGACCTCGGCGCCTGGGTCAACTTCGCGCGGCATCAGACGAACGTCGATCCCTCACGTATCGGAGTCCTCGGCAACTCGCTCGGAGGCACACTGGCGATCGAGCTGGCCGCGAGCATGCCTGAGGTGAGAGCCGTCGTCACCAACTCGGCATTTTCGTCGCTGAACGACACGATCGAGACGAGCGTCCGGTTCTTCACCGGCCTGCCGCCGTTTCCATTCGCACCCATCATCAGATTCTGGGCGCAGCGGGAAGCCAGCTTCGACGCCGGCGACGTCGACGCGACGCGGTGGATTGCCCGGATCAGTCCTCGTCCGGTGTTTCTGATGCAGGGTGGAAGCGACGTCGTGATTTCGACGGCGAGTGGGCAGCGTCTGTACGACGCCGCGCGGGAACCGAAGCAATTGTGGTTCGATCCAAAGGTTGGCCACGCCGGTTTTGACACCGCGCATCCCGAGGAGTACGAACAGCGCGTGGTCGCGTTCTTCGATTCAGCCCTGGGCCCCTCCTAGACCGACGCGGCCCATCTCCAGGAGTTCACGTGCCTGTCGTTCTTGAGACCATCGGACTGCTGATCATCTCGAACTGCTTCATGACATTCGCCTGGTACGGCCACCTGCGGACGTTGAGCGATCGCAGGTGGTACGTCGCCGCGATCATCAGCTGGATGGTTGCGCTCTTCGAATACCTGTTCCAAGTGCCGGCCAATCGGATCGGGTACACCACGCTGAGCCTCTCCCAACTGAAGATCCTGCAGGAGGTGATCACGCTCTCGGTCTTCGTCCCGTTCGCGATGATCTACATGGGCACGCCGTTCAAGCTGGACTACGTCTGGGCCGGCCTGTGCCTGATGGGCGCGGTTTACTTCATCTTTCGTGCATAGACACCGGCGGGGTTCTAGGTGCTGGGTTCTGGGCGCCGCGGGCGAGACAGCGAGTCGCGAGACCCAGAACCCGGCACCCGAGAACCGCCGCTCGCACCCAGGACCCGGAACCCAGCACCCAGAACCACGGACATCACTACTTGAGTGAGACGCGCACGTCGATCGGTTGGTCGAGGTGTATGGAGAACACGCTGCCGCGAGGCAGTGTCATCGGGCGTCCAGGCGTGCTCAGCACGACGGCCGTCCCACCGCCGCCGCCGGCGGCCGCACCGATGGCCGCGCCCTTCTTGCCGCCGATCAATGCGCCAATCACGGCGCCCCCGGCCGCGGGAATCGCGATCTTTTCCGCGTCCCGTGTCTTGGTCGCCGGTGCCGTGCGCGAGACGTTGGCCTCGAGCGCGTAGCTGCGACTGTCGGCTACGAGGCTGGTAAACCGCACCCCCACGCTCGCGCGGCCCTTCACGCGTCCCGACGGCGTCGCGCGTGTGACGACTCCACGCACGGTGGACCCCGCGGCGACGATTTCGACGCCGTCGACGATCACTGGCTTTGCGAGTTCTGCCTGCACGGTATCCTCCGCCTGACTCGACTCGGAACTCACCGACGACAGCAGACGCACGGTCAGGGGCGTGCCAGAGGGCAGGTGTACCTCGCGGAACGTCGCGCGCGGCGGCGCCTCAGGCACGGATGCAGACGTGAGACGCACGTCGGCGATCTTGTCGACCGCGACCGATCGGACGACGTCGCCCGTATCGACCTTCACGACCTCAGCGTTCTTCTCGGCGAGCTTGCCTTCGACCAGGCCGCCGTCTTCCCGGGTCACCTGAACTTCGGAGCCGACGGGGACCTTGTCGAGGCTGGCTTTCCGGGCGCAAGAGGCGGCCGCAACCAGGCTGAGTACGACGAGGATGGGAAAACGGTGCATTGTCTCCTCCAAGGCCTTGGCGCGGAGCGCTGCCAGGCAGGGATGGGGAGCCCACCTGAACAGACGCAAGACTCCGGCCAACCGGGAGCTCGTGTGTACTTTCAGCGCCCCCGCCTGTCTAACCCACGTATGGCACGCTACCGGAACCTATTACCCCCTCGGAGTCTGGTGGTGGCTCCCTTGGCCGCCCTCGCCCTGCTGGCCCAGCCAGTCGCCGCCACAAAAGACACGGGGGCCGCCCGGGCACCGGACGCCGCGGCCATCATCCATGTCCTCAATCGGGTCACGTTCGGGCCCCGGCCGGGCGATGTCGCCCGGGTAGAGCAAATGGGCCTGGACCGTTACATCGACGAACAACTGCACCCCGAGCGCATCGACGATTCGGCGCTCGAGACGCGGCTGGCGGCATTCGAGACCCTGAACATGAGCAGCCGCGCGCTGGCGGAGAAGTACTTCGTCCCGGCCATGGCACTCCGACGCAGCGTGCAACAACGGCAGACTGCCGGCACGAAGCCGACTGACGACACGATGGCCGGGACGGCCCAGACGCCTGCGGCGCCCGCCAACGTGCGCGACGCGCTCGCCGGGCTCTCACCTGAGGAGCGGCAGGCCGTGACCGCACAGCGCACGGTCGTTGCGGAGCTGACACAGGCAAAGATGTTGCGCGCCGTCGATTCCGAGCGGCAGCTTCAGGAAGTGCTGGCGGATTTCTGGCTGAACCACTTCAACGTGTTCATCGGCAAGGGCCAGGTCCGCGAGTTCCTGACCGAGTACGACCGCGAAGCCATCAGGCCGCACGTGCTGGGCAAGTTTCGCGACCTGCTTGGCGCAGTCGCCCACAGCCCCGCCATGCTGTTCTATCTCGACAACTGGCAGAGCTCGACGCCGACGGCGCCAACCGCACCAATGGCGATGAGACGACCTGGGGCACAGAATCGGCTGACACCCGAGCAGCGCGATCGCCTCATGTCGCGAGCACGGCCGGCAAACGCGAACGCGCAGGCCAAGCGGCCCACACGCGGGATCAACGAGAACTACGCACGCGAGCTGATGGAGCTGCACACACTCGGAGTCGATGGCGGTTACACGCAGAACGACGTGATTGCGTTGGCGCGCATCCTCACCGGATGGACCATCGATCAACCTCGCCAAGGCGGATCGTTCGTCTTCAGACCCGGCATGCACGACACCGGCACGAAGACACTGCTGGGCGTGACGTTCAAGGACGATGGGGAGGACGAAGGTGAGCGCGCCCTCGATCTGTTGGCGAAGCAGCCGGCCACAGCGCATCACATCGCCCTCAAGCTCGCACAGCGTTTTGTTGCGGACGATCCGCCGGCCGCACTGGTGGATCGCGCGGCGAAGACATTCCTCGATAGCAAGGGCGACATCCGTGATGTGGTCAGAACGATCCTCACCTCGCCCGAGTTTTCCGCCGCAGACGCCCGTCGCACCAAAGTAAAGACCCCGCTCGAGTTCGTGGCGTCGGCTGTCCGCGCCACGGGCGCCAGGATCACAAACGCTCAACCGCTGGTCGCGGCGATGCAGAACCTCGGCATGCCGCTCTATGGCTGCCAGCCGCCGACGGGCTACGGCATGACGGCCGACGCCTGGGTCAACACCGGCGCCCTGCTGAATCGCATGAACTTTGCCGTGCAACTCGTCAGCGGCGGGCGAATCCTCCCGGAACAGACGTTGGGTCGGGGTGCGGGCGCGGCGAACCGTCAGCAGCCACCGGCCGGCCGGGCCCGCGGCGCAGGTGCGGCCCTCCGTGGTCCGATTCAAGTGGACCTGGGCACCCTGGCACCCGACATCAGCACCGCATCCCAGACCGCCGTCGTCGCGCGTCTCTTGGCCGGACAGGCCTCGGACGCGACACGCCAGACGCTCGCACGCGCCGAAACGCCGCAGAACCTCGTTGCACTGGCGCTGGGATCGCCCGAATTTCAGAGACGGTAGCCATGGCGAGATCTCGGATGAGCCTGGCGTCCCGTCGCCCGCAACCTGGAAGGAGCTTTCGATGATGACCCGCCGCGTTTTTCTCAAGAACGGCAGTCTTGCAATGGTCAGCCTCGGCTTTGCGCCGGCATTCGTGGCGCGATCGGCGCAAGCCGCCGAAGCGCGGCGCAAGATCCTGGTCGCCATCTTCCAGCGCGGCGCGGTTGACGGTCTGAATATGGTCGTCCCGTTCGGCGAGCGCGGGTACTACGCGAACCGGCCATCGATTGCGATTCCCAAACCTGGCGCGCCGGACGGCGCCGTGGATCTGGATGGCTTCTTCGGCCTGCATCCGCGGATGGCGCCCCTTGCTCCCCTCTTCTCACGTGGCGAGCTGGCCATCGTTCACGCGTGCGGCTCGCACGATGAGACACGATCGCACTTCGACGCGCAGGACTACATGGAGAGCGGCACGCCCGGCGTGAAGAGCACGCGCGACGGCTGGCTGAACCGGTACCTCCACGCGCGCGAACACGAAGCGGCCAGTCCCTTCCGCGCGGTCGCGCTGGCGCCGCAACTGCCTCGGTCGTTACAGGGCACGGAGCCGGCGCTTGCAATCGGACAGCTGGCGCAGTTCGGCGTCCACGCCGGCCAAGCGACCGACACGATGGCGACATCGTTCGAACAGCAATACAGTCAGGCAGCGGACTCGTTGCTGCGGCCGACGGGACGTGAAGCCTTCGACGCCGTCAGCATGTTGCGCACGTCGAAGCTGGCGAACACGTCGCCAGACAACGGCGCCGAGTATCCGCGTTCGGGATTCGGAGAAGCCCTGCGGCAGGTCGCGCAACTGGTCAAGGCTGATCTTGGCCTCGAGGTCGCGTTCACGGAACTTGGCCAGTGGGATCACCACGCCAACGAGGGCGCGGCCGTCGGCCAGCTCGCAACGAGGCTAGACGACTTCGCGCGCGGCCTCGCGGCGTTCCATCAGGACCTCGGCGATCGGATGGCGGACGTCGTGCTCGTCACGATGTCGGAGTTCGGCCGAACGCTCAAGGAAAACGGCGCGCGCGGCACCGATCATGGTCACGGCAACGCGATGCTGATCCTGGGAGGTCCGGTGAAAGGCGGCAAGGTCTACGGCAAGTGGCCCGGCCTGGAACAGAACCAGCTGTGGGAAGGGCGCGACCTGGCCATCACGACCGACTTCCGCGACGTCTTCGCGGAGGTCGTCACGGGACACCTGGGGGCGCGGGACGTTTCGGGCATCTTCCCCGGCTACGTCTACAAGCAAAAGCTCGGGTTTCTCGGCTGATCGTCAATCACTCGAACGGTGGTTCGCGGTGTTGCGTTCTGGATGCCGGCTGCGGCAACCCGCCGCCCGAAGCCCGCTCGTGTTAGAGTCTCGATTCGTATGGCATCCACACCCAAAGAGGCGCAACAACTGCTTCCGGGCGAAGCGCTCGGCCTCGTGGAGACCCGTGGGTTCGTCGGGATGGTCGAGGCCACCGACGCCATGGTGAAGACCGCGAACGTCGCGTTCGTGGGCTGGCAGAAAGTGGATGCCGGTCTCGTCACTGCGATCGTCCGCGGCGACGTCGCATCAGTGAAGGCCGCCACCGATGCCGGTGCCGCCGCCGCTCGCAAGGTTGGCGAACTCGTGGGCGTGCACGTCATCCCGCGACCTGCCGAAGGCGTCAGCGATATCTTTCCGATCGACTAGCGTGCAAGCGGTCCGCTCTCTGCGGACGGCAAATCCAGTGGCTCGATGGCCCGCGCTGTTGGCTGTCGGCCGATCAGTCCTGAATTGATCCCTTCGTTCGTGGCTTCCGTCGCCGCGCTTTTCCGGTCACGGGCTTGAGTGGCAGCCCATCCCCCGTGATCAGCGGTTGTTGCGGATCGGCCAACAGATCGAAGATGTGTCCCTGCTGCGTCCGCAGAAACAGCCCCTGGCCGTCCGTGAGCAGCCGAACGTCACCGGCATCATCGAGCGTTTCGGAGAGACGACGCCGGAAGTAGTCACGCAGCGTGTCCATCATCTGGCGCAGCGCCATTGGCGTGAATCCGCGACGACGCAGGTCGGCAAGTGCCATGAGTTCGAGCACGTCGACCGGCGTATACCTGCGCTCGGTAAATCCGCCCGCCGTCGTCTTTCGCGACGCAATGGCCGAGAGGAAGATACTGCTCGCATCCCAGCTCTGAAGTTGACGCGCCGTCAGGCCCGTCAGGCCGGCGACTTCACGGGAGCTGTAGCTCGTCTTCAGACGCATCAGGGTTTGGGGTTCTTGGCGCGAAAGACCGTTGCCAGCACGTCTGTGGCCTTCACGGCATCGAAGTCCTTCGCCGTAATCCCGCCTTCACTGTGCGTGCTCCACGTGACCGTCACCTTCCGGTAGCTGATTGCCAGGTCGGGGTGATGATCGTTCGCCTCGGCGTCGAAGCCGAGTCTCGTGACGAATGCGACGACGTCGGGGAAGGACTTGAACTCGAGCATCCGGACGAGCGCGCCAGCTTTGGCGGACCACTGCGGTGCTCCCGCGAGACGCGTCTTGATTTCTGACTTCGGCAGCTTCATCGCAACCTCCCGGAGAGAGTCACGGTCGCGCGGTCAGCGCGACGCGGGTGCGGAAGCAAAGCGATCGGGCGTCGTAATCGAGAACGCTGGATCGTAGTGTCCGTCCAGGAGATACCTGGTGACCAGCTCCGCCGTGAGTGGTGCAAGCAGCACGCCACTGCGGTAGTGCCCCGTCGCGGCGACGATGCGCGGCGCGTTGGTGAACGGACCGATCGCGGGAACGCCGTCCGCCAATTGAGGGCGCAGCCCTACCCGAATTGCCTCGAGACGTGCGCCGGACGCATGTGGCAGCAACTCGATTGCGCCGGTCGTCAGTGACTGCACCCCCGCGACCGTCGTTCCCTCATCAAACCCCACGTCGTCGGCCGTCGCGCCAACGAGGAGCGAGCCGTCGGACCAGGGGACCGCGTAGCAGTGCGGACCCCAGACGATGCGGCCAGGCTGATCGCCCTCGCACCACTGCAGGTGCAGCAGTTGTCCACGAATTGGACGCACCGGCAACGGCGAGACATGGGCAATCCGTACACGGCGAGACCAGCTCCCCGTGGCGACGACGACGGCGTCGGCTGTGTACGTGCGGTCCGCGGTCTTGACCTCGACGGTCTCGCCGCGTTGCTCGACGCTCAGCGCCTCGACGGGAAACTCGAAAATGGCGCCGGCGATCTTGGCCTGCTGGACGAGCGCGCTCACGAGCGCTTCGGTGCCGACGAGACCGTGATCCGGGGTGAAGAGACCGCCCAATGCGGCAGGCGTGACGCTCGGTTCGAAGCCACGGACGGCGTCGCCGTCGAGCCACTCGGAATCGACACCGGTCGTATCCAGCCAGACCTTGGTTCCGAGCAGCCTGGCTTCCCCGTCATCGTCGAGAGCGATTTCGAGGGTACCGGTCCTGGCATATTCGATGCCCCCACGACTCACTTCGAGGATGCGCGCGACGAACTCGTCGTACATGCCGAGGCTTCTGGTGCAGAGCCCCAGTAACGGGTTGTTGCCGTCTGCCTCGATGTAAGGCGTGAGCATCCCGGCCGCCGCCTGCGACGATCCGCGGGAGGGCGAACGCATGTCGAGAACAGTGACCTCAGCGCGACGGTTTGCCAGCGCTTCAGCCGTGGTGACGCCGATAATCCCGGCGCCCAGAACAAGGACGCGCACGGCACAAGTTTACCGGGGATTCACCCCGGACGCCCCCGGACTGACCCGCAACTTCGCGCTCGGAGGTTGGAATGTCGAAATTCTGGGCACTCGGGGGCTGTTCGCTCGAGGTGACCTGGAGTTGTCCTCTGTCCCCTGCACGTACCCGGAGGCCTCAAAAAAGGGTAAGGTTTGGGACGGTACGGGCCTTGCTCCCTGGGCAGATGCCATGACCTCGAAGATTCTCGTTGTTGCGTTGGTTGGCGCCGGATGCGTCGGGGCAGCCGGGGTCGGCGCCTACATGGCGGTTCGGTCGTCGGTCGCCGCGCCACCGGCGGCGGCAGCGACACCGGCAGCCGCGGCCGCTCCGGGGCCACAGTCGCCGGGGGTCGAGGCGTCAAAGCCCCTGATGGCCGAGGCCGAGCCGGTTCTGGTGCCTTCGGCCCCCAGTCCCTCCGTTCCCGATCAGCGGCCCAGCGTCACCCGCACTGTTCAATCCTCTTCTCCCTCGAATCCGGCGCCGTCAGTGACCGTCTCGCCCTCGAAAGTTCCGGGGCCCTCGGCGACGCCCGACGCCGAACCGGCGCCGGAATCGCCATCGACGACGACGGAGTCCGTCTCGGCAGCTCCGGCGACTCCAGCGTTCGATGAGCGAACGATCGCGGCGGCCGCCGTGATCGGCATTCGCATGGACACGGCCGTCTCGAGCGAAACCGCGCGCGTCGAGGATCGCGTGTCCGCCCGCGTGACGCGAGACGTCAAGATCGAGGGGCGGACGGTCATCCCGGCCGGTGCCCGGCTCGACGGCACGGTGACAATGGTGGAGCGCGGCGGCAAGGTGCGCGATCGCGCGCGAATTGGCGTCCGCTTCGACACGCTTCTCCTCGGGGACACCGACAAGCTCGGCATTCAAACAGAAACGATCTTCCGCGACGGCGAGGCCCCATCGAATGAAGCGTCTTCGAAGATTGGCGCCAGCGCCGTGATTGGATCGATCTTGGGCGCCGTGATTGGGGGCAAGAAGGGCGCGGCGATTGGAGCCACGGCCGGCGCGGCGGGCGGCACTGCAGCCGTCATGGCCGGCGACCGGAATGCAGCGGTGATTCCTGCCGGGGCGCCGTTGACGGTTCGCTTGACGGCACCCGTCAGCGTGCTCGTGCCTCACGAGGAGTGAGTGGTCCAGCGGCGCCGCTCCACAAAGCGCCCGCCAGTAACTCGCTCGAGCCAGACCAGGCCATGAAGCGGAAAACTCGCATCGCCGATCAGCAACTGGAGTAGCGCAGGCAAGTTCGGCATGTGGCCCACGAGCATCACGTCCTGATCTTCGACAAGCAGGATGTCTCGCATCCAATCGGCCGAGTCCTCCGGCCGCAAGCCCCGCACCATCTTCAGCGACGCCAACGGATTGCATGCGCGCCAGAACGCCTCGGCCGTCTCGCGCGACCGTAGCTTGCCGCTATGCCAAATCGCGACGGGCTTCACGCCGGCGTCGCGCGCGGTTGCCGCGAGCGTAGCCGCGTGCAGACGTCCAGCAGTCGACAGCGGGCGCTGCGGATCGGCCACTGGACTGACGGCTTCCGCGTGGTGCACGAGAAAGAGCTGCATGGCGTACCGCTATAGTATCCAGCGTTGACCGCGCCCCGCGTCATTCCCACTCGCGCCGTCGTGTCGTGGGTCCTCTACGACCTGGCGAACACCATTTTCTCGATGGGCGTCGTGTCCCTGTACTTTTCGTTGTTCGTTCAGGAGGCCGTCGGTGTCGCTGCCGCGGACCGTGTCTACGGCCTGATCACCTCAGTGTCGATGGGGTTGATCTTCGTCGTCTCGCCGCTGTTGGGCTCGATGACCGATCGCGCGGCGCGCCGCATGCCGTTCCTCTTCTGGAGCACCATCATCTGCTGCGCCGCCACGGCGCTGATTGCCCGCGGGCCATTCGCGGTGTCGGTCGCGCTGTTCGTCATTGCCAACGCGGCGTATCAGGCGGGTTTGCAGTTCTACGATGCACTGCTGCCCGAGGTGTCGAACGAGGACAATCGCGGACGGATCAGCGGCATTGGCGTCGGCGTCGGCTATCTCGGGTCGTACCTCGCGGTCGGCACCGGGTTTCTCGTCTCGCCGAACGCGCACGCCACGCTCTTCACGGTCATCGCGGTCATGTTCTTCGTGTTCGCGCTGCCGTGCTTTCTGTTCGTCGCGGAGCGCGGCAATCCGTCCCCGCGCCCGGTCCTCAGCTGGGCGGCGATCCGCGAATCGACAAGCGAGACATGGCACGTCATTCGGTCCAGTCAGCAGTATCCGGGACTCGTGCGATTTCTCGTGGGACGTGTGTTTTACACCGACGCCATCAACACCGTGATTGCGTACATGGGCCTGTTGGCCGTCAACATCGCCGTGGCCACCGGCCTGACCCCCGCGCAGGGTCGAGGTCAAGCGCAGCTCGTGATGATGTCGGCGATCACGTTCGCCGTCATCGGCGGATTCGTCTGGGGGCGAATGGTCGATGCCATCGGTCCCAAGAAGACCCTGACGATCGTGCTGTGGCTGTGGTTCGTCACTTTCGCCCTTACGGCGGCGACCGCTGGATTCGGCTTGCCGATCTTCTGGCTCTACGTCATCGCGGCGATGGCGGGCGTGGCGCTCGGCGGGATCTGGGCGGCCGATCGACCGTACATGTTGCGGTTGACACCGCCAGATCGGATCGGGGAGTTCTACGGACTCTACGGGATGGTGGGCCGGTTCTCGTTCGTGTCCGGCCCCCTGCTCTGGAGCGCGGTCCTGTACGTCGCCGTGGATCGCGGCGGCCTGAGCACGCTCGTCGGGCAGGCACTCGCAATCGTGTCGTTGCTGGTCGTCACCATCATCGGCTACCTCATCCTTCGACCGGTGACCGACGAAATTCGCGACTGGGATGCGCTTCGGGAGTGAGGGCGGGGCGAAGGGCGAATCAGAGTAGCGGTGTGATGGCTCGCTCGATCGCGTCCGGCGTATCTGAAGGCGCGAAGCGCCGAACCACCTGGCCCTGACGGTCGATCAGGAACTTGGTGAAATTCCACTTGATGGCCTCAGAGCCCATCAGCCCTTTCTTCTGCGACTTCAAGTACGCGTAAAACGGATCGGCGCCGTCACCGTTCACCTTGATCTTACTGAACAGCGGGAACGTCACGTCGTAGGTGAGCGTGCAAAAATCGCGAATCTCCGCATCCGTTCCTGGCTCCTGACGCCCGAATTGGTCGCACGGAAAACCTAGCACCACGAGTCCCTGCTCGTGATGACGACGGTACAGTTCCTCCAAGCCACGATACTGCGGCGTGTAGCCGCAACGGCTCGCGACGTTGACCACGAGCAACACCTGTCCGCGAAAGCCGGCGAGCGGCACCGGAAGGCCATCCATGCTCTTCGGCGAAAAGTCGTAGACGGATGCGCTGACGTCTGACACGTCCTGATGCTATCGCGCCCCGACGCTGAAAGGGCTAGGCGCCGACCATGTTCGGATTCGACGTGTTCACGTTTCGCTTCAGCAGCAGACGCCCATCCTGCTTCCACACGAACGTGACGGTGCCGTCCTGCGACACCACGAAGGCCGCAGCACCGTCGGCTGCGCCGATGCACCGCAGCGCAGACCTGTGCCGCATGCCGAAACTCTCGACGTCCACGGCAGGCCAGTTGCCACCGCGCAGGGGATGACCGGTCACCTCGAAGGCGTGGAGCGGCTGCGTCGCATCGAGCACGATTTCGGCGCCAAACCCGAGGAGCGCGAGGTCTGATCGCACGACCAGCGCACCGTCCACGGCGCTCAGGCGCGCGGTCACGTCCGCGGCGTCGGCGAGGTCTTCTTCGGCGACGAACGTCGCGTTCTTCAAGTGGGAATGAGAGCCGGGTCGTGTGGGCGCGTCACCGTGGCGAGCCCTGGCGCGCGCGGCCGCCAGCCGATGCCGGGCGTTCACGAAGTCGATGAACTTGTCGGTGACCACTGCCTCGCGCTCGTCGACGTCGAATTTCATGCGGACCGGAAGCGATCCCTCCGATCCCGGTGCGACGAGCAGCAGCATGCCGCCATGCCCGTGCTCGTTCACGCCGTTGACCATGCACAGAATCGTATTGAGGAGCGCGGTCCACTCGAAGTCTGCGCTCTCGCGGGCGGCTTCGCCGTCTGGCGCCTTGATGCGGCCGCGCAGCGATTCGTGGCCACTCGCGAGGATGCCGCTGATGGGCAGGAACTCGAGCCCCGAGTACGCCAGTTGGTCGTGCAGTTGGCCGGACTTCAGTGTCGCGAGCTTGATACCGCCTCGATAGACGTGCATCTCGCCGGCATCCCGGACGTCGATGATCAGCGCATATGGCGAGGGCCGGTTGTAGAAACTTCGGCCGCTCCTCGAGCGGGCCAGATGGGATCCGACGTTGAGCACACCGGCCAGCTCGCAGCCCGTCGCGGGGGCGGCATCATCCGCGCCGAACTTCACGAGGAGCGCGGCATTCGTCGAACTGACAGCCGGCGCCACCGAGCGCAGCGTCTGGGGCGACAGGGGTCGAGGCGTCTGAAACGGCATCACCGGCACGGCCTCGCCGCCGTCGCGGGGCACGGCCATCGACGGCGCGCAGCACAGCACGAACCGCAACTCACGGTCTTCCTCACGCGCGAAGCTGGCGAAGAACGCGGTTTCGAGGATGTATCTGAGCTGAGCCGGGTTCGGGAGTGGCGGCGCGGGTCGATCGTGGCGGGCCACGAACGTCTGCCAGCGAGCCACGACTTGCTCGGATAGATCTCCGGGAAACGCGTAGCTCATCGTTCGCTACGATAGGTGCCCGCCCGGCGTAAAGTCCAGTGCCCGCGTTCCCCGTCGCGCGCTCCACATCGATCCGGCCACGCTGCGGCACGAATAGTGACTACGGCCTCAGCACGTTGAACGCGTGGCGCCAGTCGTTCTGCAGGAAGCCCGAAATGCACCAGAGCTGGCAGAGCGGCTCGATCGCGCGGGCCTTGACGAACGCCGCGGTGGGAAACGCGGCCTGCAGCCGCTCCATCAGCGATTCGTTCGGGCCCGTGAAGCATCGCCCGCGAACTCGCTGACCGTTCCCGCCGATCGACTGCCCATCCGCACTTCATACCCGTGCTGATGCAGCCCCTTCGCCAACGTCTTCCCAACGGTGCCCGAACCAATAACCCCAAAACGTTTCATCCGGTACTCCTTCAGACTGCGAGATGGGAGATGTGCGATATCCCGATGCAATGACCCGATAACCCGACGACTCAACGACCCGAGGTCGCCGCCCTGCCCGTCCGGGTGATGTGCATCGTCGAGTCGTCTGTCACGATTCGGACATGGACAACACCACGCTGCTCGCTTTCTCCAACGAACTCGCCGACGCCGTGGCGGCCGCCGAGCCTGCGGTCGTCCAGGTTCAGGGCCGCCGGCGGCCCGCCACTGGAATCGCCTTCGGGCCGGATTTGATCGTCACCACGACAAGAGCCCTGGGACAGGAAGAGGGGCTCCGCGTCGGCCGGGCGGATGGCCACGCAGTTGCCGCGGAAGTTGCCGGCTGGGATCCGGCGACGTCTCTCGTGCTGCTTCGCGCCGAGGGCTTGCAGGCATCGGTCGCCGTTGCGAGCGAGGCGACGCCGCGAGTGGGACACCTCGCACTGGCCCTGGCGCGGTCGTGGAGCAATCACATCACGGCCACGACGGGCATCGTGTCCGTGATCGGTGGCCCGTTGCCAACCGGACACGGCCGAACCATCGAGCGGGTCATCAGAACCAGCGCACCGATGCACCAGGGCTTTGCCGGCGGCGCGTTCGTGGATACGAACGGTCACGTGCTGGGCGTGACGACGGCAGCGGCCATTCGTGGCTTGAGCGTCGTCATCCCTGTCGACATCGCGTGGGCAGTCGCGCGGCGCCTGGCCGAGCACGGGACGGTCCACCGCGGCTATCTCGGTCTCGCGGGCCAGGCCGTGCACCTGGCCGAACGTCAACGGGAAGGCGACCGCCAACAGGCGCTGCTCGTCGTCGGCGTCTCGCCGAACAGCCCGGCGGAAGCTGGCGGTATCCTCGTGGGAGACGTGGTGGTTTCCTTCGACGGCGAGCCGGTGCGATCCCCGCTGGATCTGGTCGAGTTGCTGAACAGCGACCGCGTGGGACGCGCCGTGACCATTCGCGTCGTGCGCGGCGAGACGCGGCAGGATCTGACGGTGACGGTGGGCACGAGAGCCGGGCGCTGAATGCGGGCAGTCCTGGTCGGCGACCCGCGCGACCGAGCCCGTCTGCGGCAGTCGCTCGCGCTCAGCCAGATCGACATCGTCGGTGAAGCGGCGACGGTTGGGCTGGCGCGCGCTGCCGGACATCACGCCGACGCCTTCATCATGGCGGTGCCCCCGCGGGGCCAGGACGCCCCGGCGTCCGAGCCGATGACGCCCCGCGAAATGGATGTTCTGCACTTGCTCGCGGAAGGCCTGCCGAACAAGACCATCGCCCGGCGGCTCGGCATCAGCGATCAGACCGTGAAATTCCATCTCGCGTCGATTTGCGGCAAGTTGGGTGCACAAAATCGAACCGATGCGGTGCGGCTCGCGATCCAGCGCGGCCTCATCGCGGTGTGAGGCCTTTCCCACCTGGTCCTTCGCGCGGCAACACAACCAGCTGGCGCAGTTCCATCGCACGAATCACCGTCAACTGCGCGGCCCGGCCGATCCGATCCTCATCGAGTAACCGGTGCAGTTCGTCGACTCCAGCCGTTGGCAGACCATCGAGGCTCACGATGAGATCGCCATCCAGGAGGCCCGCGGCCGAGGCCGGACTCTGCGACTCCACGCTCGCGACGCGTATACCTGACGCGAGCGCCAGCGCGTGCGTCCGCGCGAGCAGACGGGGGATCGGCACGGTCTCGCCGGCCACCCCGATGTAGCTGCGCCGAATGCGCCCATCGCGGAGGAGCCGCGATGCCACGAACCGGACGATGTTGCTGGCAATCGCAAAGCAGATACCTTGCGCCGGCAGAATCACGGCCGTATTGACGCCGATCACGCGACCACTCGTCGTGACGAGCGGGCCGCCGGAATTGCCGGGGTTCATCGCCGCGTCCGTCTGGATGACATCGTCGATCAGTCGTCCCGAACGGCCGCGGAGCGATCGACCGAGCGCGCTGACGACACCCGTCGTGACGGAGTGCTGGAACCCGTACGGATTGCCAAGCGCAATCGCAACCTGCCCCACACGCACGGACGAGGAATCGGCAAGGTCGAGAAATGGAAATGTCCCGCCGCCGACGCGAAGCACCGCCAGATCTGTGGCGGGATCCTCGCCGATGACGTCCGCCTCGTGTCGCCGGCCATCGGGCAGCGTTGCTATTACGCGGCGGGCGCCTTCGACGACGTGACTGTTCGTGATGACGAGACCGTCCGGCGTGAAGAAGAAACCGGACCCCGCACCCTGCCGCCCGCGCGCGCCTTTCGACGCCGCCTGCTCGACCTCAATGCCAACGACCGCGGCGCCAACCAACTCGACCGCACCAATCACCGCGCGGGAGTACGCGTCGAGCAGATCATCGTCATCCGGTGCAGGCTGTCGCAGGGGAAGGGATGCGGAGGCCATGCACCGATTGTCGGGAGACGCGCCCCGAATCGCATCACCCATACGGGTGGCTTCAGGCTGCGATTAGCAAGTCAGGCCTCGAGCGGAACCCGTTCCCCGAAGATCTTCTCCCATTCCCACCACGCGTCCGCATCCAGGCCTTCGCTTTCGGCCTCGCACGCCTTCGAGGCGTGGATGTGGGCCGTGCGCGCGGCGCTCAGCCACGGTGCACCGATGTCGATCGTCCGATCGCCGCCGCCAGGTACGGCAAGGGAACGCCCGGCCTGGCCCTCGAGGAATCCGAAGAAGTCGCGAATCATCCAGTCGTAGAAACTCGCGGAATCTCCCGCGCGTGGCCATGAGGCGAGAAACTCAATCGCCAGCAACTCCAGCGCAAACGACGCGATCGGAATGCGTCGATATCCCTGCCAGCACTTCATCATGCGGATCAGGTCGCGTGCGTTCCCGTGACTGCGCGTGTCCGAGTGCCGCAGGTTTGTCTCTTCAGACGCGGGATCGTAGGTATAGAAATCTCCGTCGCCGTACCCATGACAGACCTGATAGCGGCCGCCCGGGAGGGCAAACGCCGGACGGACCTCGACGGTCTCCCGGTCGGCAGGCACCGTGATGGCGAGACCATCGCTGCGAAGACGGGCAGGGCGCCCGGACGCGATCAGCACCTGCTCCACGTCGTGCATCAGCTGCAGCGCCTTCCCATCCGGCGATCGTGA
>Ga0068859_100003064_pt1 | contig 16942 bp, 9 predicted proteins | sample KBSSwiS22_FD_66585 | JGI IMG/M metagenome (GOLD analysis project Ga0068859, IMG submission 66585) | Switchgrass rhizosphere microbial communities from Kellogg Biological Station, Michigan, USA - KBS Switchgrass S2-2 | ecosystem: Host-associated > Plants > Roots > Rhizosphere > Soil ...
GCGCAGCGAACTTCGACCTCTTCGTACTTTGGATGAATCCCTGCCTTCACGGTGTCCTTCCCTTCGACTCGCTTCGCTCGCCCAGGGCGAGGCTTCGACTCGCCTCGTCCCTCAATTGCGGTTCGCTCTCTCGGAGCGGATTCCGGCAAGGGGCGCAAAGGATCCATTATACCGTCTTCATTGCGGGCAGGGCTTCAGCGGGATCCACCGCTCCAGCGACGACACCACAGTCGGCGTCGCGATGAAATCGGCTTCCACCGCGGCGCCGAGCTCGCGCTGATCCGGCTTTCCAAAGTCGATGGGGCGCCAGGTGCGGGAGACCTCGGTATCGAACACCACGCGACTCTGTCCCTCGGGCAACTCGAGCGCCTGCCCGTCAACCGACATATCCGTAAAGAAACGATCGACGATTGTCTGACAGGGAGTTGTGATACGGAGTCGTACCGGTCGGGTCCCGACATCCGGGTGTTCGACGTGGTACCGAATCATCAGATGCGTGGTGTGGGCACCGAGCGCGAACGTCGCCCGCCTACGGGTCCATCGGAACTGTCCTTGCGGAAGAGGCTCGGACGGATACGTTCCAACGATGTAGTCACGGTTTGTGCGGGCGGCGCGCTCGAGCGGCTTCAGCGGCCCGCGTGCGAGCACCAGGTGAGCGCCAGCGTAGCTGATGGCGATGAGGAACGCTGCGGCCCAGGCAACAGTCGGGATTCGGGATTCGGTCGGGATTGGTTGCCCGCGCGTGAGGATTTCGAATCGCGCGAGACAATAGAAGAACATCAACAGCACGATCGGGTTCTGCGTCGGCATTCCGACAAGCGATGCGGCGCCAATCCCGATGAGCAGTCCGCGCAGCGTTTGTGTTTCGAGCCGATTCGCGCCGCCGGCTCGCCTGGTGACGACAAGCCACGCCATCCACACAGACCAGAACAGCATTGGAAGCGACGCGAGCAGTCCGAGTTCGGCCACCTGGTGGCGCCACCAGTTCTGTGCGTTGTCGAACGGCAGTTTGTCGTTCGCCATCTGACGCCAGTAATCGGGCGCCATCCAGTTGAAGCTTCCGATTCCGACGCCGGTCAGCGGGTAGTCGCGCACTATGCGCGTCGCAACCGATCCGTAGCCGCCGCGCGTCCACAACTCCTGCACCGGTGCCGCGGTGGTGCGCATGCGTTCGAGCGGTCCAATCGCAGCGGCCCCGATCGCGAGTACCACCACGACCACGGCAACACCAGCGAGGAGCGACCACGTTTTGCGGGATGCGGTCTCGTCGCGTGCGCTGCTTCGAACGAGTTCATAGGCCAGTAGCAGTGTGCCGAACACGCCGCAGAGCAATGCCGTTCGCGAACCGGACATCCAGGCGCCGGCCCAGTTGATGGCGAGAGCGGGCGCCCGCAATGCTCGAATACGACGACTGCCCAGTTGCCGGAGCGATACGAACGCCAGCGGCCCTGCTACCGCGGCGACCGCGCCGTACGCATTGGCGTCGAGCATCGTCCCCGCCGCGCGCCGCAAGCCGATCCACGGCTCTGCGTTAAGAAAGGACATCGCAATCGTGCCCTGAACGACTGCGACGACGCTGGCGAGGGTGGCGCCTATCCAGAGACCATGGACGGGATTCGGGATTCGGGATTCGGGATTCGAAACTTCAATCGGTGCCGTCTGCGAATCGAGACCCGGTCCAAACAACCAATCGAGCCACAAGATGCCCATCAGCTGGGTAATCGCGACGTGCAGAATCCAGCTTTCCACCTGCGGCGTCGTGAGCAGTGCCCAGGAATCGAGTGTGCCCGTGTCGCGCAGCGTGCCGAGGCGAAGCCCCGCTTCGCGCAGGATCATCACCGGCCAACCGAAGGAGAGCGTCAGCGCCCACGCGACGATCGGAAACCGCCACGACGAAGGCAACCGCCATCCGTTGCGGGGCAGCGTCGGAAGCAGCGATCCCAGGAGGCCCGTCAGAATTACCGTGTAGAAAACGTTCAGCGCCGCCATGCCGTTGAGCGCGGCAAGGCCGACGGGCGCGATCGCGGCGGCTGTCGCGACGATGGCCGGCGTGAGAGGCCACCGCTTCGCGGAATACACGCTCACGGCGAACGCGATCGCCGCGGCCGCACGGACACTCAATCCAGCGACGGGGTCGATGAAGAGGTGGAGCGGAATGGCCGCCGCGAGCGCGCCGAGCGTAATCTGCTTGCTCAGACGCGCGGCATTCCACCGCATCATGCTGAAGGCTTGATCAATACGAGCGTCATCTGAACGCCGTTCGATGACCAAAGGGCGGTCCAGTCGGCAATGAGCCGTGCAAACGCCGGCCAGCATTCATGATGGGTCACGATGCTGCCCGGAGTGCCAGGTACCTTCGCCACGGAACCGGGTGCGACGGGACGCAGCGTTGGAGGAGGAGGCAGATACCAGTTCGCATTGTCGAGGATCAGAAGACCGCCAGGCTTGATTTTCGGTGCGATGCGCCGCGAGAGACACCCCCGAGGAGCCGAATCGATGAGAGCGTAATCCAATGACGCGTCGGCGAATTGATCCGCGGCCACGACGACCGGGTTTCGATGCATTTCCTCCTCGTCATTTTCACCCTCGAAGTCGTGCGCGATCAGCCTGTAGTCCACGTTGTCGAGCCCTTCGGCGCGAAGCGTTCCACCGACCCACTCGTAATAGGACGTGTCGGTTTCAAAGCTCGTGAGGTGCCTCGTTCGTCGCGCGAAAAACCGTGTCGTGTTGCCGCTGCCCCATTCGACGCCCGTCATATCACCGGTCAGACGACGATCGAGCTCGCGCACCGCTTGCGGGGTGAGCGACGGTTCTTCAGGACGCAGCGTTGCGCGGATGGCCGCCTGGAGCCGGTAGCGAAGATACTGCGGCGTCCAATGATCGAAACGGCGATTCTTGAGCGAAAAGACGATGCCCGGCCGAAAGTCCACCCGCGATTGAGTGTACGCGGTTCGCGCGTTGGTGGACAGGTCCGCGCCGCCCATCGTCTAGAATCAAAGTGCAACCTGATGATCGTCGCGCACGTCGGTCCACCGCCACGACGGATTGGCGGGCCCGCGGGTTATCTCCATCAACTCCTGTCAGGCGCTTCCACCGATCTTCAGCCGCGTCACGTCGTGCGGTTTCCGCCGGCATCGGCAACCGCGGCGAAACGTCCGCCACCGCCGCCGCTGACCCTCCTTACCCGGCTGCGGCGAAAAGTGATCGGTCCGAAATTCTACCGACCGTCCATCGCGGAGCTCGGGGCACCGGGCGGACTGGTGGATCGAATGCTGCGCGATATGGCGACCGACACGTGCGCGGAGTCGCAGGCGAGCCTGGCATCCAGTTCGAACGCGGACGTCATATTCACACACGATCCGTTCTCAGCGGAGGCGGCGCTGCGCGAGCGTGCCCGCGGTCAGCAAGTCTGGATGATGTGCCACGGGGTCACGCCGATCGTGGTGTATGCGGTCTGGAGTTGGGCCATCCCTGAAGCTGACTGGCGATCGTTTCTGGAGTATCCCGATGTGCGGACGTGGATCGATTGGGAACTCGACGTGTGGTCGCGCGTCGATCGCCTAGTATTCCCGTGTCCCGAGGCGACGGATAGCTTCCGCGTCATCGATTCGCGCTTCGGTACGCTCGCCGCTCGCACGCAGTTCGTATTGAGCGGAGCAGCCGCGCCCGCCGCAAGTGTCTCAAGCGGGGCGGACCTTTCAGGTCCGCCAGTAGAAGGAAAGCGCGCGGGCCTTCCACGTCCGCGATCATCCGGCACACGAATCGGCCTCTATCTCGGCAGCGCCGAACCGTACCGCGGCTTCGATGCGCTCCTCGCCGCGGCGGAAATGCTCTCGCCGAGCCTGAACCTCACGATCGCGATCGCCGGTCCTCCCCCCTCAAAGGTGCCGGAACATCCGCTTTTGCGGGCCCTTGGGCGCGTCGACGATGTGGCGGCGCTCTTCGCGTCGGTCGACTTCCTGATTAACGTGAACCGGTTCAGTCTGTTCGATCTGTCGACGATCGAAGCGGCGGAAGCGGGGAAGCCCTTGCTGCTGCACGCGGTCGGCGGAAATCGGGCCTTCGAGCGCCTCGGCGCCGGATGCGTGATGCTCCCCGACCTGGAGCCGGCGACCATCGCCGCGGGCCTCACGCGCATGGCTTCGCTTGACGAAGCGATGCTTGTTGCGCTCGGCGGTCAATCGCGTGAGTGCTGGGAGCGGCAGCTCACGCCGCGCCACATGTGGGAGCGCCATCTTGCGCTTTATGATGCGGCGAGCGCGGGGACATAGCGGCGCGGACCTTTAGGTCCGCGATCGTCTGGCCTATCGCTGGCTGCTCTTGCGCAGCAGACCGTAGCCGGGTCGTGCTCCCGTGAGCCCTCGTGGCGTCGACGTGACGACGCCGTTCACGAGAACGTAGTCAATTCCCGCGGGATACTGGTTCGGCTTGTCCGATGTTGAACGGTCCGCGATCGTGGACGCGTCGAAGATGACGATGTCGGCGAAGTAATTCTCGCGGAGGATGCCGCGCTGCGGGATGTTGAAGACGGCTGCCGGAAGTGAAGTGCTCCGGCGAACTGCTTCCCGCAGTTCCATCAGATGTTCGCCACGCACCATTGGCCCGAGCAACCGCGGGAACGCACCGAACGCTGCAGGTGAAGTGCTGCGGCCGGGCGTTGCAGCCTCGCTGTTAGTGGCAATCATCACGCCACCAGAACGCAGCGCCTCCGACATGGACGAATCCGTCTGCGGTTGAAGTGAAGGGATCACCGTTCCATACACTGCGACATTGCGTTCTGCGGCTCGCGCAATTCGTCTGTTGAGTTCCGCGGTCGGCGCTCCGGACTCTATTCGAGTCAGATCGGTAATGACGATGCGACGCGCGGCGCCGGCGGTTGCAAAGAACGAATCGTCGTTCGCCAGCACGGCGCTGTCCGCAGGCAGCATCAGGACTCCATTCGAACGTCCGACCGCAGCAGCGACGTGTCCCTTTTCGTCCGCGATGATGCCGCCATCGTCGACGACGCCCCAGGCACCCTCACCCATCGTCTCGCTAACGAACGCTTCGGTATCGTGGCCAGCCAGCGACAGGGCGGCGATCATTCCGACATTGATCGTCGTACCGCGGGAAGCGAGTTTCTCGAAGTAGCCGTCGACGCCGCGCCAGTCGAACGTCACGCCTGCCACGCGCAACGCGTTCTGATCGGCCATCCCGGGTGTCCACAGCCCGGGGTTGCGATCGACGAGTAGTTCGCTCGTGATCCCCTGTCGAAGATGACTCTCAGCGAAACCGTTTCGGAGAAGGCTCACACCCGACCGGCCCATGATGTCGATGAAACCGGGCGAGACCATCTTTCCAGTCGCATCTATTCGATCGGATGCACTGCGATTCGTCAGAGTTCCGATCGCCATGATGCGATCCCCCTTGATGCCGACGTCAGCGGTGCGAGGTTCAGCGCCGGTTCCATCAATCACTGTCCCACCGGATACCACGATGTCGAATTCGGGGGCGATGGAACACGACGCGAACACGATTGCTGCGGCGGCGCCTGCCAGGACGAACGAGGGGATTCCACGCATCTACCTGGTTTTCGGTCGCACCGACATCGTTCACGAGGGCGGTTCCGGCAATCACGTACGCAGAAACGACAACGGGTTCGCGGATTGTGCCAGCAGGCTGCACAACGAGTTGTTGAAGATGCGAGAAAGTGCTTGCGTCCGTTTCGGACGATGAGAAGCTGGGGTTGCCGGGCATTGTGCGCGGCAGGGGTCGGGCGGAAGAGATGCAATGTACCGCCTCTCCCTCGTCGCCGTTATTCTCGTCACCCTGTTCGCGTCCCACGTCACAGCACAGACAACGTTGGAGCTCGATCGGCTCGGTGTCCACCAGCACCGTGATTACCTCCGCCTGCAACCGTTCGAACAGGTCGATACGCAGGCGAGCAATCTGATCCTCACGCTGACGGATCTGGTGCTCCCAGGCAATGCCGGTCACGACCTTCGATTTCAGCTGACCTACAACTCGGAATCCGATACGGGCAACGCGACATGGAGGTTTGGGATCGCCGGAGTGCCCATGAAAGTTCTTCAAGAGCAATCGTGGCCGACACCTGGTGACACAGTTCTGAACACGCTCGAGGGCACACGCGCCATCACTCCCGTTCTGGAGATGGCCGACGGAGCAAGGTATCGCACCGTCTTTACTCAAACTCCTCTTTCGAACACCCGGAACACGATGAACGAGGTGTGGACCAGTCGGTTCTGGCGATATCACCGGGACATCCACACGCTGGAGCTGCCAGACGGAACCATCTGCACGTACGACTCGGCCAGTGGACGGTTGGCCCAGGTCGCAGACGCCTACGGAAATCTCGTCACACTGATATGGTCCGCCGGAGGGCTCGAGGTTCAACAGATTCTGAAGAACGAGCCGCCACGTGCGGTGTTGTTCGCGATGAACGACAGGACGAACCTGCCGATCACGATGACGTTCAACGACGGAAATCACGATCGTGTATGGCGGTACTCGTACGAAGGAGATCCAGAGGATTCGACCGGCCGGCTCAAGGAGATCACGCCGCCGCTCGGCCCGCACTGGCGTTTCGATTACGAGGATTTCGACGGCTATCGCCGATTAGCGCACCTGACCACGCCGCACGGTGGTCGCATCGACTACGGATACGAAATCAAGCATTTCGTTCTCGACGGGCAGCCGGAACTGACGCGTGCGCTTCTGACGAGTCGCGATGTCATCGACCGTGGTGCCGTTTCGAGCAGCGGCCATTGGTCCGTTCGATGCGACTGGTCTTCGGGCGACTCGTTTTGTCATCAGACGACGATTCAAACACCCAGCGCTCGATTGACCTATTACTACGGCCCACTTGGAGTCGCGCACCCGGCCACGATCATCGAGGGGCCGTACGGGCTTACACGCCTCACGATTCAGGACTCTGCGGGTTCCACCACATTCGAGGACGACTATCGAAACTACGTAGAGCTGCCTGTCGTCGGCAATACGTATCGTTCCGCGGAGCTGTCGAGCCGCTGGATCGATCGCGGTGGTCACACGTACGCGACGACATTCTCGTACGACACCGGAGACACTCTCACGGCTCAGTACCACTGCGCGACGGCAATTACCGAGATGGGCGAGCTCACGCGTACCGTCGAACGACTGTACGTTCACTATCGAAATCAACCGTTCATCCCGTGTCTGACTACGGCGGAGACATTCACGGTTGGCGCAGAATCGTTTCACCGCGATTTTGCCTACGACAACACGGGGTTCCTGTCATGGGCCACCGAGGCAGGTTCGTATCCGTGGGCGCTGACGATTGTCTATGCGCGCGACGACGGTGGAAATGTTGCATCGCTTACACGTCGTGGAGTGACGACCACCTACGGCTACAGCCGCGGTCGAGAGGCGCAAGTGTCAACGCCGCTGACGACCCTCACTCGGACCATCTATGCGGACGGGGCCGTCGCATCCGAGACCGTCGGTGGTCGAACGACGACATATCAATACGACGATCTTTCGCGCGTCACCTCGAGGAGTCCACCTGGCGGAACGAATCCAATCGTCACCGACTACGACAACAGTGATGGAAGTTGGATGCGTGAGGCACGCGGCGCGGCTGCGACGACCACAACTGTCGACGGCTTCGGTCGGCCGACACTGACGCAAGACAGTGCAGGTGTGAAGACGGTCACTGAGTACGATGGCGAAGGCCGTGTTGTCTACGAGGGATATCCGTTCACGGGTACCAACGGCCCGCGCGTCGCGATTGAATACGACCCATACGGTCGTGTGACGCGCCGCACGAATCCGGACGGCACCTTCACGACCCGTACGTACGCGCCTGGGACGATCACGCTCACGGACGAAAACGAACATCAGACCGTTCAGACGTGGCAGGCGTTCGGTCATCCAGACGATGCTCGGATGACGTCCCTCCTCGATGCCGATCAGAAGCGCTGGTCATACGCGTATCACGTCATGGGCGAGCTGTGGACCGTCGTCGCGCCCGATGGGCAGACTCGCACGTGGCTTTATAACGGCCAGCACCTATTGAGCAGCGAGACGCACCCGGAAACAGGAACGACGACCTACGGATACGACTCCGCCGGCCGTCTATTACAGAAGACAGACGCCAACAACGCTTCGACGACGTATGCGTATGACGCGAACAATCGTATCCAGTCGATCAGCACGGGTTCGCGTCTCACGGCGTTCGGGTACGAATCTGGTTCGGATAACCAACAGTGGACGAGCAGTGGACGCATCGGTGTGCCAGACAACTTCATCGGCGCGATCGACCATCTGTTCGCGTTCGACGAGGCAGGACGACTCGCCAGCCGCACCACCCTGTTGGATGGCAAGGTCTTTACGACTCACTTTGAATACGACGGCAACGACGCGCTCATAGCCATCAACTACCCGACGATCGGAGGCATCGCCAATCGACGAATCGTCGCGTATGGCCTCGATGCGGAGCGTCGCATCACGCGGGTGTTCGACAACACAACTGGTCGCGTCTATGCGACGGACTTCGCATATCACCCTTCGGGTGGACTCACGTCTTACATCGCTGGAAACGGACTGTCCACGACGATTGCCTATGATCCCGCGCGCTACTGGATCACGAGCGTTCATTCCGGCGCCTTACAACTCGAGTACGACACTCATGACAACGTCGGGAACGTGACGTCGATAAGTGACGCCCGCGGAGGAATGAACCAGACGTTCGCGTACGACGCGTTGGATCGACTCACATTGGTGAATGGTCCCTATTCAAGCCAGTTCGCATACGACGTCCATGGCAATCGACGGGATCCGAGCAGCGGAGCCGCATATCAATACGATCCCAACACCCTCCGCCTCATGTCGCAGTACGGCGTTCCCTTCACCTACGACAACAACGGCAATCTGAAGACGGCTCCGGGCCGCTCGTACGCGTACACGCCTGAGAACTGGCTGCAGACGTCGGTCGTCGACAACGTCGTTCATGCCTACGAGTACGACGCCGATGGATGGCGATTGAAGAAAGTCACGCCCGCCGGCGTGACGTACTACCTGCGCGGACTGAATGGTGAGCTGCTGACTGAGTGGACCAATCCGGGACCATCGGGCGTCATTCGCGACTATATCTATGCGGGCTCTCGCCTGCTCACGGCGGTCACGGCTTCCTCATCGCTCGATTCCGGCGACATCGTCGGAACGCTCGCGGTGGGAGGACCGCCGGTATGGGTGACGATTGCGAGCGCGAATCAAAACGGACGCCTGTTCGTGAATGCGATGGCGGGGACCATTGTCGATATCGCAATCACGTCGACGACGGCATTCAATTGCAACTGGACGATAAGCCTGCTGGCGCCCGATGGCGCTGTGGTGACGTCAATCGCCCCATGTGGCGGCACAAGTGCGAACACAGGTCCGCGATTGTTAGCCACACCGGGCACCTATTCCGTGGTCGTCGATCCCGCAGGCACTTTAACAGGAACCATTTCCGTCGCGGTAACCAATCAGACGGCGACCGCACCGACGATCGCCACCATCTCACCCGTCATCGGACTCGCCGGTCAAATCGTGACGATCACCGGCACGAATCTGACGCCATTGTCCGCAGTCCGCTTGAACGCCAGTGCGGCGGCCGTTCGGAGTGCGTCGAGTTCAACGGTCGCAGTCACTGTTCCAACGGCCACCACATCCGGACGCATCAGCGTGGTCACGCCGAGCGGTGAGGCTGTCAGCAGCGATGACTTCTTCATACCTCCGCCGTGGTACACACCGTCGGATGTGTCTGTCGTCGGACGCCTGAATGTTGGAAGTAGCACCACGTTCACAATCCCGACGGCGAATCAAATTGGATTGTTCGTCTTCGATCGCGCAGCAGGGGAGCGCTTCTCGCTCACGATCAGCAATCAGCTGATCGAGCGGCTCCACATTCAGATTGTGCGCCCTGACGGCGTGGTGATGTTCGCGAGCGGAGCGGTGTACCCGTCGCCATACTTCACGGATGTGAAGAATGCGCCGACCACGGGCACCTACACGCTCATCATCGATCCTGACGAAGCGTTCACCGGCACCGCAACCGTCACGCTGACAGATGTTCCGCGTGATGTCAGCGGGCACCTGACGCCTGACGGCGCACCCGTTTCGTTTGCGGTGACAGCTCCGGGTCAGAACGCCAGAATCAGCTTCGTCGGAAACGCGGGCCAACGAATTGCTGTGATGCTCACGAACACGACGGTGGGCTACAGCGGCGTCACTATTCAGGCTCCAGACGGCAGCCAGGTCATCTACGGTCCAATGATGAATAACTGGGTGCTCGGTCCCGTGTATCTGCCGTTGACGGGCGTTTACGACGTCCTCGTGAATCCGTTCGACCTATATACGGGAACGATGACGATGACGCTGTATAACGTCGAACCGGACGTCTTCCAATCCATTCCGACCAACGGCACACCGGCCACGATTACGCAGAGCATTTTCCAACGTGCGTCTCTAACATTCACGGGATCGGTTGGCCAGCACTTCACGGGGACGATCACGGGGACATCGAATACCTGGTGTGGTCGATTCGGGTACGTCTTCAATCCCGATGGCGTTTCGACGCACGGCATCTTCTGCGCCGAAGACAAGACGTTTCCCGAGACGACCGTGACCGTGTCCGGGACTTACACGATTTGGCTGGATCTCAATGGGACCGCCACTGGGACGTATACCGTGCGCGTCACATTGAGCAGCGTGCAGATCACATCGGTGAGCCCATCATCGGCTTCGGTGGGCGCGACTGTGACGATCACAGGCACGGCATTCGGCGCGGTTCAGGGGAGCAGTACCGTGACGTTCGGCGGGGTCGCTGCGCCGGTTTCCGGATGGAGCAACAACAGCATCACAGTCGCGGTGCCGGCTGGCGCAACGACGGGTCCCGTCGTGGTGACGGTCGCTGGTCAGGCGAGCAACAGCGTCACGTTTGCCGTATTGTTGCCGCCAACCATTACGTCCGTGAGCCCGAGCTCTGGCATCCCGGGCCAGTCGATCACGATTGCTGGATCGAATTTCGGCATCACGCAAGGCAGCAGTACGGTCACGTTCAACGGCGTCGCTGCTGCGGCCATCAGTTGGAGCGCAACGAGCATCGTCGCGACGGTTCCGGCGACAGCAACGACAGGACCCATCGTCGTGACCGTTGCGGGTCTGACCAGCAATGGCGGTACGTTCGTGGTGCTGAACGAGGTCACCTATCACCTGCACAAGGAGGCGTCAGACATCAATCGTCTCCTGCGACTTCGCGCCGCCACGCCCGATTCTGCGGCGTCGACCCTGCAAAGCGGCAACATCGGCAACTCGACGGGTGAAGTCGCGATTAAAGCCTTCGCGACCGATCCAGGTGTTCCTGGCGCAGCGGGTTCGATCCCGAACGGGACTTCCATCACCTTCGTGCTGTATCTGCGAAAAACGACGGCGAACGGCGTCATCTATCCACGAGTGCGCGCGAGATTGAACAGCGAGACAGGTGCGTTGCTCTGCCAGGCAACGGGAACAACGCCTTTGACCTCCGCCGTCACCCGCTACGCGCTGTCGTGCACGACCGGCGCGATGACGCTCACCAGCTCCGATCGCATCTACCTGTCGGTCGGGGTGAATGTCACGACGACACCCGGAGGGAATACCAGGGGCGAGCTTTCGATCGAAGGCACGAACGGAGGCACCGACTCGCTCGTTACGGTGCAAATCCCGCGATGAAAGGACGACTTATGCGCGCAGCACTCCTGATGGCGTTCATCTTTGGTCTCTCCGGCCCCGTCGACGCGCAGGAGAGTGTGTTGGATCGGCGAATCAAGGCCGACACGCCGGGCGCGGCGGTCGTGTGGCTGCCTGACTCGGTTTCGAGCGGCATGTTCGCGTGGCGGATTGCCGAGTCCGCCGGTGTTCCGTTGGTGTTTGAAGCGTCAACGCTCGACTACCGTGATCCTGCGATTGTGGCGCAGCGTTTCGACCTCGATGGACTCACGGTTCGTGAGGCGCTGGATGCTCTGATTGCGCAGGATCCTCGTTACCAGTGGCGACAACGTGACAGCGTTATTGTCATTCGGCCGATTGGAGTGCTGGCCGACGCGGGCGACGCGTTGAATCAACGAATCGTCGGCGTGCGGGGAGAGCGAGTCGGCCTCGAGGAGGTGCTTACCAGAGCCACTGCGGCCGTCGTTGGAAGGGAAGTGTCCCCAATGCTCCCTCCTGCAACCGCGCGTCAGGAATTTGCGCTCGACGTGCCAACCGGAACTGTGCTCGACCTCCTCGTCGCCGCCGCGCGTGCACACGGGCGCGTCATGTGGCTAACGCCGGACGCTGCGCGAGGACCTGATCAAAGCGGCTTTTCACTCGGATTCAGAACTTTTGCCGATGCGGCCGCTGGCGTGCGCGATGGCGCCGCGCGATAGGGAGTCCATCATGCGTAGTCATGCTCAGAAAGTACGACCGAGGCTGCTCATCGTCACGTTGTGGATTGGCGCACTGTCAGGCACAGCCACGGCCCACGCCCAGACGACCGAGGTGATCACCTACTACCACTCGGACGCGATCGGCTCGATTCGGATGATCACGGACGCGAACGGGCAGGTGGTGGAGCGCCACGATTACCTGCCGTTTGGCGAGGAGTGGCAGCCGTCTCCCTCACCAGAGCGCAGGTTGTACGTGGGTAAAGAGAGGGATCAGGAGACCGGCTTCGATTACTCCGGCGCTCGCTACTACGCGCCCGCCAACGGTCGCTTCACCTCACCGGATCCATTAACAGCGGATGAGATGCGCATCGTGAACCCACAACGGTGGAATCGATACACGTACGCGGCGAACAATCCCCTAACGTACGGCGATCCCGACGGTCTCGATGTTGTCGTCTTCAATTACATGAGTGGCGCTGGTGGGAAGGGCCACGTCGGCATCATGGCCATCAATCCCACCAATGGTTCCGCCACTTATGGTGGTTTCAACCCTGAGCATGACGCCTTGTGGGACAGGTTCTACGACAAGCACGGCGCGGTAACAGCGAGGGACTTTGGGGTTGGCTCGATTCAATACGAGAACGGTAGGCCAACACAAGAATCATTGGCGAAAGTCGCTGCAGCGGCAGCTGCCGCCGATAAACAGGAAAAAGGGCCGATTCGTGCGGTATTTTTCAAAACGTCGGACGCGCAAACGGCCCAGTTGCGAGAGTTCATCATACGAACGCAAGCGAAGCCACCCGCGTACAACGTAGCCGGTTACAACTGTCAGGTGTTTTGTATCCTCGGACTTCATGCCGCCGGCATCAACGCTCCGGCACCCGGCCGATTGTACGAAGCCGAGCCCAACGTGTATTTTGCGCTTACGCTTTCAGAACTCGCTTGGAGGCTCGGTTCAAGTCAGCAACCGCGTGTCGAAACGAGCTACTGCTTCAGCAGTGAAAAGGGCTGCGCTCCATGACTGGGATCCGTCGGCCGGCGGCGGCAGTAGGAGCGTTGTTTCTGATCACCGCCTGTCATGCGGCGAGGCCGTCTACCGTTCCTGAGGGTGCCGTTTACATGGCATTTTCGAGCAGCGGCGGATGGGCACATTGTTGGTTGGATCCTACAATTGGACTGAACAGGTGCAGGACGTATAGTGCGGACGGACGAAGACTGTATCGATTCGGACACGAGAATGACGATGATGATGTGTTCGTGAGATATGAAGGAGCCGGCCCGGTGCCTGAGGAGCAGCTAAAGTTTGACGTAGCTCACAGCAGTCCGGATTTTCTCTGGCTCCAGAATGATGTGGTGTTAATCCCGAGGAATGATTTCGAACATCAAAAGCATTTCGTTGGCGAATTGATGCGCGCGGGAGCAAAAGGATCGCCGTAGCATCCTTGCGCTCAAAGCCAAAAGGCCGACCTGCGGTGCAGGTCGGCCGTGCTCACAGGCTTCGTGACCTTCGTAGACGCGCCGCGAAGCGGCGCCTTCGTGGTTACGACTTGCCTGATGCCATCGCCGCCAGGAAATCCGCGTTCGTCTTTGTCTTCCCCATCTTCGACAGCAGCAGCTCCATCGCCTCGGTGGGGGAGAGCGGCGTCAGCACCTTCCGCAGCACCCACACGCGATTGAGCTCCTCCTTCGGCAGGAGCAGCTCTTCCTTCCGCGTCCCGCTCTTGGTGATGTCGATCGACGGGAACACGCGGCGATCGGTCAGCTTCCGATCGAGGTGGATTTCCATGTTGCCGGTGCCCTTGAACTCCTCGAAGATCACTTCGTCCATGCGCGAACCGGTGTCGACGAGCGCGGTCGCGACAATCGTCAGCGAGCCGCCTTCCTCGATGTTCCGCGCGGCGCCGAAGAAACGCTTCGGACGCTGGAGTGCGTTGCTGTCCACGCCGCCCGACAGCACCTTGCCGGACGCCGGAACGATCGTGTTGTACGCGCGCGCCAGGCGCGTGATCGAATCGAGCAGGATCACGACGTCCTTCTTGTGCTCGACCAGACGCTTCGCCTTCTCAATCACCATCTCCGCGACCTGTACGTGCCGCTGCGCCGGCTCGTCGAACGTCGATGAAATCACTTCACCGCGCACCGAGCGCTGCATGTCGGTGACTTCCTCGGGCCGCTCGTCGATGAGCAGCACGATCAGATACACCTCGGGATGGTTCTTCGTGATGCTGTTCGCCAGACTCTGGAGCAGCATGGTCTTGCCGGTGCGAGGCGGCGCGACGATGAGCCCGCGCTGTCCCTTGCCGAGCGGCGTCAGCAGATCCATGACGCGGCCGGAGAGGTTGTCCGGGTCGGTCTCGAGGTTGACCTTTTCCTGCGGATAGAGCGGCGTCAGGTTCTCGAAGAAGATCTTTTCCTTGGTCTTCTCCGGCGGCTCGAAATTGATCGCTTCGACCTTGATCAGCGCGAAGTAGCGCTCACCGTCCTTCGGCGGACGGATGACGCCCGACACGGTGTCGCCCGTGTGGAGGTCGAACTTGCGAATCTGCGAAGGCGATACGTAGATGTCGTCGGGCCCTGGCAGGTAGTTGTAGTCGGGCGCGCGCAGGAAGCCGAAACCGTCAGGCAGCGTCTCGAGCACGCCCTCCGAGAAGATGTTGCCGCTCTTCTCGGCGCGGACGCGGAGGATCTCGAAGATCAGCTCCTGCTTCCGCATGCCGGTGGCCCCGGCAATCTCCAGCTCCTTGGCGATCTTCGTCAGGGCGGAGATGCTCATCTCCTTCATCGCCGACAGCGAGATCACCTGCGCGGGTGGCGGCGGCCCTCCCGGCTTTCCTTCGGCCGTGCCGGCCTGCCCCTGGCCCTGCCTGCCGGCGGGCGCCTCGGTTCTCGTGGCGGCACTCTCGCCGGACGGTGAGGCCTTGGTCGACTGCCTGCCCGGCGGCGCCTCGGCGGAAGCGGCCTTGCTCGAGGAACCTTCGGCGGCGCCCCGCGCGTGGGCGGGGGCTTCACCGGAGGCCTGAGCGGCATCCTTGTCCGGGACCGTGGCGGTGGCTACACCGCCGTTTGCCTTGGTAGGCTTGCGATCATCTTCCACAGTGCGTCCAATCCTTCGCCGTCCATCGCCGACACGAGCGGGACGGGCTGTTGAAACAACGATTCGAATTCACGTGCATGACGCGTGCGCAACGCCCGCGTCAATTTGTCCACCTTGGTTCCAATGACTGCGCTCGGGCAGGGAAGTGAACGGGCCCACGCCCACGCGTCGAGATCCGACTCGAGGCCCGGGTGCCTCGAGTCGACGAGCAATAACACTCCAATGGGTTGATCGACCGCTCTGGCGAAATACGCCTCCGCGAGCCGGTTGAACTCGCGCGCCGCCGCGTCGCCACCCCGCGCGTATCCATACCCGGGGAGATCCACCAGATAGAGCGGCCGTGACGTGCCCCGCCGCACCCGGTAGAAGTTGGCAAGCCGCGTCTTTCCCGGCGCGGCGCTCGTGCGGGCCAGCGATTTGCCCACCAGCGCATTGATCAGGCTCGATTTGCCGACGTTGGACCGGCCGACCAGAGCGACCTCCGCCAGCCGATCTCTCGGAAAGTCACGCGCGCCGACGGCGCTCGTGACGAACTCTGCCGAAATCCGCACTTGTGGGCTCGGGGCTCACGGCTTGGGGCTCGAGGAAAATTGGTATCAGCAAAGTATCAGAAGCCCTGAGCCTTGAGCGTTGAGCCGGCCTGGTTCCAGCGTCAGTGCGTCCGCGTGTCTCCGGCGTCCGCGACCTCGGCAACAACCGGCGCCGCAGGAATGCGCGCAGGCAGCGGCTCGGCCAGCGCGATCTTCAGCACCTCGTCCATCGTGGACACCAGGTGCAGATCGAGCGCGTCGAGCACATTCTTCGGAATATCCGCAAGGTCCTTCTCATTGTCACGCGGCAGGATGATATTGGTCACCCCTGCCCGGTGGGCCGCCAGGACCTTCTCCTTCACGCCGCCAATTGGCAGCACCTTGCCGCGCAGCGTGATCTCTCCGGTCATCGCCACATCGCGGCGCGCCGGAATCTTCACCAGCGCCGAGACCAGCGCCGTCGCCATCGTGATGCCCGCCGATGGACCGTCCTTCGGGATCGCGCCTTCGGGCACATGCACGTGGATGTCGATCTTCGAATGGAAGTCTTCGGCCAGGTTCAATTCGGCCGCCCGTGACCGCACGTAGCTGAGCGCGGCCTGCGCCGACTCCTGCATGACGTCGCCGAGCTTGCCGGTCAGCGTCAGTTTTCCCTTCCCGGCCATCAGCGTGGCCTCGCTCACGAGCAGCTCGCCGCCAACCTCGGTCCATGCCAGACCGGTGGCGATACCGACCTCGTTCTGTTCCTCCGCCATGCTCGGACGGAAGCGCGGAACGCCAAGGTATTCCGTGACCTTCTCGGCGGTGACCTCTTCCTTGAACGTTTTGCCTTCGACGACGACCTTCCGGGCGACTTTACGACAGATAGACGAAATCTCCCGCTCCAGGTTCCG
>Ga0068859_100003068_pt1 | contig 16938 bp, 17 predicted proteins | sample KBSSwiS22_FD_66585 | JGI IMG/M metagenome (GOLD analysis project Ga0068859, IMG submission 66585) | Switchgrass rhizosphere microbial communities from Kellogg Biological Station, Michigan, USA - KBS Switchgrass S2-2 | ecosystem: Host-associated > Plants > Roots > Rhizosphere > Soil ...
CTATCTCGGCACCGGCGCCGACGGCATCCACTGGACGTTCTGGGCGTGGAATCCGAATTCCGGAGATACCGGCGGCCTCCTGAACGACGACTGGCAGACCATCAACCAGGCGAAGCAGGCGATGCTGGTACCGCTGCAGTTTCCGCTGGGCGGGGGCGGCGCGCCGCCGCCAGCACCCACCTGCGTCGTGAACTATGCGATCACCGATCCGTCGCAGACCGGGTTCAATGCTTTCGTGCTGATCGGCAATCCGACGAGCACCGCGATCAATGGCTGGCACCTGACGTGGACGTTCGGCGGCAGCCAGACGATCGCGGAATTGTGGAACGGCACGTACACGCAGTCGGGTGCCGCCGTCACCGTCACCAACGCCGCGAACAACGCGACCATTGACTCCGGCAGCCAAGTCCCGTTCAGATTCAGGGCGACCTATTCGGGCAGCAATCCGGCGCCCGCGGATTTCGCGCTCGACGGGGTGCCCTGCGCGACGACTGGGCCGCCGACTCCGCTCACGCCGTCGCCATCGACGCCGTCCACGGAGTGCACCGCATCGCGGGATGCCTCATCGGTTCACACCGCTGTTCAATGTGCATCCCGCCAAGTCCGGGCGTAACATGGCGCTACAACTCGAAGAACACATCAGGGACACGTTGGCGTTGGAACGTAAAGGAGTCTGCCATGTGTTACGAGCTCAGCAACTGGTCGTGGAAGCTGCGCGCCGCAGAATTGGCGCGGAAGGAACGTGACGCCGCGAATGCGGCGAAGAGGCAGGGTGAGCCTGCCACGCCGGCCCAACCCGTCGCTCCCGAGCCCCGCGTTGAGGAGCGCGAATCGGTCCCGGTCTGACGCAGTACGCAGCTGGACCACCCGGTACTAACCTCCCCAGATGGGGAGTGTCGCCGTGCGGCCACCATCTGCCGTTGCGTAGCGCACAGTAACTTCCCCGGCAAGCGGGCAGTGACGAGTCGACCGGCGCCAGGCGATGCGCGAAGGTCGTTCAGGCCTGCTCGAGCAGCCACGCGCGGAAAGCCTGGAAGCCCGGATCGTCGCGCCGCGCGGACGGGCAGATGAGATACCAGGCCTTGCCTTTGGGTACGGTCAGCGAAAACGGTGCGACGAGACGGCCGGCCGCGATGTCGTCGGCGACGTACGGCCGCAAACCGATGGCGATCCCGACGCCGTCGACCGCCGCCTGCAGCGCGAGCGCGTAGGTATCGAATTTCGGGCTGCGCTTTTCCGGGCGCAGCCTGAGTCCCGCCGCCCGCAGCCACAGCGGCCAGTCCTCCGCCGCGTGCGCGACCTGCAGCAGCGTTTGCGCGCGCAGATCGGCCGGTAACTTGAGATCGCGCGCGATGGCGGGCGCGCACACCGGAAACAGGTCGGCGGAGAACAGCGCCTCCGCGTCGTAGCCCGGCCATTGGCCGTCGCCGAGCACGATGCCGCAGGTCCAGTCCTCGCGAATGGGATTGATTGCGCCTCCGGTGGCAATCCGTACCTCGATGTCGGCGTGCCGGGCGTGGAAGCTCGCAAGGCGCGGAATCAGCCAGCGCATCGCGAACGACGGACCGACCCCGACCGTCAACACCGGGACCGCGCTCAAGCTGCCCACCTGCGCCGCCAGCGACGCGATCGCGTCGAATGCAGAGGTGAGGCCCGGCAACAACGCCTTGCCTTGCCACGTCAGCGTCAAGCGGTTGGCGTGCCGTTCGAACAAGGCGAAGCCGAGCCGCGCTTCGAGCAGCCGGACCATGCGGCTGATCGCCGCCTGGGTCACCGCGAGCTCGTCGCCCGCCGCCGCAAAGCTGCCGCGCCGCGCCGCCGCCTCGAAAGCGCGCAGGCCGTTGAGCGAGGGCAATCGCCGCACGGAGGGATTACCCCAACTTTTACTGTGGGAAGCCCAAGCGAATACCGTTTGCGGGCATGACAGGCGACCCGTACGCTTGCCCCAACTTGAACGGATCCAACGCCATGCTCACCCTCCCAATGCTCGCAACGCTCGGCCTCGGCGTGCTGGTCACGTCGTTCGTCTCCGGCATCTTCGGCATGGCCGGCGGCATGTTGCTGATGGGACTTCTCCTCGCCATTATGCCCTTGTCGGCGGCCATGGTCCTGCACGGTGTGACGCAGATGACGTCCAACGGCTGGCGCGCGTGGCTGTGGCGGACGCAGATCGACTGGCGCATCGTAGGTTGGTTCGCCGGCGGCTCGGTCGTGGCAGCGATCGCGTTTGCCCTCTTCGCGTCCGTGCCAAGCAAGGCGGTAGCCCTACTCATGCTTGGCCTGACGCCATTCGTCGCGATGGCGCTGCCGGCCCGCGCGCAGCTCAACGTTGCGCGCCCCGGTCATGCGGTTGCCGGCGGCGCCGTGTGCATGTTCCTGCAGCTTCTCGCGGGGGTGTCGGGACCGATTCTCGACGTGTTCTTCGTGCAAACCGGTCTTGACCGGCGCGGCATCGTCGCCACCAAGGCGGCGGTGCAGACGCTCGGCCACGCGCTCAAGCTTGTCTACTTCGGGGCCGTGTTGTCGGCGAGCCGTGACGAGTTGTCGCCACTGATCGCGATCATGGCCGTCGTGCTCGCGGTCGCGGGTACGCAGGGATCGCGGCGCGTGCTCGAGTGGATCAGCGACGCCCAGTTCCGGCAGTGGAGCCGGAGGATCATCGTGGGCATTTCCCTGGTCTACCTCGGCCAGGGCGCGCTGCTTCTGCTGACGCCGTAGCAAGCCGCAGGTTCGGTCGCCGTGCTCTCGTCGGGTCGTGGATCGCCTCGATCGGGCTGAACCCCGTTCTGGACACGCGGGTTCGGGCCCGTCATCCATAGGGTAAGCAGGAAAGCGATCAAATCCGCCTTCGCCTCGTGGGTAAGGCCGATGTCGAACCGCTGGTTGTAGAAGTCCACTACAGCGTCCAGATTCTGGGCCGACCCGTTACGAAAATACGGTGCGCGCGTTGCCAGCGCGCGAAGGATCGGTCCCTTGAAGCGCCCGATGTCGTTCCACTTGCCGGTGATCAATGCGCGACCGGGATCGGTTGTCTGGATGGCTTCGAAGGGAGGCAGGTTGTGACGCAGCGTGTACAGCGGCAAGTCCGGCGTACGGCGCGACGCGTCGGTGAGACCGATGTCGAGCGGAGCCGGAATTGAGTGATTACCGGAGTACGGTGTGTCATGGCATGTCGTGCACGTACCCTGCAATACCGGGACGCTTAGGTCATTGCTGACCAACCTCGCGGGCGTGCACACCGAGCGCGGCGAACTGTCCGAGGCCCTTGCCGTGGCGAGAGAAGGGTTGCCGTTGCGCCGGACTCCTTCCTCGAAACGGTACGGAGGCGTAGCCTATCGCCGATCACTGCGCTGTCGTAACGCCTGGAACTAGCGGAGGGCCCATGGAACGGGGCGCGAAATCTGCAAGGGCGAAGGTCGAAGCACGGCCAGCTGTCGCCAGGAAACCACGGAAGGCCGAGGTCTCTAGCGACCTGCAGTTCAAGAAGCGCCTCGCGGAAGCATCGGAACAGCATGCCGCGATCAGCGAGATCCTCGGGGTGATCTCGAGCTCGCCCGGCGACGTCAAGCCGGTGCTGGCGACCGTCGCCGAGCGGGCCGCTCACCTGTGCGATGCGTCGTTTGCGCAAGTGTTGCTCGTCGAAGGGAACGTGCTTCGCCCAACCGTCGCGTATTGGGCGGATGCCGGCACAGACGAGGACTACGAAGATTCGCGTGGAGTGAAGCGAACTTGGCCGGTGACGAGACGCATCATCAGCGGCCGTGCCGTACTCGATTGCGAGGCCATCCACTACGCAGACGTCGTGCCTCTGCTGGACTCCGAATTTCCGGATTCGCGCGCGAAGCAGCAGGAGCTGGGATTCCGCGCCGTGCTCGTGGTCCCGCTGCTGCGCGAAGGTCGGGCGTCCGGCGTGATTTTCATCTTCCGCCGCGAACCTCGCCCGTTCTCGCCCGAGCAGGTCGCGCTGGTGCAGACGTTCGCCTGCCAAGCGGCGATCGCCATCGAGAACGTACGCCTCTTCAAGGAAACGAAAGAGGCGCTGGAGCAGCAGACTGCGACGAGTGAGATCCTGCGGGTGATCGCGAGTTCGCCGGGCGACGTGAAGCCGATGCTCGATGCCGTCGCCGAACGTGCAGTGAAGCTATGCGATGCCGCGGATGCAACCATCTTTCTTATCGAGGGAGACCGGCTGCGATCCGCAGCCCGCTTCGGCCTCTCCCCAACCCCCCTCCAGGTGGGGGAATTCATGCCGCTGACTCGCGGCTCTGTCACTGGTCGCGCCGTCGTCGACGGCGCGGTGATCCACATCGAAGACCTGGCAGCGGCACCCGAAGAGGAGTTTCCGGTCGCGCGTGCATTGCAGAGGCGGCTGGGTCACCGCACGGCGCTGTCGGTGCCCTTGATGCGCGAGGATCGGGCGATCGGCGGGATCGCGCTCTGGCGCATGGACGTACGGCGATTCACCGACGGGCAGATCGAGCTCGTGAAGACCTTTGCCGACCAGGCGGCGATCGCCATCGAGAACGTCCGTCTGTTCAACGAGACGAAGGAAGCGCTGGAGCGTCAGACCGCGACAAGCGAGATCCTCCGTGTAATAAGCCAGTCGCGAACGGATGTGCAGCCGGTATTCGACATCATCGTGGCAGCCGCACTGAAGCTTTGCCGCGCCGGCGCCGCCAACGTCTTTACCTTCGATGGGAAGCTGATACGGCTCGCAGCCCTGAGTGACCCAGGCGACCCGATACGGAATGTCTTTCCGCGGCCACCGAGCCGCGACACGGCGATCACCCGGGCCGTGCTGACGGGGAGCGTGGTTGCGATTCCCGATGTGCTGGAAGAACCTGAATACACGATCCAGGACGCCGCCATCGCAGGCGGTTTCCGCAGCGTCCTGGCCGTTCCACTCATGCGCGATAACAAACCGATCGGCGCCATTGCTGTCGGCCGGCCCGAACCAGGTCCGTTCCCCGGCACGCAGATCGCGCTACTTCAAACCTTCGCCGACCAGGCCGTGATCGCCATCGAGAACGTCCGTCTGTTCACGGAGTTGGAAGCACGGACGCTTCAGCTTACACAGTCGGTTGGAGAACTCAAGGCGCTTGGCGAAGTCGGGCAGGCAGTGAGCTCGACGCTCGATCTGGAGACCGTACTCTCCACGATCGTCTCCCGCGCGACCCAGCTGGCCGGCATGGATGGCGGGTCGATCTGGGAGTACGACGAAGCGCGCGCGCAGTTTCACCTGCACGCGACGGACCGGCTGCCCGGGGAACTGGTTGAGGTGCTCCGGGCTACGCCCATCCGGAAAGGAGAGGGGGCGCTGGGTCGGCTCGCGATCACCGGCGAGGCGGTCGAAATTCGCGATGTCGCGGATGAACGCAGTTACCCGAACCGGATCCGGGAGATTTTGATTAGGTGCGGCTATCGTTCGGTCCTGGCAGTGCCGCTGCTGCGCGAGGACCACTTGCTCGGTGCGCTGGCCGTGAACCGGAGCAGCCCCGGCGAGTTCGCGCCGGAGGTGATCGACCTCCTCAAGACCTTTGCGACGCAGTCGGCCTTGGCCATCCAGAATGCGCGACTCTTCCGCGAGATCGAGATCAAGAGCCAGCAACTCGAGATCGCCAGCCGGCACAAGAGCGAGTTTCTGGCCAACATGTCGCACGAGCTGCGCACACCGCTCAATGCCATCATCGGCTTCTCGGAAGTCCTCGCCGAGCGGCTGTTCGGCGAGGTCAATGCAAAACAGGCCGAATACCTGAACGACATTCTGGAATCGGGACGGCATCTCCTCTCCCTGATAAACGACATTCTCGATCTCTCCAAGATCGAGGCTGGGCGCATGGAACTGGAGCGGACGGACTTCGACCTGACGGCGGCTATCGAGAACGCATTGACTCTTGTTCGGGAACGCGCGCAGCGGCATGGCATTACGCTCGGCCGCATGGTTGACGAACGCTTGGGAATGATCCGGGCCGACGAGCGCAAGGTGAAGCAGGTACTCTTGAATCTGCTATCGAACGCCTTGAAGTTCACGCCGGCCGGCGGAACGGTCAACGTCCGGGCCGATGTCACTGACGGTGAGGCGAGGATTTTGATAACGGATACCGGGGTTGGCATCGCCGCCGAAGATCAGAAGGCCGTATTCGAGGAGTTCCGGCAGGTCGGAACGGCGTCGAGGAAAATGGAGGGCACCGGGCTCGGCCTGACGATCTCACGGAAGTTCATCGAGCTCCATGGCGGAAGAATCTGGGTCGAGAGTCAAGTGGGGCTCGGTTCGACGTTCGCCTTCACGTTACCGCTGACGATCGGTCAGCCCCACTAGGACAACAACTCGATGATCGCATCTTCCGTTCGCAGCGGGTGTGTCGGCTTGCTTGCCGTACTTTCCTCCGCCGCCTGCGCGTGCGACAACGGCGCCGTCTCGCTCTTCGGCTGCGACGCTGCGAAAAGCCGCAAGTTCATCGAGCTTTGCGCGCCATCGCCGCTCGATGCGCAGTCGGGCTATCTTCTCTATCGCTTCGGATCGCTCGACAAGGACGGCGTCGAGAAGGCGGTCGAGCTCGAGTACCCGGCCGAGGCCGCGGGCTCGCTCAAGCGGTTCTACGCGGCGACGTATACGCACGGCGGCGTGTACACGCAGTCGGTGCGCTTCGTCTCCGGCAACTTTGGCTACACCGTGTTCACTCGATCGCGCGGCCTGGAGACCATCGCGGCCGGCGTGGAAGTGCGAGACCGCAAGAGCGGCAAGACGTCGACCATCGCCTGCAGCGAGCGGCCCCGCTTCTACATCTTCGAGCTCAAGGGACTCGTCCCCTGCGATCCCGAAACGCCCGTCGGCAACGCGTGCGTGAAATGACGCAGCCCGATCGGCAGCACCTGATGGACGAGCGCGTGGAGATCGAGCTGAGCCGGTGGATCGTGCGCGCTGCGTTGGCCGGCGCGGATGAAATCGAAGTCCTTGCTGGCGCGTGTGAGCGGATGAACGCTGCGGGTCTCGCCCTGGTGCGGGCTTCGGTTGCCAACGATCTGCTTGATCCAACCTTCGACGCGCGCGGTGTGCGCTGGCTGCGTAGCCACGGAGGGCTCGAGGAACCGTTTGCCCGCAGGGACGATCCCACGGCCCACGAGGACTGGACGCGCAGCCCATTCTTCGCGCTGCTCGAGAGTCGTCAGCCCATGCTGCGCCGCCGTTTGAATGCCGATTATCGCCAGGGCGAATTTCCGATGCTCGATCAGTTCCAGGGCGAGGGCGTCACCGACTACGTCGCTTTCACTTCACGGGTGGGCGAGGCTGTGCGATTGGGCGAGGGCGAGGGGATCGTCGCGTCGTTTACGACCGACGCGCCAGGCGGGTTCACCGAGGCGCAAATCGAATTGCTCGCAGGGATCCTGCCGGCGCTGACCATGGTCTTCATGCTGCGAACCATGCACCGGACCGCGCGCACCGTGATCACGACCTATCTGGGCACCGACGCCGCCGAGCGCGTGCTCGCGGGCAACATCGTGCGTGGTCGGGCCGAGCCGATTCGTGCAGTGGTCTGGTTCAGCGATCTCATCGGATTCACCCGGATTTCCGAAACGGCAAGCGCCGATACCGTGCTGGCTCTGCTGAACGACTACGCCGAGGTCCAGGTGGAGCAGATCGAGTCGCATGGCGGGCACGTTCTCAAGTTCATCGGCGATGGAATCCTCGCGATCTTTCCCCAGAGCGACACGACGCTGGCGTGCCAGCAGGCGCTGAAGGCGGCCGCCAAACACCGTCATGACATCGCCGCGCTCAATGCGCGGCGTGCGGCATCCGGTCTGCCCGTGACCGACACGCACGTCGCGCTGCACGTGGGCGAGCTGCTCTATGGCAATCTGGGCAGCCCGCGGCGGCTCGATTTCACCGTGCTGGGACCGGCCGTCAACGAGGCGGCGCGCATCGAGGCGCTCTGCGGCTCACTCGACCAGAACGTCATCGTGTCGTCGGCGTTCGCCGACGCGGCCGGTGAGGCGCGGCGTCAATTGGTCGGCCTTGGGCGGTACGCGATGAAGGGTGTCGCGCGACCGCAGGAATTGTTTACGCTCGATCCCGACGCGTCGTCCTGAACAAGCTGCCGCACATGCAACGCATCGCGCTCGAGCTTTGCTCAGTGTCGCGTGCCGCCTTTTCCGGAGACCTTGGGCTTGGTCGACACGGCTTCGACCGACAAGGTGAACGTGCGATGCTCGTTCGGGTTCATCGCACCGACGCCGACGAGCTTATGGGCGATTTCCTCGCCGCGATCGTTACGGATCGATACGACGACGGTGTACTCCCAAGGTTCGCCATCGGCCGGATGCCGGATGCTGCCTTCGATGCGCAGCGGCGTGAGCGCGGGCGCCTGCGGCTCTTCGGCGCCGTGATCGAAGCGCAGGTAATGCCGGCAGGCCGGACATACACCCGCGCTTTCGAGGATCGTCTCCCGGCAGTGCGGACATTGACGGGTTGCCCCGGGGCTCCCCGGGCGCAGGCTGCTGGTCACGAGCTGGTGCCGCTCCCCAAGCCCTGGCCGTTGCCACGCTTGCCGGCTTTTGCGCCGTCGCCATCGTCCCAGCCGAACTCAGCCTGACCGCGCATCCGAGCGCCGGCCGCAACCGTCAGCGTACCGCTCTTCAGGTCGCCGATCACCACGCCGGTCTGCAGCAAATCGATGCGTGAAGCTTCCTCGACGTTACCTTCCAGTTCGCCTGCGATCGTCACCTTGTCCGCGCGCACGCTGCCAGTCAGCTTGGCGCCGGCATCGATGGTGAGATCGCCCTGGACGTTGACGTCGCCCTTGAACTTGCCGGCGAGGCGAACGCTGCCGCCGCCTTCGATCTTGCCTTCGATGGTGACGTCGTCGGCGATCAGCGATTCCTTGGGCGGCTGGCCCGCGGTGGCGCGCGCCACCGGCGCGGGGGCAGGGCTGGGGGCGAGTTGAGGCTTCGCTGGTGCGTCGAACCGCGTGGGTTCCCTCTCTGCAGGGATCGGCGTGGGATTCGGCTGGAGGGCGGTATTTTCTTTCCAGAGGGCCATGGCGTAAGTCCTATCGGGGTGAGCGAGCTTCGAGGCTAGCGCTAAATCGAGGCCGATGCAATTGTCGCGTACAGGACAGGCCGCAGCGTCGCGTGGAAATTGGACAAAGTGCAACGCGCAGCTATTGAATGTCGACTCCCGGGCTCAACGTCCTTCATATATTTGTAGTACGCAACAATCGCGCGCGAAGCGCGAAATGGAGTTCGCGCGTTTCAAGCAACGACGTGAATTCTGCCGATGACCACGGCCTTTTTCCATTGTTCGTCCTGTGCGCCGTGTGTTTGGTCGACCGTCTCTGACCCTCCGACATGCCGCCGATTTCCCGTAGGGTGCCATGTTATCGTCATCCTCCCGTTGTGAATTGGGCAATTTCGGCGATGGATCGGCGGACGGTCATACTCACTATAGGGAGCAGCTTGCTTGCGACCTTCGCCAGCCACGCGCAGACGCCCGCGAAGGTATGGCGCATCGGCTTCCTGGCGGGTGGCGCGCGACCACCGGATGGCGGTCCACCTGCCGCGCTACGACAGGCGCTTCAAGCGCTCGGCTACGTCATCGATAAGAACGTAACCTACACCGGCCGGTGGGCGGAAGGAAAGAGCGAGCGGATGCCTGCGCTGGCCGCCGAGCTTGTTGGCCTCGATGTGGATCTCGTGTTGACGGTGGGTGCGCCGGCTGCCGAGGCCGCGAGGAAAGCGACTTCCATCATTCCGATCGTAATCGTCTCGGCCGGCGATGCGGTGGGCACCGGTCTGATCAAGAGCCTCGCCCGGCCCGGGGGAAACGTCACCGGGATCACCGAGCCGGCCACCGAGTTGAGCGCCAAGCGGCTCGGGCTCCTGAAGGAGGCGCTGCCGGGCGCGACGCGGATTGCGGTGCTCTGGAATGCAAGCGATGAGGCGATGACGCTGCGCTACCGGGAAATTGAACGAGCCGCGCGCGTGCTGCGTGTCACCGTCCAGCCGCTCGGGGTGCGCGAGCCCGACGACATCGACGAAGCCCTTTCAACGATGACTCGAGATCGCCCCGACGCGTTCTTCATGGTGTCGGACGCGCTCACGAGCCTCAATCGCAAGCGGATCCTTGGGTTCGCTGCGACACACCGCATTCCGGCAATGTACGAGTTCGGCGGGCTGGTCCGGGACGGAGGCTTGATGTCGTACGGTCCGACCCTCGACGACATGTTTGGACGATCCGCGATCTACATCGATAAAATATTCAAAGGCGCAAAGCCAGGTGAGCTATCGATTGAGCAGCCAACACGATACTACCTGCTTGTGAACCTGAAGACGGCGAAAGAGCTCGGCCTCACGATAGCGGAACCGGTGCTGCTGCGTGCGGACGAGGTGATCCAGTGATGGAGCGTTCCGGGTCGTCCTGAGCTTTAATCCTGCTCGATCGACTTTGCGTGCGGCCGGAAGCCGACGTACGATTCTGCCGATGATCAGGGCCCTTTGCGCATTGTTCGTGCTGTGCGCCATCTCATGGTCGACCTCCGCCGACAACGCGAAGCCGTTGACCACGATCCTCCTGATCGCACGTGCCGAGCTGCCCGATCCCAACTTCAAGGATTCGGTCGTGCTGGTGATGAATCACATCGGTCCGTCCCCGGCCGGCGTCATCATCAACAGGCCCACCCGGATTCCCGTCTCGCGTCTTTTTCCCGAGCTCGAAACCCTGGCGCAGCTGGACGACAAGGTGTACTTCGGCGGTCCCGTCGAGATCCAGGCGGTGTCGTTCCTGTTTCGCTTCGATAAGCCGCCCGAAAAGGCGACCGAGGTTCTCGACGGCCTCTACTTCAGCACGGACCGCGAATTGCTGCGCAAGTTGCTCGGCCGCGACCAGCCGATGGAAGGCCTGCGGATCTTCGTCGGCTTCTCGGGCTGGGCGCGCGGTCAGCTCGAGGCCGAGATCGCACGCGGCGACTGGACCCTCGCGCCCGCCGATGCGAGCACGATCTTCGACTACAAGTCGCAACAGCCTTGGCCGGAGCGGCAGGTACCGGCCGGTGTCCGCGGCATCTAGCGCGCGATTTCTCCGTTGCCCGGCACGGGTCGCGCGGACGATCGAACTCGTTACGTGGCCGCCCCGCGCGTCCGCTGCGGTTTGGGCGGCTGCGCACCGGCGCGGGTGAGCGCGCCAGCGACGCGTCGCCACGCGTTGCGCAACATCGCATACGCGTAATCGCGGCGCATCGCGCGCGCTTCCTGCTCGACCTTGAAGTGATCGTACGCCGTCCAGAAACGGCGGTCCGGGGTATCGTCATCGCGGTACATACACACATCCTTGCGGCAGCGCATCGCTGCCAACCGTTGCCTCCTTGTCCAACAATAGGTATCGACCGGCCGGCCGTCCAATCGCTAATCGTGATCGCGTCGATCAGCCGCGTGAATCGGCTGGTCGTTGTGCAGGGTCGGAAGCCCCGCGAGGATTCATGTGAACGCGCATCGTCCGGGGCCAACGGACGCCGGCACTAGCGCATTGGGCAGTGCTGAGGACGAGACCGCGTACTAGCTTGTCCGTTTGGCGTACAGCAGTGGATATTCGGCGCGGCGAACGAAACCAAGGCCGCGGTAGATGTCGATCGCCTGGGTGTTATTGCTTCTGACATGAAGGAACGGTGTCTGGCCGGCACGCAGCATCCGGTTGATGACGCGGCCCATCAGCGCCCGTGCGTACCCCCGCCCCTGCGCGTCGGGATGCGTGCAGACGGCGCTGACCTCGCGAAAGTCGCCGACCCATGTCCGCTCGCCCGCCATCGCGACGAGCCGCCCGCCTTCGCGAATGCCGATGTAGGTGCCAAGCTCGATCGTGCGCGATCGGAACGGTCCCGGCTTCGTGAGCTCGATCAATGCGAGTATCTCGGCAACGTCGCGAGCGCCAAGAACCGATGTGTCGACATCGCCTTCCGGCAGTGGTGAGGCGTCGATGCGGATCATTTGGGTGAGGCGCGATTCATCCAGCGTTTCCCAGTTCCCCGGCAGCGCCGGCACGAATGGTCCGGCCGTTCCTATGTCGTCGTCGATCTCGACCAGCGCCTCCAGCGCCGCAATGTTGGCGGGCCCGACGCCGGGCAATCCCGCGATAGGCGAAATGGCAGGCGGATAGCGGCGCGCCAGCGTCCCACCTTGTGCGATGTCGGCGTGCCGGGTTGCGAGGCTCGACCAGAAGGGGTTGTCGAGTTCACGCTGGATATCCAAAGGGGTCATCGCGACGACGCTTTCACGCACGGGACTCCATTCAGTCTGCACGCCACATACGGCAGGGAAACTTCACCGGGCGGCCGGTTTTGTTTCGTTTGTTTCACGCTCCCCAACTTGTGCTCGCGAGCGGCCGTTCAGAGATCGAAAAACCTTCCTGCCAAGCGAAGTTCGTCGCGTCGCCGCCGAGTTGGCTACGGACGAAGGAGTGGCACTCCGAGTGTATCTGTCGCTTCAACGCGCGAAAGAGGCGCATGAAACAAAGGGAACAAGAATGGCCTCTCGCTGAAATTTCGTTGCCGCATCTGCCTCCTAGACTGCAAAGCTTCTGCGCGCGCATTGACGTCCAGTGCCGCCGGCACGGGAAGGGTTCGACAGGCCGCGCGGAATTGTCGTATCCAACTGACTCATACGGAGAAAGCTGATGCAAACTTTGCGCAAATCGTTGTTAGTGTCCGGGCTCGCAATAGGTGCAGCCCTCATCGGCGGAAACGCCAGTGCCGATTCAGGCTACAACCTTCGCTGGCAGTCGGTGATCGGCATCGTCCAAGGTAACAATGTCGTGGGCAGCGGAACCGGGGCGGCAACCGGCGCCCCAGGGCCGTGGTCGGCGCTGGATGGACACGTCAACGTTGATCTGGGTAATGGCGAAATCAATTTCGTCGTCCGTGGCCTTGTGCTCGCCGGCGGTAATTCCATCGGCACTCCAGGGGCGGTCCTCAAGATCAAAGGAACCCTGGTCTGCGATACCGACGGCAGCGCGTCGGGCGGAAATTCCATTCTCGTGGATACGCCGCTCGTGGACCTCGACGACCAGGGGGACGCTCGGTTCAACGGCAGCGTCGGGTCGTTGCCTCCGGTGTGCGCGAGCGAGCCCGACGTCGCGTTTCTGATTCGGACCGGCTCCGGCCGATGGATCGGCAACGGCGCCGTGCTCCGGTAACGGCGAGAGCTAACGATCGCATTGCAATGTGACCAGGACCGGGGTGGCAACGCCCCGGTCCGCTCCGCCTTGGCGCAGGCCTGCGCAGGTCTCGCCATCCGCCTCGCTCCGCGCAAGTCCAATTCGATTCGCCATTCGCAAATTGCGGTAGATTAGCCGTCCCACGACAGGAGGCTTAGCGAATGAACGATGTCACGCGCCACCCAATGCTTGTTTTTGCGCTTTCGTTCATTGTGCTTTGGGCCTCGGCGTGGATTGGGGCCTTGTTCAACAGGTGGCGAGGCCCGATAGAGGAATTGCGTGAAGACTTCGGTGTAATCCTGACCGCAACGTTGACACTGCTTGCTCTAATCATCGGATTCAGTTTTTCAATGGCGATAGCCCGGTACGATCAGCGCAAAAATCTCGAAGAGGAAGAGGCAAACGCGATCGGCACGGAATATGTCCGAGCCGACCTCCTGTCTGCCGCCGATGCGGCGAAGGTACGGTCGCTGTTGGGGACCTACCTGGATCAGCGCATTTTGTTCTATACGACCCGCGATGAAGGACAGCTGCAGCAAATCAGTGCCCGTACCGCTCAATTACAGACCGAGTTGTGGTCGATGGTTCGGGCGCCAACTGCGGCGCAACCGCCACCCATTGTCGTTTTGGCGGTATCGGGGATGAACGATGTGTTGAACGCGCAGGGGTACACGCAGGCTGCCTGGTGGAACCGAATCCCATTTGCGGCATGGGTTCTGATGACAGCAATCGCCATCTGCGGCAATTTGCTGATCGGCTATGGTTGGCGAAGCACGAAATCGGGACCCCTGTTGCTTCCGGTTCTACCGCTTGTCGTATCCATCGCGCTCATGCTGATTGCGGACATTGACTCCCCACGCTACGGCTTCATTCAGGTAAATCCACAAAATCTCATCAGCCTCAGCGAATCTCTGCGGCGATGAACGCAGCTTTTCGCGCGCCGCCGCAGACACCTGCTCCTCAAATCGTCGGTCGCGCGCCGGGTGGCTGGCCTGGAAGCGTGGCGCTTCTCAACACTGGGAGACCGAGATCGGCCAGAAGCAGCCATGCACGAGTTTCTTGTGGCAGCGCTAATATTGCGGAGTCTTGCTCGTCGATGAGGTGATTCATTGATGGACCGACGGAGATTCGTCGCCATATTCGGAGGCGCCCTGCTGGGGTTGTCCCTAGACCTGTCGTCCCGAGGCCAAGGAACGACGCGACGCATCGGTTTTCTTTCCCCGTTCGCCCGCGCCGACATCGAGGCTTTCCTTCTTCTGCTGCGACCCGAGCTGGAAAAGCTCGGGTGGACCGACGGTCGGAACATCGTGTTGCTGGAGCCGCGGACGACGGAGGGCAATAACGAACTTCTGCCGTCCGTAGCAGCTGAACTCGTCGCCCAGGATCCCGACCTGATTCTCGTTCAGTCCGTCCCGGCCGCTCGTGCTCTCAAGCGAGCGACGAAATCGATACCCATCGTGATGGCCGGCGTAGGGAACCCGGTCGAGTATGGGATCGTTGCTGACCACAGGAAGCCGGGTGGCAACGTCACTGGCTCGAGCTATCTCGCAAGCGAATACACCGGCAAACTGCTGCAATTCCTGAAGGAGGCGGCTCCTCGCTTACGGAGCGTGGCTTTTTTCGCCAATCCAAGCAACGAAACCCATGCTGCGTTTGTCAAGCAATTGCGGGAGGACGCGGTGGCCTCCGGTATTCAATTGCAGATCGTCGAGGTATCGGGCAAGGGCGATTTCGAGGCCGCATTCGCGGCCGTCCGCAGCGCGAAAGCAGAATCGATATTGCTTCCCCCGGAAGCGCTGATCCAATCCAATCGCGAGGTGATTGCGGGCTTCGCGCAAGCTCACGGGTTGCCGCTGGCCGTCGTGGGCGGCAACCGTACTCTTCCGGCAAGCGGTTTGATCGCCTATGGACCAGCGCGAGACGAGTACCCGCGCCTCGCCGCCCGGTTCGTCGACCGAATTTTGAAGGGCGCCAAACCAGGCGAACTTTCGGTCGAGCAACCGACGCGATTCAATCTCGTGATCAATCTCAACACGGCAAAGGCGCTCGGGCTCACGATCCCGCAGTCGCTGCTGCTGCGCGCGGACGAGGTGATCCGGTGATTGATCCTCGCGTCCGATCCGCGACACCGATGTCACGTCTATTACGAACAATTTGACTCGGCGAGCGACCGCTTTCAAGAGGAATGGTTGGCTGCTTGGTCGAACTGCGACCGTCGACGATCAAGCCGCCCGCCTTCAGACTCGATGGTCGTGGAACGGCCAGTAGCAGGCGTGCGGCGAAGTCGCTCAGAGCTGTCGTTCGATGACACTACCGGCCAGGGTAGTCGATCAAGCGTAGACTTCTCTGCGGTTCGTTCTAAGGGAAGATAGAGCATGGGCCGCGTCGAGCGCAGGGACTTCCTGATCGCCGCCGGGGCTCTTCTTGTCGGGCCGCTCACCGCCGCGGCCCAGCAGACGAATCAGATGCGACGGATAGGAGTGCTGATGGGGCTTGCCGAAAGCGACCCCCAAGCCCAGGCCCGCGTCGCCGCGTTCCGCAAGGGGCTCCATACCCTCGGGTGGGAGGAGGGCCGCAACGTCCGCATCGACATTCGATGGGCGACGACGGCGGACGTGCCAGCGATGCAACGATCCGCGAAGGAGCTTGCCGCGCTACAGCCCGACCTCATTGTTTCACACAACACACCTACCACGGCGACCTTGCTGCGGTACACGCGCAAGATCCCCATCGTCTTCGTGGTCGTCTCGGATCCGATTGGCAGCGGCTTCGTTGCGAGTTTTGCGCGGCCTGGCGGCAACGTCACCGGGTTCACCAACATTGAGCCAACGATGGCCAGCAAGTGGCTGGAACTGCTCAAAGAGATTGCGCCGCGTGTCAACCGGGTCGCCTTCCTCTTCAACCCGGCGACGGCGCCCTATGCGGAGTTTTACCTGAGCCCCTTCAAAGCCGCCGCTGCTTCCGTCGCCATGGAAGCGATTCCGACTCCTGTCCGCAACACCTCGGAGCTCGAATCCGCCATTGCAGGACAGGCACGCACGCCGAATGGCGGCCTTGTCGTGATGACGGATTCATTCCTGGTCGCCCATCGCGCAGAGATCACGGCCCTGGCCGCTCGCTACCGTCTTCCTGCCGTCTATCCGTTTCGTGATTTCATTGAATCGGGCGGCCTGCTGTTCTACGGGAATGACCTGCTCGACAATTTTCAGCGCGCGGCGACCTATGCCGATCGCATCCTCAAGGGTGCGACGCCGAACGAGCTTCCCGTCCAGGCGCCGGTAAAGTTCGAGCTGGTCATCAACGTCAAGGCCGCCAGAGCCCTCGGCCTCACGATCCCGCAGCCACTGTTGCTGCGCGCGGACGAGGTGATCCGGTGATTAATCCTCGCGTCATATCCGCGACACCGATGTCACGTCTATTACGAACAATTTGACTCGGCGAGCGACCGCTTTCGAGACGATCGTTAGGCTGCTTAGGTTCGAACTCGGCCGATGCGATATTCCGAGTGCGGGCCATGAGCAGACTCTGCTGGGTGACCCGCGCACTTGCGCGCAACGCGAACGGTCGACGCGGCCTTACTTTGGCTTAGGCTCGGAACGGGCTATTCCGACACAGCGTGCCTCGTACTGCCTCGTCAGCGTTTGCCGCCGCTTCGCGCTGCTGGGGCTTTCCGTGCGGCCCCGTTTGGCGTCGCGGTCGGCTTCCGCAGCGAGCCTGCGCGTCTCGTCGAGCAATTG
>Ga0068859_100003069_pt1 | contig 16933 bp, 17 predicted proteins | sample KBSSwiS22_FD_66585 | JGI IMG/M metagenome (GOLD analysis project Ga0068859, IMG submission 66585) | Switchgrass rhizosphere microbial communities from Kellogg Biological Station, Michigan, USA - KBS Switchgrass S2-2 | ecosystem: Host-associated > Plants > Roots > Rhizosphere > Soil ...
TGTAGAAGGTCGGACCGCTCACCTGCCAGTGGTGCTTCTTGTAGAGATCGCGCATGGTGATGGTGTCGGCCAGGAGCTGGTTCAAGCTCTCCACGCTGTCCCGGCACGCGTTCTCACCGAGCGCGATCGGCATCTTCACCATCTGGTCGAACGGCTGAAGCTCCTGCCCGTTTCGAATCTGCTGCGGCGTCGCCTGCTGAATGATCTGGTCCGCGTCCAAAGTCTTTGCCATGGATCCCATTCCTTCCTTTGAGTGCGGGCGAAGCGCCCGCACGGATGACCACCTTCAACGCTAGCAGGGGCAGGACGGGTGCGGCATGTAACAAAAATGGCGCGCTCCGATAGGCCGCTCGACCAAACTTTTAGCCAACCCTTAACTAGCTGTACTGCAAATAATTGCGAGCTTTTCCTCAAGCGCCGCAGCATCGAGCCGATAAACCCAGGGTGCCGTGCGGCCGGGATTGGCCGCACCCATCCACTCCAACATCGACGAGAGAACCAGGGGGCGTCCATGTCGTTGCGCAAACGCCGGGAGCAGCTCGTCTCGTGGGCCAAGCAGGCCGGCCGCCTGTTCATCAAGACCCATATCCTCACCATCTGGCTCGTGCTCTGCGTGCTTGGCTACGTCATTGGAACGCAGGCGAGCCCGCCGTCGGATCTGAACGAGGATCTCTTCGAGAACCTCCGCGTCCTTTCCTACCGGAACGCACCCTCCGACTCGATCTCCCACTTCGTGGTGGAGCTCTCGGCGCGGGGCAGGGCATTCCGCCAGTACGACGTCGATGCGCAGCGATTCATCCCCGTGTCCTCCGACCGCGAATACTGGCGCTCGGTCACGGGCACGAGCTATCCCCCGCTCACCGTCCGGGGCCGCGTGGACCGGGGCGTGTGGCTGGAAATGCCGGCGACCTCGATCCGGTCTCCCCTTCCCGAGCAGTACGACGAGCTCTATCGCTCGACCATGAATCTCGTGAGCCCGCTCGCCGTGCTCGGGTCGGCGATCGGCATCGTGTCCGGCTACTCGGTGGGACATCGGCTCGCGACATGGGGCAGGTCGCTCTCGAGCCCGGCCATTCAGGAAGAGATCCTGAGCCGTCCGAATTTCGGCCGTTCGATCACGCGCGAGGCTTGGCGCCGTGTGGCCCTGGAGCCCGCGCTGGTCTTCGACGAGAAGGACCCGGCCCGTTTCGCCGCCACGAGCGCGCGCCAGAGGCTCTACACCAATTTCTTGAAGCTCGCCGTGCGCGACAACGACGGATTCATTCCGTACGAGGCGGCCCGCCTGGATTCCGCGGGCGCGGTGCATGAGGCCCACGCCATGCGTGCGTTCGCGGCCGCCGTGACGAGGGCGTCGGAGGACAGCGTCCATCTCACGAGCGCCGACTTCTCCGCCGTCGAAGAGTGGGCCAGCCTCCTCGATCGTCGGGGCCACTGGGCCGTGGGCACCATTCCCGCGTCCGGCATGGGACGCATCCAGTGCCTGGGCGCGCTCGCGTGGTACGGGCTCGCGCCCGAGTCGGATGAGTGGCGCCGCGTGTGGGTGGGGCCGCGACTCCTTCTCGACGCCGGCGACCGGCAGGCATTCATCTCGGACGAGATTCCGGAGATCGCCGCCACGTGCCCCGCGGGCTGGCACGACTGGCTGAAGCCGGACGACACGCACCTCGGCGCGTTCGCCTTCACGGCGCGCTGGATGCGGGACGTCCGGCGCTGGGTCCCGAACCTTCGCCCCGCGGTGAGCGTGGCGGTGAACGCGAGCGACGCTCCTCCTCCCGCTCCGGCTCACCCCGCGCTCCCGCGTTCCTCATCGACCCCGGCGCGCGCCGCAGCCACGATGTCCCCCGCCGCGCAGCATCCGGACGGAGCCTTCGCGGGCGTCGCGCCGTCGCAGGTCGAGCCCCTGCGGGCCGATTCCGTCGCGGTGGCGGCCATGCGCGATTCACTCTCCGCCACGACGACGCGTCCCGAGCCGGAGAGCGCGGTTCTTCGGGCGGGGCTGGGGCCGGTCTCGAGGTAGGCGTCTTGCCGTAGCGGGGCGAGGACGCTAGTCTCCGCCGATGCTTCGTCCCGCGCTCGCCTGGCCCGTCTTTGCGGTTCTCCTCTGTCTGTCGTTCTCCGTGGCAACGGCCACGGCCGACGAAGCACCGGTGGCCGTCGATCCCCAGGTGGCGCCCACGCCCGGTGTCGACGCCACCACCCTCGAGCCGGGAAACGCCGCACCGTCGAGTGGGTCCGGGATCACGCCGCTCATCGCGCCCATTCCCTTCAAGAATTCTCAGGTTGGCTGGGGCCTCGTGCTCATGCTCGGCGCCATCCATCGCTTCGACGCGGACACAACCCTCAAGCCTTCGACCGGCGCGATCGGCGGCTTCTACACCGACAACAAGAGCTGGGGGCTCATGGCGCTCGAGATGGCGCGGCTCGCGCACGACTCGTGGCGACTCCGGGGTCTCTACAGCCACATGGACGTGCGCTACGACTTCTTTGGGATCGGGGAAGATGCGGGAGACGCTGGCATCTCCGTGCCGATCGCCCAGAAGCTCGACTTCGCGGTCGGCACGGCGGCGCGACGGCTCGTGCCGGGACTGTACGCGGGCGCCGGATTGCTCTGGATGGGCACCACGGTGAGGCTGCGGGACGAGCTACCCCCCGAGCTCGCGGCCCTCGATTCCGACCTCGGGCACACCGACCTCTTCGCGCTCGGGCTGCAGGGGGAGTACGACACGCGGGACGACGACTACTGGCCGACCCGCGGATCGCTGGCCCTGCTCAAGACCTGGTTCTTCACGGGCGGCTCGACGGCGAACTTCCAGCGCATGACGGCCGGATGGTCGTGGTACACGAGGCTCCGCGGCGAGCGGCTGCTCCTCGCGACCAACGTGAACGCGGCGACGGCGTCCGACGAGGCGCCTTCCTATCTCCTGCCCTCCGTCGGCGCGGGGCGCTTCGGTCTGCGCGGATACACGCAGGGGCGCTATCGGGATCGGTGGATGACGACAGCGCAGGCGGAGCTGCGCTGGCATTCGCGGGGCCGGGTCGGTGCGGTCGCCTTCTTCGGCTTCGGCCAGGTCGCCCCGACCTTCGGGGACCTGGGCAGCGCGTCGCTCCTCCCGGCGGGAGGGCTCGGAGCGCGCTACAAGCTGACGCGGAATTTCCCGATGCACATGCGATTCGATTACGCGTGGAGCGAGAAGGAGAACCTCTTCTACTTCAGCGTGGCCGAGGCGTTCTAGGGAGGGCCGCCCCACTCGAGCCACGTCCCCGCTCCCGATTCGCGCGCGCGGCGATGGATGGCGTGCGCGGCCGCGAGATCCTCCACCGCGACCCCGAGTGATTCGTAGAGCGTGATCTCGTCCGGCGACCGGCGTCCCGGGATCCGCCCCAGGAACACCTCCCCGACCTCTCCGATGAGATGCCCATCGTCGATGGACCCCTCGTTCCTCGGAATGATGAAGTCGCCCGCCTCCTTCAGGCACGACTCGCGGCAGTCCGTGTAGAGCCGCGCGCGCCGCACCGCGTTGGTGTCGAGCTCGCGTGCGGTGGGGAAGCAGGAACCGACCGCGTTCACGTGGGCGCCCGAGGCGAGCCACTTCCCTTCGAGCACGGGCTCCTTCGACGAGGTCGTGGTGCAGATCAGGTCGGCCCCCTTCACGGCCGCTTCCGCGGTCTCCGCGACCTCGATCGGAACGCCCGCGACGGTTCCTTCCTCGCGCGCGAAGCGTTCCGCGTTCGCTCGGGTCCGGCTCCAGACTCGCACCCGCCGGAGCCGGCGCACCGCCTTCATCGCGGCGAGATGCGTCCGCCCCTCCGCACCGGAGCCGATGAGCGCGAGGTCGCCCGCGTCGGGGCGCGCCAGCACGTCCGTGGCCGCCGCCGAAGCGGCCGCGGTCCGGATGGCCGTGATCGAGGACGCGTCCATGACCGCGAGCGGCTCGCCGTGCTTGACGCCGAAGAGCATCACCACGCCCTGATGGGAGTCGTACGGTGTGCCGTGGTTCCCCGGCATGACCGCCACGACCTTGAGCCCGAAGCTCTGGGGATCGCCCAGATAGCCGGGCATGAGTCCGAGGAGTCCGGATTGGTCCGGCAGCGACACCTTGCTCCGAAGCGGCAGCACCGCGTCGCCACGCGAGAGGGCCGTGAGCGCATCGCGCATGAGGGCCACGCACGAGTCCATCGGGAGCAGCTCGCGCACGCCCGCTTCGTTCACGAAGAGAACTTTCATCCACCCTCCTGCGAGGAAAACGCGGCCATCATCCGCTCCGGGTCCACGTTGCCGCCCGAGACGAGGCTCACCACCGTCGCGCCGGCGGGCAGACGAATCTTGCCCGCGAGGAGCGCCGCGGTGGCGGTCGCTCCGGATCCCTCCACATAGAGCTTGGCCCGCACGAGCAGGAGGCGCATCGCTTCGAGGATCTCGGACTCGGACACGAGCACGATCTCGTCCACCGCCTCGCGCGCGATCTCGAGCGGGCGCGCTCCGACGAACGGAGGCGTGAGCCCGTCGGCCACCGTCTTGGGACGCGGCACCGGAACGGGCTTCCCCGCCGCGATCGCGGGCCGCATGCCGGGGCCGGCCTCCAGCTCCACGCCAACGACCCGGCACCGGGGCAAGGATCCCTTCACCGCGCTCGCGACGCCGGCCATCAATCCCCCGCCGCCGATCGGCACGATCACGCAGTCGACGTCGGGCGCCTGTTCCACGATCTCGAGCCCGGCGGTTCCAGCTCCCGCGAGGCCGATCGGGTCGTCGAACGGATGGACGAACGACGCGCCCGTTCGCGCCTCCTCCTCGTGAAGCCGGTCGAAGAGCGTGGCGCGATCGTCGTGGGTGAGGATCGTGGCGCCATAGCCGCGCGTGGCCTCCATCTTGGAGCGCGGAGCATCCGTCGGCATGACCACCGTACACGGTGCGCCCGCCACGCGCGCGGCCCATGCGACGGCCTGCGCGTGATTGCCCGCGGAGACGGTGATCAGTCCACGGCGGCGGCGCTCCTGCGACATGGAGAGCACGATGTTGAGCGCGCCGCGCGGCTTGAAGGACCCCGTCTTTTGAAAGCTCTCGCACTTGAGGAGGAGCCGAACCCCAGCGCGCTCGCCGATGGTTCGCGAGGAGAGCATGGGCGTGCGATGAAGATGCGGCGTGGTGCGGGCCGCGGCGTCCCGGATGGCGTCGAGAGGAATGAGCATGGCAGGCGATGCTATCCTACGCGCATGCCGCGCGCAGCGCGAAAGGAACGGAAGCTCGCCCTCCGATTCCCGGCTGAGGAGATCCCCTACTGGGCGTCCCGGTTCCCCGGCCCCGAGGGGGATCGCCTCCTCGATTCGATCCGGACGAGGGTTCGAGGCCGGGGCTGCCTGACGCGCGCGGAATTTCTGGCGCTCTGCGCCTGGAAATCGCCGCGGTCCCGTCCGCGGTGCCTCGAGAACTCGGAGCGCGACGTGCGCGCGGTCACGCGCGCGGCGCTCGCCTCCTCGGATGAAGCGGTGAAAGTCGAGCTCCTTCGCGTGCTCCGCGGGGTCGACTGGGCCACCGCCTCGGCCATCCTCCATGCCTGCGACGCTCGTCCTTATCCCATCCTCGACGTGCGCGCGCTCTGGTCCCTGGGTGAGACCCGCGCCCACGTGACGCTCGAGACGTGGCTCGACTACGTCGCGTGCACGCGGTCCCTCGCGACGCGGCATGGCGTCGGCATGCGCCTGCTCGATCGGGCGCTCTGGCAGTACTCCAAGGAACGCCAGCGGTTGAGGTACCGCCCCTCCCTTGACGCTATCTTGGTACCAAGGTACCATTAGCCTAAGGAGGTGCCTCCATGGGTCGACCCACGCGCCGTCCGTCCCCACCCGCAGCATCCACCCGTGTCGTGGAGCGCGTGCAGACGGGGGTCCGGATGGAGAAGAGAATTCTGAAAGTGCTCAAGGCGATCGCCGAGTACCACGAGATCTCCCTCGGAGATCTTCTCGAAGGGATCGTCCTCCACGCGTTCGAGGGCAAGCAGCCCTTCGGGCCGGAAGGCCTCGGGCGGATCCGCGAGTTTCGCAGCATCTACGGGCTCGACCTCGATGCCTCGCACAGCCACCGCCTCGTCGAGGCTTCGCCGTCGGGCAGGAAGAGAAGGGAGACGTCATGAACCAGAGCACGCTGGGCAAGGTCGCGGCCGGCGCCGCGATGGCTGGTCTCGCCGTTACCTCGAGCGCATCCGCGCGCCCATCAAATTGGCCCCCGACCACGGACGCGCAGGTGGAGCAGAAGGGCTCGGTGGTGCAGGCCACGCGCACGATGTCGCTCGACCTGCCGGGAAGCGCGGACCAGGCCTTCCCTCTCTTCGGTCCCGACCGGGAGCGGGAGTGGTCGCCGGAATGGAATCCCGCGTTCGTCGTGCCGGCGACCCCGGGTCAATCGCCCGAGGGGGCGATCTTCCTCGTGGATCACGATCCCAATCCGATGGTCTGGGTCATGACCGACTACGATCCGGCGCAGCGCATCGTGCGCTACGTGGTGGTCCGGGCCGGACGCACCGTGACGCAGCTCTGGATCCAGGTCGTGCCCGTGTCGGAGAAGGCGTGCCGCGCGGACGTCACCTACCGGTACACGGCGCTGGCGCCGGAGGGACAGCACGCGGTGGAGCACTTCCTCCAGACCTTCCCAGGATGGAAGCAGCACTGGGAGTCGCACATCGCTCCCGTTCTCGCGCATGGCGCCGCGTCCGCGTCGCCCACCGTGCATCGTTGACCCACGCCGCCCAAGGCGGAACAACCTAACTTCTTCGATAGACGTCCGTGTTCAGGTACTTGAGCCCGGAGTCCACCATCAGCGTGACCACCGTCGCGTCGGGCCCGAGCTCCAGGCCGACGCGGATCGCGGCGATCACGTTCGCGCCCGACGACGTCCCTGGAAAGAGCCCCTCCTCGCGCGCGAGGCGCCTCGCCATTTCCTTGGCCTCTGCGGTCGGCACCGGCTCGACGCCATCGATGAGTGAGGGCTCCCAGAGCGGCGGCGTGTAGCCGATGCCCACACCCTCGATTTTGTGGGGCCCGGGCGGGCCTCCGCCCAGCACCGCGGATTCCGCGGGCTCCACGGCGACAACCCGGACCGCGGCCTTGCGACGCTTGAGCGCCGTCGCCACGCCGCGGATCGACGCGGCCGTTCCCACCGACTGGACGAACGCGTCCACGCGCCCGTCGGTCTGATCCCAGATCTCGTCCCCGAGCCGCTCGTAGCCCACGATCGAATCCTGGTTGTGGAGCTGGTCGGTCCAGTACGTGCCCGGCGCGCGGCTCAGCTCGCGCGCGGACTCGATCATGTCGAGGATCAGCTTCTTCGTGGTGAGGCCGCCCTCGCTCGGCACGAGCGTGAGCTCCGCGCCGAGCGCCGCCATCTGATCCAGCTTCTCCTTGCTGAAGGCGTCCGACGTGACGATGCGGATCCGGTATCCCTTGGCTGCGCACACGAGCGCGAGGGAGGCGCCAGTGCTCCCCCCCGTGTACTCGACGACCGTGTTGCCCGGCCGGAGGCGGCCGTCGTCCTCGGCGCGCGCGATCACGGCCCGGGCCATGCGGTCCTTCATGCTGCCGGTCGGGTTCTCCCACTCGAGCTTCGCGAGCACCGTCGCGCAACCGGGAGGGACGACGCGCGACAGGCGCACCAGGGTCGTCGCCCCCACCGCGTCGAGAACACTCAAGGGAACGGCGGTCTTCCAGGGAATCATGCGCGCGACCCTACCCCAACCGAGACCGCGAATCGAGGCTGGACACCGGCTGAGCGACCATATATCATCCAGATATATGCGCGCCGGCTCGAGCACCACTCCCTTCGCCGTCCTCGGCCTCCTCCGGATCCGCCCCATGTCGGGGTACGACCTCAGGAAGGAGGCGGCGACGAGCGTCGGCTTCTTCTGGTCCGAGAGCTACGGCCAGCTCTACCCCGCGCTCAAGAGTCTCGCCGGGGCCGGCCTGATCCGCCGCCGACCCGGGGGAGCGATCGGCGGACGGGAGCGGCAGGTTTACGAAATCACGAGGAAAGGTCGCGGCGCGCTCGCGCGCTGGCGAGCCGAGCCGCCACGAGAAGCGCCGGTGCGGAGCGAGCTCCTGCTCAAGCTGTTCCTGGGTGACCGGGCCTCCACAGGTCCGGAGCTCGCGTGGATCGATGCCCTCGCCGCGCGGGAGGCCGCGGCCCTTCGCGAGTTCGGCCGCATCCGACGCGAGCTCGAGCGCCAGCCCAGCCACCCCTCGCTCCCCTTCTGGCTCATGACCTTGAGCTACGGGGAGCACCGCTCGCGCGCCGTGCGCCGATGGTGCGCGGAGACACGTCGCACGCTTCGCACGCTCGCCAAACCCGCGGCGCGCAGGAGAACCCCATGACCGAACCCCGCCGTCCGCTCATCGCGTCGCTCCGGCACACCGCGATCCTCACCGCCATCGTGCTCGGCGTCGCCGCCTATGGGATCTACGCCCAGGCCACGTCGCAGGCTGCGCCGAATGCGCCGGTCCATCGCGGCTCGGCCCTTCCTCTCTACCTCACGCTTCTCGCGGCCGAGTGGGGGCTCGTCCGGTACGTCATGGTGGGTCTGCGCCCCACCGGGACTCGCATCCGGGATCTGGTGGGCGCGCGATGGTCGGGACCCGCGGACGTGATCCGGGACATGCTCCTCGGCGTGGCGTTCTGGGGAGCGTGGACCGCGGTCGCGTTGATTCTCGTCCGGTTCGTCGGTCCGGACGCCAAGTCGGTGGAGGCGCTCCTTCCGCGAGACCAGCCCGAGTCTGTGGCCTGGGTCCTTCTATCCCTATCGGCGGGCTTCTGCGAGGAGGTCGTGTTTCGCGGGTATTTCCAAACTCAGTTCCAGGCGCTCTGGGGACACGCCGCACCGGCCATCGCGGCACAGGCGCTGATCTTCGGGATCGCGCACGGCTATCAAGGAATCCGGCACGTCGTCGCGATCGCCTTGTTCGGGGTGTTCTTCGGTCTCCTCGCCCACTGGCGGCGAAGCCTCGCGCCGGGGATCGCAGCGCACGCGTGGACCGACATCGTGGCGGGACTCATCACGCGCGGTTAGCGACGGCTAGGCCAGTCTCTCGAACGTGAGCGTGCGTGAGATCGGCGTGCCGTCGGCCGCGTTCGTGTTGAGCCGGATGATCAGCCGGTCCCCGACCACGCGTATCTCGCGCAAGAACGTCTTCCCGATGTTCGCCGGCGCGAGCGACGCTTCCAGCTTCACGACCACCGTCCCCCGGGTCGCGTCCAGCTCGTACGTCCCGAAATAGGCGTCGTAGCCGCCTACCGCGGCGGTGTTGTTCGCGCCCGGCAAAGGCGCCGTGCTCGCGGGCGCTTCGGCCTCGAGCTCTCGCCCACGCCTCATGAACTGCGCCGAGAACCGCTTGGGCGTGAAGCTCAGGAATCCCAGCGGCTCCACGCCGAGGATCGGGCAGACGTGCCGGTTTCCGCCGTCGTCATGATCCAGACGGGACAGGAGCCACCACGCGCCGAGGATCTCCGACGCGAGACTGGCGCTGGGAGGCGGGAGCGGCTCGGGCCTCATGCGGGATAGAGCTCCGGCCGGTACCGGCGCGCGCAGAAGCCGGTGGCTCGCGAACGATCGACGTCGTGTACGAGGAGGCGCTCCTCCCCGTAGGGAACGTACGCGACGCAGGCGCCATCGGGATCGATGAGACTCGTCGCGGACTCCTGGTGTCGCATGGCGTAGTTCACGCTCGCGAAGTAGACGGTGTTCTCGACCGCGCGCGCGATCATGGCTTTCTCGTAGTACGGCGCCTTGGGGTCGCCCCAGAACGAAGGCGTCACGCCCGCGTCGTCGCCGCCTGTGAGCTGAGGATGGAACACGACCTGGGCGCCGCGCACCGCCGCCCACCGCGTCGCCTCGGGATAGCGCCACCCTTCGTGGCAGATCGTGACGCCGAACGTGAGCCCGTCCACCTCGAAGATCCGGCGGGTACCTTCCGGAACGAAGTACGGCTCCTCTTCCACGGGTATCTGATTCTTGGGCTGAAAGCCCAGGTCGTCCCCCGCCCTCGAGATCACGAACGCGACGTTGTGAATCCCGAGGCGCGATTCCCACTCCATGCCGACCACCACGGCGACACGATTCGTGGCCGCGGAAGCGCGGATTCGCTCCAAGGCGGCTGCCTGACGTCGCTGATCGTGCGGGGGAACGTCCGTCCCCTGACCGCGGAGACCTGGGACGTAGGTCTCGGGAAAGCAGACGATCGAAGCTCGCTGCTCTCGCGCTTCGCCCAGCACTGCCTCGAGCCTCGCGAGCCGTTCCTCGACCGACGGAGCGTTGCGAACGGACGCGAGTCCGATCCGAACGATGCCGGGCGCGTCCATGTCCCCACCTTAGTGCGCTGCGCCGCGGACGTCAGCACCAATCTGGGCGGCGTCCGCGGCGGCGCCTTGCGTCACGAGCCCTTCTGGAACCAGGGCTCGAACTCCGCCTGGATGAAGTCCTTCACTCCGTCCCGCCCCGTGAGCCGGAGCCAGGTGGATCCACCCTCCCGGTCGATCCTGAGCTCCAGATCGAAGAACGGACAGCAGAGGCGCTCCTGGAACATCCACGCCGAGAGCACCTGGTACGTGGCCTGATCCGTGGGGAACGCGAACTCGTACCCGTTGGATAGCTCGTGGATTCCCTTGAGACTCGCGCGGAGTCGAGGACCGTACTCCTCGAAGTGCTGCTTCCGCTCCGCCGGACTGAGAGCCGACATGGTGCACGCGAAGGGGGATTCACGTCCCTGCTTCTCGGCGGGAGCCGGCGACGTGGTGTCTGCCAGACTCAGCGCGGGTGCGAGGAGCGTGTCGGTCAGAGCGAACGCTGCGACGAACACCAATGCGGTCGAAACAATCCTGGGTACGGTCATGGCTCGATCCTCCTCCGCTTCGGTCGCGCCGGCGCTTTCGGAAGGCACACGGTCGCGACCCGGTTCGAATGGCCACTGTCGAGGAGGCGCGTGACGAGCACGCAATCCCCGCGGCAGCGGCAGCCCTGGAGGGCATCGAGGAGCTTCCACGCCCGTTCGAGATCTCGAAGCTGGCTCGACACCTCATCCCGCTTCGCCCGGAGCCGCGCACGCATCGTCGCGGTCGGGATCCGGAGATCCGCGATGGCGCCGAAGCCTTTGAGCTCGCGGATTCCGAAGCCGACGGACCGCAGCGTACGCACCAGCATCACCCGCCGGATCGCATCGACGGTGTAGAGCCGGTAGCCCGCCGGCGATCGACTCGCCCGGGGGATGAGACCCGCGCGTTCGTAGTACCGGAGCGTGTGGACACTGACTCCGGTCCGGGCGGCGATTTCACGAATGGGTAGGAACGTCTCCATCAGCCCTCCACGCAGGACCGTACGGTTCGAGCGCGCTCGAACGTCCAAGGGAATTCTTGCGGGCGCGTCCAGGCGGGTCTAGCGTCGATTCCAGATCAGGCGACCCTGCACACGGTCGAAAGGAGTCCCCCATGAACGTGACGACGTCGCTCAAGGAGCGCGCGGTGGCCTTCCTCGGGCTGGCTGCGGCCGGCCGCGTGGACGAAGCTTACGCCGACTACGTGGGACCCGGATTCCTCCACCACAATCCTTACTTCCGGGGTGACGCCGCCAGCCTGAAGGCCGCGATGGCCGAGAACGCGTCCCAGAATCCCAGGAAGACGCTCGAGGTCCAGCGCGCCCTCGAGGACGGCGATCTGGTCGCCGTCCACTCCCACGTGCGGCAAAAGCCCGAGGATCCGGGCGCTGCCGTGGTCCATCTCTTCCGCTTCGAAAACGGTCGGATCGTCGAGCTCTGGGACATCGGCACGCCCGTCATGGACGAGGGCCCGAACGAGAACGGCATGTTCTAGCCCCCCTCTGGCGGACTCGCGTCGAATCCGCTATCCTCTTGCTACGCAATCGTGATCTCCGTCCACTTCAACCCCGCTTTCAAGGATTCCGGCACCCGATGATCGGCAAGAAGCTGCGCGCCTACGAGATCACCGAAGAGATCGGCGCGGGCGGCATGGCCACGGTATTTCGCGCCTACCAGCCCAGCATGGACCGGCACGTCGCCATCAAGGTCATCCGTTCGTCCATCCTCCATGATGAAGGGCTCCGGGAGCGCTTCCAGCGCGAGGCTAGGCTCATCGCCCGGCTCGAGCATCCGCACCTCCTCCCCGTCTACGACTTCGACGGGGAGAGCGACCCCCCGTACATCGTCATGCGCTATCTCGAGGGCGGGACGCTGAAGCAGGTGCAGCAGCGCGGGACGGTGCCGCGGCAGGAGATCCTGCACGTGCTCCGCCAGCTCGCCGGCGCGCTCGACTACGCGCACCGCCAGGGCATCGTCCACCGGGATCTGAAGCCGTCGAACATCATGATCGACCGCGAGGGGAACGCGTTCCTCACCGATTTCGGCATCGCGCGCTCGAGCGGCAAGGACAAGGATCTGACAGGCACCGGTCTCATGATCGGCACGCCCGGCTACATGGCGCCGGAGCAGGCGCGCGGCGACGGCCAGGCGGACAAGGCGGCCGACATCTACTCGCTGGGGGTGCTCGCGTTCGAGGCGCTGGCCGGCTCGGCACCGTACGAGCACGAGAGCGGGTTCGAAGTGATCCTCGCCCACATGAACGCGCCGATCCCGAAGGCAAGCGAGCGGAACCGTGATCTGCCGAAGTCCCTGGACCAGGTGCTCGCGCGGGCGCTTGCCAAGAAGCCCACAGAGCGTTTCGGCACCGCGACCGAGTTCGTGGAGGCCCTCACCAAGGCGCTCAAGATCAAACCGAGCGACGAGCCCACGGCGCTCAAATCGATGACGCAGACGATCTCCGTGGATCAGCTCGCCAAGCTCGCCGCGGCGAAAGGCGAGCGGGAGACGCCCAGCACGGGTACGCCGTCAGACCAGCAGCGGCAGATGACCGCGGTTGCGGTCGACGTGAAGGAACTGGCGGAGATCCTCTACGAATCGGGGGCGGATAACGAGCGCGTGCGCGCCACAGTGAACGCACTCTGGGCGGCCTTTGGCGAGATCGCGAAGGACGCGGGCGGCATCATCCACAGCCGCACCGATGACGCTGGGCTCATCCTCTGGGGACGCGAGCGCGCCCGCGAGGATGATCCCGAGAACGCGATCCGCGCCGCCCTCGCGATGAGAGATCGCGCGCTCGCCGAGTCGCGCAAGGTGTTGGGCACGGCGTGGGAGCCAACCGAGGACAACCCCCTTCCCTTCGTCGCCGGGATCACGACCGGACCCGTGCTCCTCGAGCGAGACGGAGACAGCGGCAGCTACACCGCGAGCGGCGCTCCCATCACGCTCGCTGCGCGCGTCCGGGAGGCAACTCCTCCGGGCGGAATCCTTGCGGCCCACGAGACCTTCACGCTCGTGCGCGGCGTCTTCAACTTCCTCCAGCAGGACGCGCTCCGGGTGCGCGGTCGGAAGGACCCGACCGAGATCTACCTCGTCCTCAGCGCCAAACCGCGCGCCTTCCGCGTCCGGACCATGGGGATCGAAGGCGTCGAGACGCGGATGATCGGGCGCGAGATCGAACTGCGCCTCCTCCAGGAAGCGATGTCGCTCACGCTCGAGGATGGTGAGACGCAGGTGGTGACGGTCGTCGGCGAGGCGGGCGTGGGAAAGTCGCGCCTCCTCTACGAATTCAACACCTGGATCGATCTTCAGGAACAGGTGGTCTGGTGGTTCGAGGCGCGCGCGACGCAGCCGTCCATGCTCCAGCCTTACTCTCTGGCGCGGGATCTCTTCTCGTTCCGGTTCCGGATCCTCGACTCGGATCCACTGACGCAGGTTCGCGAGAAGTTCGTCCAGGGCGTCGCGGGATTCTTGGGTGAGGGCTCGGAAACGAAGGCGCACTACATCGGCCAGCTCGTCGGCTTCGACTTCTCGGGAGTTCCCGATGTCGCCGCGGCACTGAAGGACGGCGACGCCTTCCGCCGTACGGCCCAGGGGTACCTGGGCGAGCTCTTCACGACGGCATCGAAGATCAACCCCGTGATGCTCCTGATCGAGGACATCCACTGGGCCGACGATCGCTCGCTCGATCTCATCAATAACCTCGTTCGCGACAACACCGATCTGCCGCTCTTCGTGCTCTGCATGTCGCGACCGAGCCTCTACGAACGCCGGCCCCAGTGGGGCGAAGGACAGCGTTTTCACGAGCGAATCCAGCTCGAGCCCTTGTCCCAACTCTCGAGCCGCCGACTCGTGCGCGAGCTCCTGAAGCACGTCCCCGAGGTGCCCACCGCGCTGCGCGATCTCGTGGTGGATCGCGCGGATGGCAATCCGTTCTACATCGAGGAGCTGATCAAGGCGCTCATCGACGACCGTGTGATCCTGAAGGGCGAGCCCAACTGGTCGGTCGACACGACGCGACTCTCGACGGTGCGCATCCCGGCCACGCTCACCGGCGTGCTCCAGGCGCGCCTCGACACCCTGCCCCCCTCGCTCTACCAGCTCCTCCAGCGGGCATCAGTGATCGGACGCATCTTCTGGGACGCAGCCGCCATGCGGCTGAGCCAGGATTCGGCCGGGCTCGACGCAGGCGAGGTCCAGGCAATGCTCGAGGATCTTCGGGACCGCGAGATGATCCTACAGCGCGAGGAGTCGGGCTTCGCCGGCACGGTGGAATACGTGTTCCGCCACGCCATCCTGCGCGATGTGACCTACGAGACGGTGATCCCGCGCCAGCGGCGCGCGCTCCACAAGATGGTGGGCGACTGGCTGATCGAGGTCGGCGGAGAACGGGCGGACGAGCACACGCTGCTCGTGGCCGAGCATTACAGCCGTGCCGATGAAGTCACGCTGGCTGCGGCCCAGCTCATGAAGGTCGGCGAGCGAGGCATCCGGCATGCGACGTACGACGAGGCCTCGACCGTTCTTCAAAGGGCTCGCGAGATGCTGAGCTCGAGCGAGCATCGGGAGCAGCGTCTCCAGATCGACATCATGCGAGGCGACATCGAGGCCATCCGTGGCTCATGGATCAAGGCAGGCGAGATCTTCCAGCCCGTCCTCGAGGAGGCACGGGAGATAGGGAGCATGCCGCTGCTTGCGCGGACGCTCGGTAAGCTCGGTCGGGTTGCCATGTGGCGGCAGGATGTCCCGAAGTCCTTGGAGTACCTGGAGGAGGCGGTCGCGATCTCGAGGAGCATCGGCGACGAGGTCGCGCTGATGTTCAACCTGCGTCAGATGGGGAATGCCATCTTCGAGATGGATACCGAGCGCTCGATCCAGTACCAGGAGGAGAGCGTTGCCATCGCGAGAAAGCTCGGTGACCGTTCCAGCGAGGCTTCCGCGCTCAACTCCATCGCCATCGGGCTGTTCCTCATGCGCAGGCACGAGGAATCGCGGGAAGTCTTCGAGCGAACCATCGAGGCGCACCGGGCTGTTGGTGACCGTTACGGAGAGGCCATGGCGATCGGCAATCTGGGTAGCTTGTACGTGGATCTCAACGATCTCGACCCGGCCGAACGATATGTCATGGAATCCCTGTCCATGTCCCGGGAGCTTCGGGTCCCATCGCTCATCCTGGAGGGCACCAAGAACCTTGCGCTCATCCACCTGCGACGCGGACACGACCGGCAGGCGCACGCGCTTCTCAAGGATATTGTGCGGTCCTCACGGGAGCTTGGCATCGGAGTCAACCTCTACCCACTCTTCCACGGGGTCATCCGGCTGCGTGCCGGAGATCGCGCGAATGGGCTCGCCTGGATCGGACATGCGCAGTCCCACAGCCACCACGCGTTCGAGGTGAAGATGTGCATGGGCTACTTCTCCGATCTGATTCGTGGAAACGACTCGGAGGAAGAGGTGGAGCGTGCCCTTCGCGCGGGAGATGGACTGAAGGTCGAGGAGATCCTGGAAGAGGCGGAGCGGAAGGCGCCCTGAGCGCGGGGAGACTCGAGTCATGAATCGTTGGGCCGGCATCGCTCATTCGCTGCTCCGCATCGTGTCCGGACTTCTCTTCATCCACCCAGGTGGTATGAAGCTCCTCGGCTGGTTCGGCGGCATGCCGCCGGGAGTGACACTGACACCGCTGCTCGTGACCGCAGGCGTGATCGAGCTCGTGTGCGGCACGCTCATCTTCCTCGGCCTCCTGACTCGGCCGGCAGCGTTTCTCGCATCAGGCGAGATGGCGGTGGCCTATTTCAAAGGACATTTTCCGCACGGCTTCTGGCCCATCCAGAATCACGGGGAGCCGGCGGTTCTGTTCTGCTTCATCTTCCTCTACTTCGCGGCGAGCGGAGCGGGGCCGGTCAGCATCGACCATCTGCTTGGGCTGGACCGGCGGAGGAAGCGGCCGACGGAGGTGAACGCCGCGGATTAATCGTAGCCATGCGCTCAGGCCTCGGGGAGGCTTGCCGATACCATCTGTCATATGGCATAATATCAACCGCTTACCGCATTTGAATCATGCAACGCTTCAGACGCGAGAGGCCGTCCCAGCCAGCGAGATGATCCCACCAGGACTCCCGCACGATCCTCACCCGGCGGACGATCGCCCGGACGAGGACCCGATCGATTCCATCGTGGCCTCGGTGTCGGACGGCAAGCCGGTCGACCTGAGCGACGACGAGTTCGACGCGCTCGCCACCCGGCTCGGAGACCGCGCTCGCGCCCTCCTCGACGTCGCCAAGATCGCCGCGTTCAGCAGGGCCCTCCAGCGGGGCGACGATCGCAAGACGAGCGCTCGGGTCGAGGAGGGCGATACGCTCCGACGCTGGGGCCCATTCACGCTTCTCGAGCGCCTCGGCTCCGGCAGGTCGGGCGAAGTGTGGCGGGCCTGGGACGGATCGCTGGAGCGCGAGGTCGCGGTCAAGTTCCTGCTGCCCCGATCGGACGACGAGACGCGGGAGTCCCTTCTCGCTGAAGCGCGCGCGCTGGCCCGCGTGCGCCATCCAGGCGTGGCCACGGTGTTCGGCATCGCGGAGCACGACGCCCG
>Ga0068859_100003070_pt1 | contig 16930 bp, 12 predicted proteins | sample KBSSwiS22_FD_66585 | JGI IMG/M metagenome (GOLD analysis project Ga0068859, IMG submission 66585) | Switchgrass rhizosphere microbial communities from Kellogg Biological Station, Michigan, USA - KBS Switchgrass S2-2 | ecosystem: Host-associated > Plants > Roots > Rhizosphere > Soil ...
ACGAAACTCGATCTGCGGCCGCTCGTGTTTCATGTCGACGCGGGCTGGAACTCCCAGATCGCGGTCAACAACATCGAGAAGCTCGTCGACGGACTGGGTCTCGACCTCTACACCGAGGTCATCGACTGGGAAGAAATGCGCGACCTCCAGCTCGCGTTCTTCAAGTCCGGCGTTCCGCACATCGACACGCCGCAGGACCATGCGTTCTTCGCGACGATGTACAAGTTTGCTGAGGAGCATCGCGTCCGCTACATTCTGACGGGCGCCAATCTGTCGACGGAATGCATCCGCAATCCGATCGAGTGGATGTATTACCAATCGGATTCGGTGCAGTTGCGGGATATCCACCGGCGCTTCGGGACGCGCCCGCTGCGCAGCTTCCCGATCACGAGCATCCTGCGCCACAAGGTCTATCTGCCATATATAAGGAGAATCCGCGTCGTCCGGCCGCTCAACTATGTTCCGTACGTGAAGGAAGACGCGATGCGGCTGCTGCAAGAGAAATTCGGCTGGCAGCCGTACCCGCAAAAACATTTCGAGTCGCGCTTCACGCGGTTTTACGAGAGCTACTGGTTGCCGAAGAAATTCGGCTACGACACGAGGCGGGTGCAGTACTCGAGCCTCATATTGACCAAGCAAATGACTCGCGAGGAGGCGCTCGAGAAACTGTCGCGGCCGGCGTACGACGAGGCCACGATTGCTCACGACATCGAGTTCGTCGCAACCAAGCTCGGCATCTCCGTCGATGAGTTGCTCGGATATCTGTCGGGACCCAACAAGACGTATAGAGACTACCGATCTCAGGAGAGCATCTACGCGTTCGGCGCGAAGGTGATGCGCCTGGTCGGGTTGGAAGTGGGCGGGAAACGGTGATCGCTATCGTCCACTATGGCTTGGGAAACGTCGGCGCCATCGCGAATATCTACAAGAAGCTCGGGATCGCCGCCACTCTCGCCACCTCTGCCGCGGAGCTGAACGCCGCGTCGAGGATCATTCTGCCCGGAGTGGGCGCCTTCGATTGGGCGATGGGGCGCCTCAACGATTCCGGAATGCGCGAGGCGCTCGAGCACGCGGTGCAAGTCGACAAGAAGCCGCTGCTCGGCATCTGTGTCGGAATGCAGATGCTTGCGCGCCGCAGCGACGAGGGCAAGCTCGCGGGCCTCGGCTGGATCGAGGGCGAGGTCAAGCGTTTCGACGTCGCGAGCGTCACGCAGCTTCCGCACATGGGCTGGAACGACGTCGCGCCCAGCGAGGGGAACGGTCTGTTCAGTGACCTTGCGTCCGGAGCGCGCTTCTACTTCCTGCACTCGTACTATTTCCGGGCCGCGAGCGAGGGACACGTGCTGGCCGTCACCGACTACAACGGCCCATTCGCGTCCAGCGTGCGAGCGGCGAATGTCTATGGCGTGCAGTTCCATCCGGAAAAGAGCCACCAGTGGGGCGTGAAGCTCCTGAAGAACTTCGCCGAAGTCTGAGAGATGCTGCGGCCGAGAATCATTCCTTGCTTGCTCGTGAAGGACGGCGGCCTCGTGAAGACCGTCCGCTTCGGCAACCCGAAATATGTCGGCGATCCGATCAACGCGGTCCGGATCTTCAACGAGAAGGAGGTGGACGAGCTCGTCGTGCTCGACATCGACGCGAGCGCGCGCGGCAGGGAGCCCGACTACGTCATGATCAGAAACCTCGCCGCCGAGTGCCGAATGCCGCTGTGCTATGGAGGTGGCGTCAAGACGCTGGAGCAAGTCGAGCGAATCGTCGGGATGGGCGTGGAGAAGGTCGCCTTGAGCTCGGCCGCCGTCCAGGATCCCGAGCTCGTCTCGCGGCTGGCCGAAGTCGTGGGCGGACAGAGTGTGGTGGTCGTGCTCGATGTACGCCGCAACAAGCGCGGCGCCGCCGAGGTCTGGACGCACAACGGCACGCGCAGTGCGGGTAAACTAGCCGCCGATCTCGCGAAGGCGATGGCGGACCGCGGGGCCGGGGAAATCGTCGTCAATTCGATCGACAACGACGGCGTGATGAAGGGTTACGACCTCGATCTCGTCGCCGCCATCCGCGATGCGGTCGGCGTTCCCGTGACGGTGCTCGGCGGCGCGGGCTCGCTCGAGCACGTGGCCGAGCTGATCCGCCGCTTCGGGCTCGTAGGCGCTGCCGCAGGCAGCCTGTTCGTCTTCAAAGGCGTCTATCGCGCTGTGTTGATCAACTATCCGAGTCGGGCCGACAAAGACGCGCTGCTTGCCCGAGCGCATCCCGCTCCATGAAACAGGTCCTGCAGTCGCTGAAGAATGGGCGTACCGAAGTCGCGTCCGTGCCTTGTCCGGCCGTGAAGTGGGGACAGCTGCTCGTCGCCTCGTCGCGCACGCTGATCTCCGCAGGCACGGAACGCACGCTCGTGAGCTTCGGAAAGGCCAGCCTGGTCAGCAAAGCCCGTCAGCAGCCCGAGAGGGTCCGCGCCGTCCTCGACAAGATCAAGACGGACGGCGTGCTGCCGACGATCGAAGCCGTGCTCGCGAAGCTCGATCAACCGCTGCCGATGGGCTACTGCAACGTAGGCGTGGTGACGGAAGTCGCGGAAGGCGTCACCGGTTACGCCGTCGGCGAGCGCGTCGTCTCGAACGGCAAGCATGCCGAGATGGTTGCGGTGCCCGCGAACCTCTGCGCGAAAGTGCCGGACAGCGTCACCGACGACGCCGCGACGTTCACCGTGATCGGCGCAATCGCATTGCAGGGAATTCGCCTCGTGCAGCCGACGCTCGGCGAGGCCGTCGTCGTGACGGGCCTTGGTCTCGTCGGGCTCATGACCGTGCAGCTCCTGCGTGCCCATGGTTGCCGTGTTCTCGGCCTCGATTTCGATCAACGCAGGCTGGAGCTCGCGCAGCGCTTCGGTGCCGAGGTTGCGAATGTCGGGGCGGCGGACGCGGTCGCCGCCGCGCGCAGCTTCTCGCGTGGACGCGGAGTCGACGCCGTGCTCGTGACGGCGAGCACCTCGAGCAGCGAACCTCTGCACCAGGCGGCCCTGATGTGCCGCAAGCGCGCGCGCATCGTGCTCGTCGGCGTGGCGGGTCTCGAGTTGTCGCGCGCCGATTTCTACGAGAAAGAGCTCACGTTCCAAGTGTCCTGCTCGTATGGGCCGGGGCGCTACGATCCGGTGTACGAAGAGCACGGCGTCGATTACCCGATCGGGTTCGTGCGCTGGACGGAGCAACGCAACTTCGAAGCCATCTTGGACATGCTCGCGGACGGACGGATCGACGTTCAGCCGTTGATTTCGCACCGCTACTCGATCGACGACGCGGTATCCGCGTACGAGCTCGTGGATGGGCGGGAGCCTTCACTCGGCATCTTGCTCGAGTACGCGGCCAGTTCCGGCGCCGCCGCGCGCACGGTGCCGGTGCAGCCGCGCACCCTCGAGGAAAGTCCGAAGTCGACGAGCCCGCAAGTGGCCGTCGGATTCATCGGCGCGGGCGGCTATGCGACGTCCAGGCTGATTCCGGCGTTCAAGGCCGCCGGGGCACGGCTGCGCAGCGTCGCGTCGAGCGCGGGCGTGAGCGGCCTGCACGCCGCCCGCAAGTTCGGATTCGAGGAAACGACGACGGACACGGCCCGGCTGCTCGCAGACCCGAGCACCGATGCGTTGGTGATCTCCACGCGCCACGACTCGCACGCTGCGCTGGTGTGCGAGGGGTTGCGCGCGGGCAAGCACGTATTCGTCGAAAAGCCGCTCGCGATGACCGACGCGGAGTTGCAAGCAGTCGAAGATGCCTATCGAGCATCTCGGAGCCCCGGTCGGCTCTTGATGGTCGGCTTCAATCGTCGCTTCGCGCCCCAGGTCGCAAAGATTCACTCGCTCCTTCGAGGCGTCTCCGAGCCGAAGGCGTTCGTGATGACCGTCAATGCCGGCGCGATTCCGGGCGAGCACTGGACGCAAGATCGCACGGTGGGAGGAGGGCGTATTCTCGGCGAGGCGTGCCACTTCATCGATCTGTTGCGCTTCCTAGCTGGCACCGCGATAGAGAGCCAGTCGGTGACGGCGATGCGCTCCGGTATGGGCGACACTGCGACGATCTCGCTCGGCTTCGCCGATGGCTCGATCGGGACGATTCACTACTTCGCCAATGGCAGCAAGTCGGTTCCGAAGGAGCGCCTCGAAGTGTTCGTTTCGGGACGAGTCTTGCAGCTCGACAACTTTCGCAAGCTGGTCGGCTTCGGCTGGTCTAAATTCGCGAAGATGACGTTGTGGCGGCAGGACAAAGGCCAACGCGCTTGCGTGAGCGCCTTCATCGAGGCGGTGGCCGAGGGACGTGCTGCGCCGATTCCGATCGACGAGCTGCTCGAAGTCGCACGCGTGACGATCGCAGTAAGCCGGGCCGCAGCGGGTTGAGCGCGCTCGGGCTCTACTTCCACACGGTCCGACACCTGCGACCGATCCAGGTGGTGAGCCGAGGCTGGCTCAAGGTGCGTCGGCCGCGTCCCGATCTGCGCGCCGCGCCGCCGCTGCGTGCCCTGATCGGGCGCTACGTCGAGCCGATCGCGTCGCAGCCGACTCTCATAGCGCCGGACACATTTCGGTTCCTGAATCTCGAACGGCGCTGCACGCAGCCGGAGGATTGGCGGCCCGCGGACGCTGCGGCGCTTTGGACCTACAACCTCCATTACTTCGACGACCTGAACGCTCGCGGCGCGGCGGCGCGGTCCGCGTGGCATCGTGCCCTGCTCCAGCGCTGGGTCGCTGAGAATCCCGTGGGCGAGGGCGTTGCTTGGCAGCCTTATCCCGTGTCGCGCCGCATCGTGAACTGGGTCAAGGCGACCCTGTGCGGCCGAACGTTGCCCTTAGCATGTGTCGAGAGCCTCGCCGTGCAGGCGCGCTGGCTTTCGCAACGGCTCGAGTATCACCTGCTCGGCAATCACTTGCTCATGAACGCCAAGGCTCTGCTGCACGCGGGCCTCTTTTTCGACGGTCGCGAGGCCCGCGCGTGGGCAGCACGCGGGCTCGCAATCCTCGGGAAACAGATCCGGGAGCAGGTTCTGCCGGACGGAGCGCACTTCGAGCTCAGCACGATGTATCACGCCGCCGTGCTCGAGGATCTCCTCGACGTCGTGAACATACTGCGGGCGTACGGGCAGCCTGCGCCGGCCGAATGGTTCACCGCGATCGCGCGCATGCAACAGTGGCTGCTCACGATGACTCATCCCGACGGCGCTATAGCGTTCTTCAACGACGCAGCGATTGGCATGGCGCCGACGACGGCAGAGCTCGAAGCGTACGGCGCGCGGTTGGGGTTGCGCATGCTGAAGGAGCCGGCGGGTGCGCTCGCGCTGCTGGAGCCGAGCGGTTATGTGCGCGCGAGCGCCGGCGACGCCTACCTCGTCTGCGATTGCGCGGCAGTAGGACCCGATTACCTTCCGGCGCACGCGCATGCCGACACGTTGAGCTTCGAGTTGAGCTTGGGTAAGCAGCGTGTGCTCGTGAATTCCGGGACTTCGCGATACGGCGCCGACGAGGAGCGCACGCGCGAGCGAGGCACCGCGGCACACAACACCGTGGTCGTGGACGGACAGGACTCGTCCGAGATGTGGGGCGGGTTTCGGGTCGCGCGGCGCGCACGGGTGAGCCGGCGCGTCGCGGAGCACAAGGGCGATGTCGTTGTCATCGAGGCGGCGCACGACGGTTACCGCCGCCTGCCGGGCCGCAACCGGCACCGGCGCCGTTGGACGCTCGGTCCTCAGTCGCTGCAGATCGAAGACGAGGTCTCGGGCAGACGACGAAGCGCCGAGGCCTTCTACCATGTTCACCCAGCGGTCAGCGCGCGAAAGGACGAATCGGGTAGGGTCCTGCTCGAGTGGCCGCGGGGCTCCGCCACGATGACGTTCGACAATGCGGCCGCGGTCGAGCTGCGCCGCGGCACTTGGCATCCGGAGTTCGGCGTCTCGGTTGCGAATGAGTGCGTCGTGGCCCGCTTCGATGCACCGGCGCTGTCGACGCGGATCGATTGGACGGTGAGCCGATGAGGCTGCTCGTCTTGAGCTTCTACTATTCGCCGGATCTCGCCGCCGGGTCCTTTCGTGCGACCGCGCTCGTCGCGGCGTTGCGCGAGCGCGCGCCACTCGGTACTCATATCGACGTCGTGACGACGTCGCCGAATCGCTATCGCACGTTCGCTCGCGTTGCTGCGGAGACCGAGAGCTCCGCGAACTTGGACATTCGCCGGATCGGCATGCCGGCACATCGCAGCGACATGCTCGGACAAGCCCGTGCATTCATTCACTTCGCTCGCGCGGCACTGCGTCACGTCGCGCAGCGGGACTACGACCTGGTATTCGCGACGTCGTCGCGGCTCATGACCGCGGCTCTCGGCGCCCTGATCGCACGCCGCAAGCGTGCGCGGCTGTATTTGGACGTTCGCGACATCTTCGTCGATACGATAGGCGACGTGTTGCCGCGGCCTTTGGCCTGGCCGTTGCGCCAATTGCTCGCGCCGCTCGAACGCTGGACGATGAGGCGCGCGGATCGCATCAATCTCGTGTCGCGGGGGTTCGAGGAGTACTTTCGAGAACGGTATCCGGATCGCAGCTTCGCGTGGTTCACGAACGGCATCGACGACGAGTTCCTCGTGCCCCGTCCCACTGAGCCAGTGCCGTCCCGAGAGCGTGATGCGCGCGTGACAATCCTCTATGCCGGCAACATCGGCGAAGGACAAGCACTGCACAAGATCGTGCCAGGTCTGGCGCAGGCGCTTCGCGGCCGCGCGGACTTCGTCGTGATCGGGGACGGTGGGCGGCGCGCGGCGCTCGAGCTCGCGATCGCCGGCATCGACAACGTCGCGCTTCGGGCGCCGGTGTCCCGAGCGCAGCTGGTCGATGCGTACCGCTCCGCCGACGTCCTGTTCCTGCACCTCGGCGCGCTGCCGGCGTTCGAGAAGGTCTTGCCCTCGAAGGTGTTCGAGTACGCCGCACTCGGTAAGCCCGTGCTGGCCGGAGTCGCAGGCTACGCGGCCCGCTTCATCCGCGAAGAGATTGCGAATGCCGCTGTCTTCGCGCCGTGCGCGGTGCCGACCGCGGTCGCCGCGTTCGAGTCGCTCGAGCTCGCCGAGCGGCCGCGCGAGAAGTTCGTCGCGAAATACGCGCGCGCAAGCATTGCGAAAGAGATGGCGGACGACATCCTCGCCGTGGCGCGTGGAGCATGACGGCCATGTTTGTCGTGAAGAAGCTCGTCGGCGCGTTGCTGACGCCGCTCGTCTTCGCGTCGATTCTCGTGCTCATCGGTTGTTTGTTTCGCGCATTCCGGAGGCGCCGTGTAGCGGCAGCTTTTTTGGTCGTCGGCGTCGGCGTGGTGTATCTGAGCTCGCTAGATCCCGTGGGCCGTGCTTTGCTTGCGCCGCTCGAGCGCCGCTATCCGCCGCTCGCGCCGAACACCGACCTTCCGAACGTGCGCTACGTCGTGGTGCTTGGCAGCAGCTATGAGCCGCACGACTCCGTCCCCGTCACGGCAGCGATCGATTACGTCGGGCTCGCACGGATCGTGGAGGGCGTGCGTCTCGCGAAGCGGCTCGACGCGGCGCGGCTCGTGGTATCCGGCGGCGGCCGGACGCCTTCTGCGATCGGCTACGCAGAGCTCGCGCGCGAGCTCGGCATCTCGGCGGACGCGATCGTCGTGAACGACAAGCCGCTCGACACGGGCGAAGAGGCGAAGCAGTCGGCGCAGCTGATCGGCGCTGAGCCGTTCCTCTTGGTTACCTCGGCGAATCATATGCCGCGCGCCGTCCGTCTCTTCGAGCGTGCCGGAGCGCATCCGATCCCCGCGCCGACGGATCAACGCGCCAACTCCTCGGCTAGACTCGAATGGGGGAGTCTATTACCCGGTGTCGATGGATTGCGCGATACGCAAACCGCGCTGCACGAGTATCTCGGCCTCGCGGCGCTCTCGTTCGGCATCGATTGACTCGGCAGTGTGTGTAGCGAACGTCCTGCGTTGAGATGGCTCGAGTTCTCGTAACAGGCGCGTCTGGGTTCATCGGCCGACACCTCTGTGCGATGGCGCCGGCGGCGGGGCACGTCGTGCGCGCAGCCGTTCGAGGAACGGCCGCCGCCTTAACGGGCGCGGCGGATCACGTGGTCGTCGGCGACATCGGACGATCCACCGAGTGGCGGCCCGCGCTTGCCAGTGTCGACACGGTGATCCACCTCGCGGCGCGCGCCCACGTCCTGCACGACACGGACGAGGCGTCGGCGCTCTACGAGGAAACGAACGCGCTCGGCACGTTGTGCCTCGCGAAGACCGCGGCTGAAAGCGGCGTGAGGCGCTTCATCTACTTGAGCAGCGTGAAGGTGAACGGCGAGGAGACGAGCAATCGAGCTTACACTGCCGCCGACGAGCCGTGCCCCCGGGACGCGTATGCGAGGTCGAAATGGCGCGCGGAGCTGCACGTCCGCGAGGTCGGCGCCGCCACACACATGGAGACGGTGATCGTACGTCCGCCGCTCGTCTATGGCCCCGGCGTGCGCGCGAACTTCCTGCGCTTGCTCGGCTGGGTCGAGCGCGGCTGGCCGTTGCCGCTCGGGTCGATCCGGAATCGCCGCAGCCTGGTGAGCGTTTGGAATCTCTGCGACCTGCTCATAGGGCTCGTTGGCAACGGGCGGGGCGACGGCGCGACCTGGTTGGTATCTGACGGCGACGACCTATCGACGCCGGATCTCGTGCGTCGCATCGCCGCCGCGATGCGCAAGCGCGTGACGCTCGTGCCGATTCCTGCACCGATGCTGCTCGCAGGCGCGGCGCTGCTCGGCCGACGAGCCGAAGCCGCGCGCCTCTGCGGTTCACTGGTCGTCGACATCTCGCACACGCGCGATGCCCTTGGCTGGACCCCGCCGCTGACCGTCGACGAAGGCCTCGCGCGAACGGCGGCGTGGTATCTCGACACGATTGCCGTCGGCGCGAGAGGGATTCACGGCAAGTGAGGCAGCGAACGTGAACGTGCTTTTCGCCGTGACGATCGCGGCCTGCTTCGTTTCCTTTGCCATAACCTGGGCTGCGCGGCGCTATGCGTTGAGGCGCGGCTTGCTCGATCATCCCAATGAGCGCAGCTCGCACGAGCTTCCGACGCCACGCGGCGCAGGCATCGCAATCGTGGTCGCGTTTCTCGCGGCTTTGCCCGTGCTGTGGTGGAAAGGAGCGCTGGCTGACGATTTGTTCACCGCGCTATTCGGCGCAGGGTCTTGGGTCGCGCTCGTCGGCTTTGTCGACGACCATCGGCACGTCCCGGCGCCCTTGCGACTCGTCGCGCACGGCTGCGCCGCCGCGTGGGTGCTCTTCTGGCTCGGCCCTTTGCCGCCGCTCCTGGTATGGGGCGTCGCAATCGCGCCCGCGTGGGTCGCGACAGCGGCCGCAGCCGTGTACATCGTCTGGCTGTTGAACCTGTACAACTTCATGGATGGAATCGACGGTATCGCGAGCATCGAGGCCATCACGGTGTGTATCGGGGGTAGCACGCTCTATTGGCTCTGTTTCCCCGGCTCAACGATATGGGCCGCTTCGTTACTGCTGATCGCATCCGTGACAGGGTTCCTCTTTTGGAACTATCCTCCCGCGCGAGTATTCATGGGCGACGCGGGCAGCGGTTTTCTCGGCGTGACTCTGGCCGTGTTCGCCGTCAGTTCGGTAACGTTAGGGCAGAGATTCTTCTGGGTATGGACGATTTTGCTCGGAGTTTTCGTCGTCGATGCGACTACGACGCTTTTGCGGCGATGGCGGCGGCAGGAACCGTTGGCGCAGGCTCACCGCAGTCACGCGTATCAATACGCTTCGCGCCTTCGTGGACATGCCACGGTGAGTCTCATCGTCGGCGCTGTCAACCTGTGCTGGCTGTTCCCGTTGGCTCTACTCGTCGCGTTGGGTCGGTTGGACGGCGCGCTCGGGCTGCTCCTCGCGTACGCGCCGCTGGTGCTCGCGGCGTTCTTGCTGAAGGCAGGCGCACGGGAGCTCCAGCACATCTAACCAGTCTGTCACAGATCGACTTTCGAGCAGAACTGGGCTCTGCGGCTCATGGAGTGTCGCGTTCTGGACAGGCAAGTAGACCACTTTGTTGTTACCCTATCTCTATAATATGCCGGACCCGTTAGTGTCTCGGTCCGGGCGATGGTGGGGATTTTGGACGGACTAAAGAAAAGACCTGTACCCGAGCCAGCGCTTCACCAAGTCGCCAGACTCGTCGTTACGCTTCCCCGCAGCACCAAGCGCCTCGTGATGGTGCTGGCGGACGCTGTGGCAATGCCAGTCTGTCTGGTGTTTGCAACCTGGCTTGTGACCCCGGCGCTTCTAACCACCTTCCCGCCGTGGATCTGGGTCGTTCCGCTGCTAGTCGGGCTGTCCGCGCTCCGAGTTTGGGGTTTCTATCGATCCGTCGTCAGGTTCATGGGGCTCGAGCTCGTCGAGGCCGCTTTCAAGACCGTCACGCTCGTCTCGTTCACGCTCTTGCTGTGCTTGATGTTGGTCGACGCTTGGCCCAACGCCGTTCGCGCGAGCGCGACCTTTTGGTTTCTCGGCATGGTCTATGTCGTCGGCAGCCGGCTAACGGCCCGATGGCTTCTACAGTCTCGAAACGCGGCGGGTGACCGTGTCTTGATCTACGGCGCCGGCGACGCCGGAGCGCACTTGGTCTCGGCGCTCGTCGGCCGCGGCGAGTTCGTGCCCGTAGCCTTCGTCGACGACAGCCGCACCTTGCGGGGTTCGGTGATCAACGGGCTCGTAGTCCACTCGCCGGCCAACTTGTCGAACCTGATCGACGAGTTCGGCGTGTCGAGAGTCCTGCTCGCGCTTCCTTCCGTTTCGAGGCGCCGGCGGTTGGAGATCATCAATCAGCTCGAGCAGCTGCCCGTGCACGTGCAGACGATGCCGGATACCGCCGATCTGGTGTCGGGCAATGCGCGCGTCGACGAGGTACGAGAAGTCGACATCACCGATCTGCTGGGGCGAGATGCGGTGCCGCCGATTCCGAAGCTCCTAGACGCGTGCATTCGGGGCAAGGTCGTAATGGTCACGGGGGCCGGCGGATCGATCGGCTCCGAGCTCTGCCTCCAGATCGTGCGGTTGGGACCGAGGCGCTTGGTGCTGCTCGATCTGTCGGAGGCCGCCCTCTACACGATCGATCAAACCGTTCAAGAGGAAGTGCAGCGCAAGTCTCTCGACGTCGAGGTCGTCGCGTTGATCGGCTCGGTCCATCACCAGAACCGAATGCGCGAGGTGCTCGAGACGTACGCCGTAGACACTCTCTATCATGCCGCCGCGTACAAGCATGTGCCTCTGGTCGAGCACAACATGATCGAGGGCGTGCACAACAACGTCTTCGGCACTTTGCACACGGCCGAGGCGGCCATCGCGGCGGGCGTCAAGTCTTTCGTGCTGGTGTCCAGCGACAAAGCCGTGTTGCCCACCAACGTGATGGGCGCGACGAAGCGCTTTTCGGAGCTTCTGTTGCAAGGTCTGCACCAGCGAGGCTCCGGAACCAAGTTCTCGATGGTTCGATTCGGCAACGTGCTTGCGTCGTCGGGCTCTGTGGTTCCGCTGTTCCGCGAACAGATCCGCAACGGCGGACCGGTCACGGTCACCCATCCGGAGATCTACCGGTACTTCATGACGATACCGGAAGCCGCGTCGCTGGTTCTTCAGGCGGGCTCGATGGCGAAGGGCGGCGACGTCTTCGTGCTCGACATGGGCAAACCGGTTCGCATTCGCGATCTAGCCGAAAAGATGATCCACTTGATGGGTCTAACAGTTCGTGACGACAACAGTCCCGACGGCGACATCGAGGTGCGTTACACGGGCCTTCGCCCGGCCGAGAAGCTCTACGAAGAGCTCCTGATCGGCAGCAACGTCATGGGCACCGAGCACCCGGGCATCATGCGCGCCGAAGAGGACTTCTTGACGTGGGAAGACCTCAAGCCGTTGATCGAGCTACTCTGGGCTGCCTGTCAGCGACTCGACTGTGCCAAAGTGCGGGACCTTCTAGTTCGCTCGGTCGTCGGGTACTCGCCGACGAAAGAAGTCGAAGATCTCGTGTGGAAGCATCGGAATACCGGCACGCGGGCCGGTCGCAGCAACGTGACGCCGCTCGAGCCGCGTCGTGCGGCACCGCCGGTCGATCGCGAGCGTTGAGGCCCGTTAGTCGACCGCGCTACGCACGTTTCGCCGTCGATGAGGTATTCCTCGCAATATCTGACATAGTTCTCTCGTGATGTCGGAACTGATCACCGTGATTCTCTCGGGCGGCTCTGGTACTCGCCTGTGGCCCCTTTCTCGCGATCTCACTCCAAAGCAGCTATTGCCACTCGTCGGCGTTCGCACTCTGCTCCAGGAGACCGCGCTGCGCACCGCAGGTTTCGAGCGGCAGATCGGGCCACCCATCCTCGTCTGCAGCGAAGACCACCGCTTCATCGTCGCCGAGCAAATGCGCGAGATCGGCGTGCGGCTGCGGACGACAGTGCTCGAGCCGAAGGGCCGCAATACGGCGCCCGCGCTCGCGGTCGCGGCGCTGATCGCTGCGAGAGCGGCCGGGGAGCAGCCGCATCGTCGCGCCAGTCAGGAGTCGTCCGAGCCTGTCTTGCTGGTTTCCCCCGCAGACCATGTGATCCTCGACACCGCCGCTTTTGCCGCAGCGGTCGAGGCGGCAGCCGACGCGGCACGTGCCGGCTATCTCGTGACGCTCGGCGTCGTGCCTGATCGGCCCGAGACGGGCTACGGCTACATCGAACGCGGCGCGGACCAGGGACGATGGTCCCTCGTCGACAAGTTCGTCGAGAAGCCGAATCTCGCGACCGCGATGCGCTACGTCGAATCCGGGCGCTATCTCTGGAACAGCGGAATGTTCGTTTGCACGCCGAGCACTTATCTCGAAGAGCTCGAGCGGCATTCGAACGCGATCTACACGGCCTGCGTGCGGGCTCTCGGGGAGGCCACGGTCGACGACGACTTTACGAGGCTCGGCAGCGCGTTCCTCGAATGCCCGTCGGACTCGATCGACTACGCAGTGATGGAAAAGACCACAAAGGCCGCGGTCGTGCCGCTCGACGCGGGCTGGAGCGATGTCGGGTCGTGGTCGGCGCTCTACGACGTGCTCGAGAAGGACGCGGACGGCAACGTCGCACGTGGCGACGTCGTGCTCGAGGGATGCAAGGCCAGCTACGTCCTATCGACGAGCCGTCTCGTCGCGGCGATCGGTCTCGAGAATTTCGTCGTGATCGAGACCGCCGATGCGGTGGCTGTGTTGCCGCGGCACGATGCGCAGCGCATCAAGGTCGTGGTCGATCGACTCAAAAGCGCCGGCAGAGCCGAGGTTCGCGACAGCGCAACGCCGGCCGCGCGCCGAGCCGAAGAGTAGCGACGAGGGCGTTCGCCCGACAATCTTCTCCGCTCGATCCTACTCTCGCTTTGCGTGACGCCCGCAGCCGTCGTTCAGTCTGCTTTCACCCCGCTCGCAGTGTGTGCCGCTGTTCCGCGCTGTCGCGACGCCACGCAAATAGAAACACCGTTTGTCTCTCGCGATTTTCGTGATCCATTTTTCCGACAATCGTCTCGATTCGTCGATCGCCAAAAAAAGAATCGATCGCTAACGTCTCTCCCGCGACGTTCGCGAATCGCGCGCCGAGGTCGCTCATCGGCGACAGTTTGCGCGAACGAATTTCGCCCAGCAGAATTCCGGCCGGCTGAAAAAAGGCAAATTCGTCGAAAGACGAAGACGCAAAGCCACCGGTCTAAAGGGTTCTTCCTAGGACAGCGGGGTTGCCAGTTGCGGGACGGTTTGGTCCGTAGTGTGCGTTTGGTTGGTCTTTGTCGCCAAAGCGGCGAGAAAGACCAATCGACCCCGTGGTGGCGAGCAACGTGTCCACAAAAAAGCCATCCATCCGCGGGGTAAACAGTGCAGCTATGTACGACGACGCCGAAAGGCGCACTCTGGTTTTGTCTTCTCACCTCGATTTCTGCGTTCACGCTTGCGGCGTGCGACGGCGGTGGAGGGGGTGCTAGCGCGTCACCGCAAAGCGCCGGCGGCTCCTCGCCTCAGCGGGGTGTCGACCGCCCGCCGACGATCTCGGGAGCTCCGCTCGCTGCGATCGTTTATGGCCGGACGTACACGTTCGTACCGACAGCCGCCGATCCGGAACGCAAGCAGCTCACGTTCAATATCGTGAACAAGCCGGACTGGGCGAGGTTCGATCCGCTCAGCGGAATGATGGAGGGAACTCCGCAAGCGAGTGACGTGCGTGCCTACGACGACATCAAGATCAGCGCCTCAGACGGCCTCTACATGGTGTCGCTGAGCTCGTTCAGCGTCGACGTGATTCCCACGGCCCCGGGCTCGATCACGGTGAACTGGTTGCCGCCGACGGAGCGCGCCGACGGCACGCCGCTGACGAATCTCGCGGGCTACAACCTGCGCTGGGGCACGGCTCTCGGCCACTATCCGAACCTGGCCAGCATCCCGAATGCCGGCGTCGCGACCTACGTGATCGACGAGCTGGCGCCCGGCACCTATTACCTCGTGGCGACGGCTTACGACAATTACGGCGTCGAGAGCGAGTATTCCAACGTCGCGATCGCGACGATTTCGTAGAGAGCCTCGCGGCTGAGACGCCCCGGGAGGGGCGTGGGGCCTATCGCGTGTGATGCCGTTCACGCTTTCGGGCCGCCGAGCCCGTGTCGCGTGCCGGCGGCGACTACACTGTGCGCGACGAAGACAGTCGGCGCACGCGCATACGCCCTATGAGAAAAGTCCTCCTCCTGGGCGGTGATGCCGACGCCAATCTCGGGGACGCGGGAATTTTGGCCGCGACGTGCCGATGCCTCGCCGACGTCGATCCCGAGGTCGCCATCACGATCGTTTCGAGACGCCGGCGCGCGAACAGCCTGCCGGGCGTCGCGCGCGTCGTTACGCCCGGTCCCGCAGGCTTCGCATGGTTGCTCGACGCCGCGCGCCGGCAGGATCTGATCGTAGTCGGCGGAGGCGGCTTGCTGCAGGACGACGACAGCCGCATCAAAGTGCCGTACTGGGCGTCTCGGTTGCTCGCGCTGCGGGTATTCCAGCGCAATATCGTTGGCCTCAGCCTCGGCGTGGGTCCGCTCGAGCATGCGGAGAGCCGCGCGTCCGCACGGATGATCTGCGAGCTGCTGAGCAGCATCTCGGTACGCGACGAGTTCGCTCAGGATTGGCTGCAGCGTTGCTCGGGCCGCCCCGTTGCAGTCGTGCCGGATCCCGCATTCATGCTCGAAGCTGCGTCCGAGCAGAATGCCGTTGATTATGTGCGCTCGCTCGGCCTGAACGCGGAACGTCCTTTGCTCGGTGTAGCCGTGCGCGGCTGGTTTCACAAGCGCGGCGGCTTCGTGCCGCGCAAAGTTCGCGCGAGCTTGCGTCTTCGCGACCGGCACGGGCGCGCCGAGCGCGAGCAATTCACGGAGAACCTGGCGGCCGAGATCCGGCAGCTCGCTCGCCGCCTCGATGCCTCGGTGCTACTCATGCCGAGCTATCGCCTTCCGCACGAAGGAGACGTCGAGGCTTCGGAGGCGCTCGCCGCTCGCCTCGACGGCGTCAGTGTCGGTCTCGCGAAGATCGACGATCCCTCTTTGTTCAAGGCAGTCGCAGGCCGGCTTTCCCTGATGGTGGCCGCGCGCATGCATCCGCTGATCTTCGCGGCAAGCATGGGCGTGCCTGTCGTCGGGCTCGCTTACAACGGCAAATTCGAAGGCGCGTTCCGGCTGCTCGACCTGCGCGGCCAGCTGCTCGATCTCGAGTTGGCGTCGAACGGCACGGACGGCTGGCTCGACGCCCCGGTCCGAGCCGCGTTTGCGGCCTCGTGCGCAGCGCGCGACAAGACGGCCGCGCTCGCACAACGCGTTCGCGCACACACGGCGGCGTTGTTGCACTGAAGGCCGCGAGAGATGGACAAGCTCGAGCGCCTCGTGAAGGAAACGGCTCGCCACGTGCCGTTCTATCGCGCGCTTTGGACTTCCGCGGGCGTCGACATCGACGGGCTCTCGTTGCCGCACGATTTGACTCGCCTACCCGTCATCCGCAAGAGCGACCTGCTCGCGGCGAGAGTGAAGGCGCGGCTCGACGACCGGCGGCGCCGATCGCATCTCGTCGCGGAGACGACGAGCGGCTCGTCCGGCGAGCCTCTCGAGATCTTGCTCGATCGGCTGGCGGTTCGACGCCGGCAGCTGCGCTTCCTGCGCGCGCTCGTGAGCGTGGGCTATCGGCCGGGTGAGAGATTGATGCTCGTCGCGTCGCGTCATGCGGCGCCGCTAGGCGCGCGAATACTCGGTTGGACCTACGCGAGCCTGAAGGAAGGCGAAGACGCGCTCGGAGCCGAGTACTGGCGCGTGCAGCCCAACGTGCTGTACGGACCGCTGAGCTCGCTGCTCGCGCTTGCGGACCGGTTGATGAGCGGCCGCCGTCGCCACCATCGGCCGAGGCTCGTCGTGACGACGGCAGAAGAGGTTACGGCCGCGCAGCGCGCGACGCTCGAGCGGGCTTTCGTTTCGACTATCGCGGACTTCTACGGCATGACCGAGCTCGGGCTGGTCGCGTGGCGTTCCGGCCTCGAGCAACCCTATCGGTTGCCCGCCGCGAATCTGCTGCTCGAGTTCCTGCCGTGCGCCGCCGACGCCGAGCTCGAGCGCCTGATCGTGACGGATCTCTCGGGCGGGGCGATGCCGCTGGTCCGTTACGAGACGGGCGACCTCGTGCGACGCGACCACACGCTGCCCGATGCGCCGATCATGCGGATTGCGGGCCGCGAGATCGACTGCCTCCACTTGCCGGGTGGGCGCCGCATCTCTCCCTATCGCATTACGACAAGTCTGGAGGTGGTCGAGGGGCTAGACCAATACGAGGTCGTCCAGCACGAGGACTTGTCCGTGGAGGTCTTCATCCGGACTCTTTCCGCCGAT
>Ga0068859_100003072_pt1 | contig 16926 bp, 18 predicted proteins | sample KBSSwiS22_FD_66585 | JGI IMG/M metagenome (GOLD analysis project Ga0068859, IMG submission 66585) | Switchgrass rhizosphere microbial communities from Kellogg Biological Station, Michigan, USA - KBS Switchgrass S2-2 | ecosystem: Host-associated > Plants > Roots > Rhizosphere > Soil ...
GCGGGGTACGTGTACATGTTCGCGGAGATCTTCTCGCCGGCCGCGCGGGCGGCCTCGACCTTGGCGATGACCTCGTCCATCTTCGGCCAGTTCGCCTTCCCCGCGGCCTTGAGGTGGAAGATCTCCGCGGGGATTCCCGCGGCACGCGAGATGCGGATCAGCTCGTCCACGGCGGGGAGGAGCGCGTTCCCCTCGCTGCGCATGTGGGAGATGTAGATTCCCCCGCGCTCGGCGGCCGGCCGGCACAGCTCGATGAGCTCGTCGGTCTTGGCGTAGAAGCCGGGGGCGTAGATGAGGGCCGAGGCGACCCCCAACGCGCCCTCGTCCATCGCCAGGGCGACGAGCGCCTTCATCCGGGAGAGCTCCTCGGGCGTGGGCGCGCGATCCGCGTATCCCAGCTCGTGGCGGCGGATCGTCGTGGCGCCGACGAAGGACGCGACGTTGGGGGAGACCCCGCGTTTCTCGAGGTGCCGCAGGTATTCGTCGAGCGTGGTCCACTCGATCGGGTAGCGGATGTCCGACTGGAGCGACGCGTTCTCCTGCTTCATGCGGTCGTTGAGCGGGCCCATCGACTCGCCCTCGCCCATGATCTCGAGCGTCACCCCCTGCCGGATGTCGCTCTGGGCGCGGCCGTCCACGAGCAGCGCCTCCTGCGTCTGGCTGAGCATGTTGATGAAGCCCGGACTCACCGCGAGGCCGGTCGCGTCGATCTCGACCTTTCCCTGGTCCCCGCGGAGATCGCCGATGGCCGCGATCGTCTCGCCGCGGATCGCGACGTCGGCGCGCGTGGGCGGCAGCCCGCTGCCGTCGTAGACGGTGCCGTGGCGGATGACGACGTCGTACGTCTCGCCGGAACGGCAGCCGCCCGTCGCGACCAGGAGGAAAAGAAGCGCGGCTCGATTCATCGCCGGGGGAGGATATAATGTCCTCCTGCGCGGCGAGGGCGCCGCGCGACGGCCGCGCGTCCCGGGCGGACGGGGCGGACCGGGAGGGATGGGACCCTCGCCTGCTGTGAGACGCCCGACGAAGGAGGTGATCCATTGAACAGCCATAGTTCCCGTTCGGTGGAGGTGACGTCCTCGTAGCGGTCTCTCGTGGCTAACGGGGAACCCGACGCCACCAAGTCCGAACAGCTACGCGGGGCCCCGGTCCAGAGATGGATCGGGGCCCTTTTCGTCTCCGAAGTCGATCGCGACCCTCAAACGCCACTCGGCTCCTACCTTCACGAACCAGTCCACGAACCTGCGCCGGTCGGAGACCTCCTGTCCGTCCACGCGGACGCGGGCGACCTGCGTCCCGGTCGCGAGCGCCGCGAAGTCGGAGACGTCGATCGCGAGCTGCTCGAGCGAGACGGAGAGGATCTCGACCCGGATCCCCGCGATCGCCGCGAGAAACGCGTCGGCATCGGTCGCGTCTCCCTCCGGTGTGCGGTGCACGAACCCGGGTGCGAGAACGCCCCCGAGCCACGTGACGTCCCGACCGCCGATCGCCTCCGCGATGCGATGAGCGAGGGCTTCGACCTCTTCGGCGGGGCTCGTCACGCCGGTCATCATGCCTCAGGAATTCTCGCGCCGCGCACGGCGCCGTAGGCGCAGGACGATCCAGACGCCCGCGCCCACGATCGCCGCCAGGGGCCCAAGGACGATGACGCCCCCGATGACCAGGTCGCCGATCGTCCGCAGGACGGCGAGAAGGGCTCTCACGCTGCTCCGCACCGTCTCCCCGGGGCGCCAGCCATCCGAGACGACCGGCCGCCCCGACTCCGCCGGCACGAGCTGGAGATGGATCGTCGCGAGCGTGGTGAGATTCTCCATGGACTGAAGCTGTCCCTTGATCTGCTCGATGCCGGAGCGGATCTCGGTGAGCTTGCCGTAGATCGCCATGATGTCGTCCGCCTTCTGCTGGCGTTGTCGCGACTCGGCGAGGAGCTGCCGCAGCTCGACCTCGGTCGCCTCGAGCGTCTTGAGACGCGCGCCGAGATCGACGAATTGCTCCGTGACGTCCTCGGACTTCATCTCCTCGCGCTGCACTTCCTCGGCCAGCGCCTTGAGGCGATCGACGGCGCGGTCCAGCGTTGCGACGGGGACGCGAAGCGTTATCGAGGAGTAGAGGAGTCCCTCGCGACGTTGGGAAGACATGGCGGAGACGTAGCCGCCCAGCTCGGTGGCCAGCGTCCGGGCGCTCGCGGAGGCCGCCGCGGAGTCGCGCACCCGAAGCTCGAGATCGACGGTCTTGACGAGCTTGCGATCCTCTTCGACCGCCAGGAGCTGCAGCTTGTTCTGTCGGTTCGCGGCGGGGGCCGAGAGGCCTTCCCGGACCGCCTGGCTGGGCCGGTCCAATCGATTGCACGCGGCGAGCGTCAAGGCGAGACCGGAGACGGCGACGGCGAGGCGTTTGTTCATGGGCCCTTCTCCTGAACGTGACCGGCTCGTGTGAGCGCGGCGATGGCCCCCGCAAGCGAAGTGGACTTGATCAGCACGTAGTCGGTGTCGAACGTCGAGATCGCGAAGACACTGATCGAAGCGCCGGCGAGCGGCCCGACGATCGAGGCGAGCACGCCGACTTGGTCGAACGGGAACGGGCCGACGAGCCGAAGCGCAATCCACCCGGCCTCGGAGGGCACACCGGCCGGAACCCATTCGACCGGCCCCACGATGGAAAGTTCCTGGGGAGTCCTGGTGACCGAGACGAACCCCCGGCCGGCCGCCCAGCCGGGGACCGGATCGTCCGGTCCCAGCCGTACGATGGCGAGCTCCCCCTCGACTACGACGAAGCGATGCGCGCCCATGCACCGATCTCCGAGCGGCCGTCCCGGACGTCGTCGCTCATGCCGCGGCCCGGCGCGAGGCGACGAGGAAGAGCGGAATCGCCGTGAGCTGCGCCACCACCGAAAACGCGACGAGCCCGGTCAGCGAGCGCGCGTACAGCGCGCCGGTCGCGATGCCCCCCACGAGCCAGCCGACGCCGTAGCCGGCGTAGAAGAGTCCGAACGCGAGGCTGCGCTTCCCCTCCGGGAGCATCCCCGCGACGACCGCTTTCAAGAGAGCGTCCTGCACGGAATACCCGAGCCCCCACAAGGCCATGCCGGCGAGCAGCGCGACGCGTCCACCGAGGAAAACGAGCGGCGAGAACATCGCGGCGGCGCCCATCGCGGCCAGCACGACCGGCAGTCCCACGCGATCGTACAGCCGTCCCAGGGCGAGGCTGGCGACGATTCCCACGACCGTCGCGAGGGCGAGCGCGACGGGAATGAGGGCGGGGGAGAGGCTCCCGTGGGACGCGAGGTGGAACGAGATCAGCTCGAAGCTCATGAGGCCGGCGCCGAAGCAGGCCGCGGCCACCATCGAGATCCAGAAGCGCGGCGTGAAGCGCGACGGCCCGGAAACGGTGCCTGACCCCAGCCGGGACGGCACGGGAAAGCTCACGCGGGCCACCGTGAGCGCGGCGAGCGCGCACAGCGACGCCACGACGAGCCACGCATACCCGGCGCGATACGTCGCCCCCCGATGGAGCGCGAAGGCGATGAGCAGCGGCCCGAGCGTGGCGCCGGTCTCGTCGAGGGCGGTGTTCAACCCGTACACCCAGCCCCGCCCGAGCGTGCCGGCCGAGTACGACAGCATCGCCTCGACGGTCGGCTTGCGAAACGCGCGCCCCACCCGCTCCAGGATCAGGAACGCCGATGCCGCCTGCCAGCTCCCCGCCAGCGCCATCGCGGGCACCGCGAGGAGGTTGATCGTGTAACCCACGAAGGTGATGGGCCAGTAGCGTCCGGTCTTGTCGGCGAGGTACCCCGAGATCGAGCGCAGCGTGTATCCGAGGAACTCGCCGAACCCCGCGACCATCCCGACCGTCGCGGCCGTCGCCCCGAGCGAGCCCAGGAACGGCCCGTTGATGGAAGCGCCTCCCTCGTACGTGGTGTCCGCGAAGAGGTTGACGATCCCCATCGTGAGGACGAACCGGAACGCCGCCGTCCGAGCGGCACCGCTCAATCGGTCCCTTCGGTGCGGTAGGCCGCCAGCGCCTCTTCGCTGAAGCAAGCGAAGATCACCTCGGTGACCGAGCCCGGCTCCGCGAGCGCCTCCCCCACCGACGCGACCGCGATCGTCGTCGCCGCGTCGAGCGGATAACCGAAGATCCCCGTGCTGATCGCGGGGAAGGCGATACTGCGCAGGCCGTGGTCGCGCGCGAGGTACATCGACGTGCGGTACGCCGACGCGAGCAGCGCCGGCTCCCCGTAGCTTCCGCCGCGCCAGACGGGCCCGACCGCGTGGATGACGAACCTCGCGGGGAGCCGGAACCCCGGCGTGATGCGCGCCGAGCCGGCGGGGCACGGCGCCAGCGCCGCGCAGGCGAGGGCCAGCTCGGGGCCCGCGGCGCGGTGGATCGCGCCGCACACGCCTCCGCCGACGACCAGCTCGGAGTTCGCCGCGTTGACGATCGCATCCACCGCGAGCATCGTGATGTCGGCGATCCGAGCGGTGACGGTCACTGGGTCACCGCGACCGCCTTCCAGCCTTCGCCTTGGTTGACGAAGGTGATCATGAGCCGCGATGACGTGCCGCGCACCACGGCCGAGTCGCCGTAGACGGCCACGGTCACGCCGGACGTGTCGAGCTTCTCGTACTCCAGGCGCTTCGACTTCAACGCTTCGATCAGCCCGTCGCGCGTGACCGGCTCGCCGGTGGAGGGGATCCACACGAAGCTCTCGTCGAGCAGGTCCTCGAGCGCCTTCCCATCGCCCGACCGCACGGCGGCATGCAGAGCCTCCGCCGCCTCGGCAACCTGCGCCTTCGCGTCGTCGGCCGCGCGGGGGAGCTTCGTCGCTTGCCACGCCACCGCGCGCCACTGCCCCTTGCGCTTCACGAACGTGCCCGTGTTGAGGTACTTCTGAACCGTGGTCTTGCCGCCGGCGACGGTGGTGCCGACCAAGCGGAAGGCGACGACGGCGGTGTCCTTGTACGGCTGCACGCGGACGTCCTCGGCGGTGTACGTCACGACCGGGTCCTCGGGCTTGGGTGCCGGCGCCCCGCGCACGTCCTTCATGATGTCCGCCTTCCCGACGCGGCGGCCCGAGGAGCCGGTGTAGATGAGGTCGTCCGCCCAGAAGCGGTCGTGGACCGCGGCGTCGTTCCGGGATGCCCCCGCGAGGAAGTCCTCGACGAGCGCGGTGAGATCCGCGTGGGGCGTGGCGGCGAGGGCGACGAAGGCGAGGGCAGCGAGCATGCGGGTCTCCAAGGAGGGGAGCGTCCCGCTTAGTCTATTTGGGAGGAAGCCTCGACGCGTAGGTGAATCCGCGATCGACCCAGGTCGCGACCTGTTCGTCGGCGGCAACACCTTCGCTCGCCACGAGAACCCATCCCCGCATCGGCCGGCCGGTCAGGTCGAACACGCGGGCGTGAGGGTCTCGGAGGGCCTCCCCGGCTTTCGCCGGGTCGAGCCGCACCATCAATTCCCCACCGTGCACGCCGCAGCACATGTTCCCGTTCACCAGGAACCCGATCCCGCCGAACATCTGCTTCTCCGTCACGCCGTTCCGTCCGTGGAGGGCGATCCGGACCCTGTCCGCGAGCCGTCGGTCGAAGGGCATCGGGGGCGCTCCGCCGGCTGAAGAGCCTCCCGTAGTTATACGCGATCGACGGCCTACTGTCCCGAGGGCCGCGCGGTGACCGCCTCGACGACCGAAACGGCGGATTCGGTGGGCACCACGCGGGTCATCTGGAACCCCGCCTTCGCCAGCAGCGCCGCGTACTCGTTGGGGGTGCGCTCCTCGCCGCCCGGGATCGTGAGCATCACGAGGTCGAGCATCTTGCCGGGATGGAACTCGCTTCCCTCGGGGAGGACCATCTCGACGATGAGGAGCTTGCCGCCCGGGTTCATCGCCTTCTTGACGTTCCCGAGGATCGTGAGGCACTGCTCCTCGCTCCAGTCGTGGATGATGTGCGAGAGCACGTACGCGTCGCCGCCCGTGGGGACGCGCTCGAAGAAGCTGCCGCCTTCGATCCTCACGCGGTCGGCGACGCCGTGCGACGCGAGCACCGGCGGCGCTTCCTTCACCACGTGCGACATGTCGTAGAGCACGCCCTTGACGGTCGGGTACGTCTTGCAGACGCCGCTGATGAGGCTTCCCGTCGCGCCGCCCACGTCCACCACGGTCGCAAACGGCGAGAAGTCGTACGCCGCGACGAGCGACGGGATCTCGCCGCCGTGGATGCCGACCATCGCCTTGCTGAAGTTCGAGGCGAGCTCGGGGTTCTGTGCCAAGTACTCGAACGCGCCCATGCCGAGAACTTTCTCCGTGGCCGTGCGGCCGGTCGCGACCGAGTAAGGGAACTCTTCCCAGACCTTCCAGGCCCACTGGCTCGACAGCGCCAGGATGGTCGCGCGCGCGTGCCCGGGAGCCTCAGCCCGCAGTGCGTGGCCCAGCTCCGTCAGCCCGAACTTGCCGTCGGCGTCCTGCGTGAACACGCCCAAGCCCGCGAGCGCGCGCATGAGGCGGTAGAGCGCGCGCGGGTGTGACTTCGTCGCGCCCGCGAGCTCGTCGGCGGTCTTCGGGCCCCCGGCGAGGCGGTCGGCGAGGCCCAGCTCCGCGGCGACGTAGATCATGCGGGACACCCAGTAGGCGTTCCCCATCTGGACGAGCTGGGCGTGAGGCGGAAGCTCTTTCGCGGTATCGGCCATGGCGGTGGTCTCCGAGCCGGGAGTATAGCGGGCGGTCGGGAACCATCCGGGGCCATCGCCGGTACTATCCCGCGATGCTCGCACCCCCGCTCGAGTCGATCAGCCACACGCGGAAGATCCGCGCGGTGGTGCTGCGGGGCCGCTGGTTTCCGGTCGCGGAGCTACGGGATCGCGCCCTGCGGCCATGACTCGTAGTCGGGGTTGACGCCGAGCCGCGCCACCGCCGCCTCGCCTTCCGTCGTCGTCACGGCTTCGTTACACATGCGGACCTTCGCGCAGCTCTGCGTCCCGTCCAGGCGGTGCAGGTGGTACTCGTCCAGATCCCGGGGATCAAGGTCGTTGCTCGCGACCTGCCGGGACGAGGCGACGCCGCATCCCGACAGGAGGATCCCGAGGCAGGCGACGAGCAAGAGACGGGGGGACATGCAGGGCGTGATACGTGCGAGAGTCGATCCGGTTACCCGAGCTGCGGTGACGGCTCAGCGAAGGTCCTTCTACGGGATGAAGGGCGGACTGGTGTACAAGGTGACGGTGGATCTCGGGGCGTAGGTGGCGGCGGCCCCGAGGCTTTTTTCGGCGCCCGCGATCGTTCCCAAATTGGGAACGATTCTCCGCGCGGGAAAAACAGGAACTCCGTTGCGACTCGTCACCTGGAACTGCTGCCGCGGCCCCTTCGAAGCGAAGGCCGGCGCGCTCGCCCCACTGAGGCCCGACATCGCGATCCTCCAGGAGGCCCCGCGCCCGAAGGAGAAGGACACGCTGCAGCGCCTCTGGTTCGGCGGCGGCTCGCGCGTTGGCGTCGCCGTGCTCGCCTTCAACGGCTACACGCTCGAGCGCGCCTCGCGCGCATCGGACGAAACCGATCCCGTACGCGCGGTTCGCGTGAACGGCACGCACGAGCTGAATCTCCTCGCGATTTGGGCGCGCGCCGACACGAAGTACATCCGCGGCGTGTACGACCGCATGCTCGGCCAGGTCCGCTTCGCGCGGAAGCGGCCCACCATCCTCGCCGGCGACCTCAACAGCAACTCGATCTGGGACCGCCCGCGCAGGCCCATGGACCACTCGCGCTTCGTCGCGTGGATGCGCGCGAAGCTCGGCCTAGTGAGCGCCTACCACGAGCACTTCGGCGAGGCGCACGGGAAGGAGTCGCGCCCGACCTACTACTTCCTCTGGAACAAGGCGAAGCCGTTCCACATCGACTACTGCTTCGTGCCCGAGGCCTGGCGCGCGAGCGTGCGCAGCGTCGAGATCGGCGAGTACGAGGACTGGGCGGCGCTCAGCGATCACCGGCCGGTGACGGTGGAGTTGGACGTGCCGTGAGGGGCTACGTTGCGCGCTGCCGGCGCCACCCGCGCCACCCGACGAGGCGCCGCTGCCGCTCGTCCCACAGCCGGAAGGTGAGCGACCGGAGGCTCCCCCAGAGCGTCACCGCCTGCACCGCCTGGAACGCCGGCTCCTCGTCGTGGCACTTCTCGAGGTTGTAGTTCGGGATCGAGGGGCTCAGGTGGTGGATGTGGTGGAACCCGATGTTCCCCGAGAACCACTGGAGGACCTTCGGCAGCTTGTAGAACGAGCTCCCGTGCAGCGCCGCGCCGACGAAGTCCCACTGCGCGCCGCGCGCCCAGTACGTCCCCTCGAACTGATGCTGGACGTAGAACAGCCAGACCCCCGCGACGGTTCCGATGATGCTGATCGGAAGCTGCACGAGGAGGACCGTCTTGAAGCCCAGGATCAGGCCCATGCCGGTGACGAGCGCCACGAGGGCGAGGTTGGTCGCCCACACGCTCCGGCGCTCGCGGGGGCGCGCGCCCCGGCTCGGGATCCTGTGTTGGATGAGGAAGAGGTACATCGGCGCGATCACGAAGAGCACGAAGGGGTTGCGCACGAACCGGTACGCCAGGCGCCGTCCGCGCGACGACGCCTCGTACTCCCGCACCGTCATCGTCCACACGTCCCCTTTGCCGCGACGGTCGAGGTCGCCGGAGGTGGCGTGATGGACGGCGTGATCGTGCCGCCACTGCTGGTACGGCGTAAAGGTCAGCAGGCCCGTGACCACGCCCCAAAACGTGTTCGCCCGCCGCGACCGGAAGAACGAGCCGTGCCCGCAGTCGTGGAAGATGATGAACGCGCGCACGAGGAACCCCGCGGCCGGGACGGCGAGCGCCAGCGTGAGCCAGTACGACACGCCGAGGGACCACACCATCAACCCCCACAGCGCCAAGTACGGAACCAGCGAGTTCGTGAGCTGCCAGATCGAGCCGAGGCGCGACGGGTTCTCGTGCCGGGCGATCGTGTCCTTCCAGGAGGGGCGGTCGGGTTTCGTCACAAAGGGAACGCCTCCTTGGCGTTCGAGGTGGGACATAAGCAGGGTACTGGGGATCGGGGGGGAAGGCTACCCCGGAGTCGACATGTGTGTTTCGGGGTCCGCGAAATCGTTCCCAATTTGGGAACCCTCGCGTCCCGCGGTCGCCACGCACCTGCGGCGGCCACGGGTTCGTGGTACGCAACCGACGGCGCGCCCGGACCTCGCTGCGCCACGCGCTGGCGCCCGTCGAGAAGTCGCTAGGCCGCTCCATCAACGCGACGATCTTCACCGTCCCTGCGTGGCGAGCGTGCCGGTCGCGGGTCGCGATGGCGGGCGTGGTGATGGTGCTGGGTACTGAATCCGATCTCGACGCCTAGCAGTTCCCGAATTGGGAACGATCGCGGGGCCGCGAAAACATGTCCCCGAGGTCCGCGCGCTCGCGAACTACAGCGCACCGACCGGCCCCGTGAGGAGGGTTAAGGGGTCGGCCGGTGCGCGGGGCGTGAGCTCAGCGAGTTCCGCCGGACGTGGGAGATCCGGCGGTCGTCGAGTCCACGCGGATCCAATCGGAGCTGCCGCGGAAACGGATCTCGGACAGCGCGCTCGACGTGCTACCGGCCTGCCGGTATACGAGCGCCTCGTGCGGGTACGGGCGTTCGGAGCTCGCCCAGACGCCCTTGCCGGAGGCGAAGACGCGCTTGCCGTGGGTCACTTCGAGCTTGACGGTCTCGGAGCCGGGCTCGCGGGTCCAGCGGAGGTCGTACGAGCCGGGGGGGACGGTCGTGCCGAGGACCTCGATGGACTCGCTGAGCTTCACGGGACGGCTGCCGTCGTTGCGGGCGCCGGTCGAAGCGAAGATGGCGAGGAACGAAGAGAGGATGGAGGCGGCCACGAGGAAGCGTGAGACGGGGCGCATGGGGGATCTCCTTTCGTCCACCCTTTACTACGCGGGCCACACGTAAAGGTCACATCGCGTGAGGTAAAGAAAAGTCAAACTTGTAAGCACATTGTCAACACGCGGAGTGCGGCGCACCGGCCGGCCCCGGGAGCGAGCTCGGGACCGGCCGATGCGACCGCGTCTTCAACGGCTGCCGGCGGCGGTCGTGGCGGCGCCGTCGAGGGCGGCGACGACGATCCGGTCGGCGCTGCCGCGGAAGCGGATCTCGGCCAGCTCGGCGCCGCCCCCCGCGTCGCGGTAGACGAGCGCCTCGTGGGCCGAGGGAGCGTCGGAGCTGGTCCACTTGCCCGTTCCCATCGCGACGACCTTCTTTCCCCGCGTCACCTCGAGCTTCACGGTCTCGGAGCCGGGCTCGCGCGTCCAGCGGAGGTCGTAGGTCCCGGCGGGGACGCTCGTGCCGAGGAGCTTGGTGGGCTCGCTGAGGTTGAGGGCGCGGCGTCCGTCGCCGCGCCCACCGGTGGTGGCGGCCAGAGCACCGAGGGCGAGCAGGCAGGTGGCTGCGGCGGCGAATGTTCTCGTGGGGGTTCTCATGGCGCGGTCCTCCTTGGTTTGGCGTCAGGGTTACGGGAACGCGCGGTCCTGGAGATTGGTTGCGGTGGGAGCACGGCTCGCGGGGTGAACGGTCGCGGAGCGGGGGGCTGCGGCGGGTTAGGCGGGGCGGGCGGTCGTCGTGAACCTCAGGACCTCGCGGATCGCTCGGAAGCCGGCGAGGGTGGGCTTCTGCAGCCCGCGAATCACCGAGCGCGCCGCCTCGCGCCGCTCGAGCTCGCGCACCAGCGCGACGAGGGAGGCCTCGCCGGTGGAGCCCGGGGGCGCGTAGCTCGCCCAGATCGAGCGGTAGTCGCCCTCGGGGGTGTAGAGCACGCCGGCCTCGGTGCGCTGCGAGGAGATGAGGGCGAGGCCGCGGAGGTGCTCGCGGCGCTTCTCGAGCGTGGCGAGCGAGCACTCCCACGCCGGCTCGGAGCCGGGGGCGGGGAGGGCCTCGGGGAGATCCTCCATCGTGACCTCGGTGAACGCACCGTAGTGCGGGGAGGCGGCGACGTCATCCCCGGCCAGCACGAAATCGGTGTAGGTCCGGTCGTGCGTCCAGCCGCACGCCTCGAAGAGGGCGCGGGCGGAGGGGCTTCCCACGGGGATCTCGGCGAGAAGGCGCGGCGGGCCGAGGATCGCGAGCTTGCTCGACAGCGACGTGAGCAGGTGGCGGCCGTGCCCCTTGCGCAGGTGGTGGGGATGGACGCCGAGGCCGCGGACGAGCGTGTCGGGGGGACGCTTGCAGCCGATGGCGACGGCGACCGGGACGTCCCCCTCGAAGCCGACCATGCACGACGAGCACCACAGGTCGAGCTCGCGGATCTCCTGCTTGAGCTTCGCGATCGTGAGCGGGGCCCCCACGGGGTCGTGCGGCAGACAGCACCGGTTCCACGCATCCACGAGGAGCGCGATGTCGTCGGTGCGGCAGAAGCGGTAGGCGCTCATGAGCCGCCGATTGTATGCGTGCCATCGGGCCCTCCGCAGTTCGGGAGGAAACCTGAAGGACGTAACGCCTAGGTCCGGCGGACCTCGTACTCGCTCTGCACGAGCCCACTCGGGTACGACCGCGTCCCGACGTGCCGCAGCAGCACGTCGTGCGGCAACGCGCCGAAGAGGGGAATGCCCTCGCCGAGGAGCACCGGCACGCGCGTGACGACGAGCCGGTCGACGAGCCCCGCGCGCAGGAAGCGCTGGATCGTGATGCCGCCGTCGAGGTAGACGTGGGCGGCACCGGTGGCGGCGAGCCGGGCGACGATCTCCGCGGGCTCGCCGGACATGTGCTCGACGCGGCCGCCCTTGGGCTGCGCGATGGGCCGGCTGCTCAGGACGACCACGCGCTTGTCGCCGTAGAACCACTGGTCGAAGCCGAGGACGGTCTCGTACGTCTTCCGGCCGATGACGATCGTGTCGATCGTCGCGATGAACTCCTCGTAGCCGTGCGGCTCGTTGCCGCCGGCGTCGAGGAAGTCGAGGCCCCCGTCGGCGCGCGCGATGAAGCCGTCCACGCTCGTGCCGCAGAAGACCGAGATCTTCACCGCTCGAACACCTCCGCGGCCCAGATCCACGTGCCGCCCGACCACCGGCGTCGCAGGCCGTGCTCCTCGAGGACGCGCGCCATGTCCTCGGGCGGGTGGACGTACGCCTGGAAGCCCTTCAGGAACGTGCGCGAGAGCCAGTTGCCGAAGCCGATGAAGGCGCGGGTCGCGGCGCGGGGGCGCGGGTAGGTGAAGGCGACGAGGCGGCGGGCGCGGTCGGCGGCGCCGCCCAGCATCGTGCGGTAGTCGGCATCGCAGCAGACCACGCGATCGAGCGTGACGACGTCCGCCTCGGGGGCGTCGCTCACGAGCTCGTGGAAGTCTCCATGCCGGAAGGACACGCGGCCGACGTGGCCCAGGCGCTGCGTCTCGTCCTTGCTGGCGTCGATGTAGGCGATCGCGGCATCGACATGCGTCGCGTGGGAGAAGCCCTTGTCGAGCAGCACGTGGTGGATCGCGCCGATCCCGCCGCCGATGTCGAGGAGCGTGGCGCCGTCCGGGAGGGGCGTTTGCCCGATCCCCGTGAGCAGCGCTTGCGTGTGCTTCGCGGGACCCCGTCGCCTGAAGCGCTTCAGCTCGCGGCGGGCCGTCCTCGGGTTGAAGAAACTGTCGATCGCGGTGCAGTCGCAGAAGGACATGGAGCGACTCTAACTCAGTGGACCTTCCCCTTCGCGATCAGCGCCGAAAATGTCCCCACGTCGTTGAGCCCGCCCTTCTTCTGGGCGGCCTCTTGCGCGGCGATCGCCTCCTCCATCAGCTTCTTGCCGACCTCGATCCCTTCCTCGACGAGGGGGAGGTCGATGACGGCGAGCTTGCGGTCGGCGGCGAGACCTTCGACGCGCTCCTGCGTCTTGTTGCGCATGAAGCCCGCGGGGACGCGCAGCAGGCGCGCCGCGGCGTCGGCGGCGTAGTCGAACGTGGAGACGAGGGGGACGTTCTTGTCGTCGCGCGCGATGAGCTTCTTTTCGGTGTCAGGCACCGTTTCGGAAGAAACGGTGCCTGACACCTTCAGCGGTGCTCCCGTCTCCTCCTCGACGATGCGCTTCGCGAAATCCAGCGTGACGATGTCGAGCTTCTTGACGCGCGCGCTCTTCTCCACGCGGGCCTTGGTGCGGCGGCGCTGGTAGGCGTCCTTCATCGTCCAGAGGGCCTTCTTCGCCTCCTCGGTCCAGCGGAGCTTGCGGCCGTCGTAGGTCGTCTCCTCCTGGAGGGCGCCCTCGACCGCCGCGATGCGCTCGATCATCTCGCGCGAGATCGTCTCGAAGCTCGTCCCGCCGCACACGCCGCACTTCACGGGATGCGCCTCGGTCGCCGTGATGCCGCAGCCGGTGCACATCGAGATGGGGCCGTTCTGGGCGCGCTCGAGGGCCACCGCCTCGGCCAGCGCGGTCGTCGCGGTCGCGGTCTTCGGCATGAAGCGGTCCATCGCCTCGTCGATGACCGTGTTCGTGATGACGCTGTGCCCCTTCTCGATCGCCAGGCGCAGGATGCCGGTGCGGGCGATCCCCTTGACCATCGAGGGGACGCGCTTCATGCGCTCTTCCGCCTCGGGCGTCCACTTGATCGACTCCTCGGCGCGCAGGTCGAGCTGCGGGACGACGAGCTTGGTGGTGAGGAGCACGTCGCACGGGCAGGCGCGGAGGAGGTTCTCGGCGTTGCTGCCGAGCCCCGCCTCGTCCGCGGCGGAGTGCACGCCGATGCGGCCGATCGCGAGGAGCCACGGGTTCGTCTTGCGGATGTGGTCGAGGACCTTCTGGAAGGCCTTGCCGTCGAGGAGCGTCTTTCTCACCTCGACGCCCTCGTCCTTCGCCATCTGCTCCGCGACGTCGAGGTGCGACTGATAGATCTGCGCCAACCCCGTGTCGATGATCTCCTCGTGGAGCTGGTTTTGCTCCTCGAAGCGAAAGACCTTCGCGGCCTTCTCCGTCAGGACACCGACGATCCCGTTGAACACGGAGTAATGCAGGTACGGGTCGTACACCGAGATGATCTCGATCTTCTTCCCGAAGCGCTTCGCGAGGTCGATCGAGGTCAGGAGCGCGCCGAAGGACTGCGGCGAGCCGTCGATGCCGACGAGGATCGTGTCGCGCGTGTCGGCGTTCCCCTCCGGCAGGTGCTTCACGACCCAGATGTCGCGGTGGATCGTGCGGGTGACCCGCTCGCAGACCGAGCCGATCTGGCTGTCGCGGACGCGGCCGATCCCGAGCGCACCCAGGACGACCAGGTCGTAGTCGGCCGACGAGATGTCCTTGATGAGCTCGGCGTGGTGCTTCCCGTCCATCATCCGGGGCTCGAATTCGAGGTGCTCGGCCTCGCAGCGCTTCGCCATGCCCTCGAGGTAGCTCTCGGAGATGAGCTTCAGGCCCATGGTGATGAGCGAGTCGTGGATCTTGCGCTGCCGCTCGAGCTCGGTCTCCTCGAGGTACTCGTCGGGGAGCGTGTACTCCATCTGCTTGAAGCGGTAGTCGTGAAGGCTCGCGGCGTAGACGTGGCAGCCCGTCATCTTCGCGCCGAAGGCCTTCCCGAGCGAAAGCGCGGCGTCCACCGCGCGGTTGGAGAAATCCGAGTTGTCCACGGGAACGTAGATGCGCTGATACATACCTAGCTCCTGGAGGGGTCAGGCACCTTTTCGCGTCCGACGCGGAAAGGTGCCTGACCCCTTCTTCTCACGAGGATGATGACGAGGATCTCGAGGCCGAGGACCAGGAGGCCGATGCGCATGGCGGGCCCCCACGGAGAGACGACGACCTCCGGCTCGACGTAGAGGGACGCCCACTGCGTGAGGCCGCGCTTGTTGCCGCGCTCGTGGCTCCCGCCGTCCCAGGTGGAAAACGCGATCGGGAGGAACTGGCCCTGCACGAACGGCACGCCGTTCGACGACGTCAGGCCGCGCTTCAGGATCACCGTCCACTGGCCGCGGTCGTACGTCGCGACCGAGGTGACCTCGGCGGCATCGTTCGCGGTGATCGCCGCGCTTCCCTTCGCCGTGTACTGGTCGGCGGAGGGGCGGGCGAGGTCGGCGAACCAGAGGTCCACGCCGTTGGTCGGGTCGCCGAACAGGAAGTACGGCTTGCGCGGGCCCGTGGGGACCGTCAGCGGGAGCTGGATCGCGACCGCGTCGGAGAAGGTCTCCGCCGGAGCGGCCGCGGGGGCGCCTTCGGGGGCCGCGATCGGCTCGCCCCACTCGTCCACCTGCTGGCCGGCGGCCGCCGCCTTGGGCGGGGCCTCTTCCTCCTCGATCGGGACCGCGATCGTCGGCGCGTTGCTCCCCGTCGTCTCCGCGCTCATGTCGTTCCAGCGCAGGAGGAAGGCGACGTCGGTCGCGTCGTGGATCGCCTGGACCTCGATCGAGTGGGCCGCCGGCGCGAAGTTGCGGCCGGGCTCCATGATCTGGCCGACGATCGGGACGCGCGAGACCTTGGCGCCCTCGAACGAGGCGGCGCCCTTCGCGAGGTCGATCGCATCGTCCACGTGCTTGGCCAGGATGAGCATCGCGTACGGCGCGTGGTCGGACTCACCGAGCGAGTACATGTAATCGGTGATCGCCCAGCGCTGCTCGGGGGTCAAGGCGTCGCCGAATGCGGGCATCGGCGTGCCGTTCAGCCCCGTCGTCATCGTGCGGAAGATGTCCTCGCGCGTCGGCCCGCCGCGGAACGTCCACCGCTGCGTGAAGTCCGCGGGGCGGATCGGGAAGCCCAGGTCGTCCACGAGCGTGCGCGCCGAGGGGCCGTCGCCGCGGCCCAGGTCGCCGTGGCACTTGATGCAGCCGGTCTCCTCGTAGACCTTGCGCCCCGCCTCGGCCGACTCCTTCGTGTACTTGGGGGCCTTCGGGAATTCGAGGGGGGCCGCGTTGAACTCCGCGTTCGCGAAGTCCGCGGAGAACGACTTCACGTAGTAGGCGAGGTGCTCGAGCTGGTCGTCGGTGAACTCGGGCCAGGCCGGCATCGACGAGTACGGCATCCCCGTCTTGATGATGTGGATGAGGTCCGCGGTCGTCGGCAGCGTCCCGTTCGGCGTCGTGCGGATCTTGTACTTGCCGGTGGTGAAGTTGCGCGGGCGGGGCATGAGGTGCACCGCGGCAGGGCCGTTCCCGTCTCCGGTATCCCCGTGGCACTGCGAGCAGTACTTGTCGTAGATCGTCTTCCCGGCGGCGCGGTCCGCGTCGGAGCCGAGGTCGGGGGAGCCCGCGGCGAGAGCGGGGAGGACGCCGAGGAGGAGCGCGAGCGGCAAGCGTCTCACTTGTGCTCCATCTCTTCCTTGGCGCGCGGCTTCCGTCCCGTGTAGTCGTACAGGAACAGGATCGCGTTCCAGATCTCGTCCTCGGTGAGGAACTTCTCCCACGCGGGCATCGCGGACTCCCACGGGCCGCCCTCGTCGGGAAGCCCCGGAGCACCCTTGGAGATGCGCCAGAACAGGAAGGACTCGGTCAGGTTGGGGATCGTGCCGACGTCGGCGAAGTTCGTCGGGATCGGATCGAGCCCGTGGACGAACATCCCGGTCCCCGCGAGGTTGTCCCCGTGGCAGAAGTGGCAGTTCCGGTAGTAGACCTCGCGCCCCGCGGCGACGTGCTGCTTGTAGGCCTCGGGATCGGTCTTCTCGAGGATCCGGTACGGGTTGTCGCCGCGGTCGAGCTCGATCTTCTTGTCGTGGACGGTGATCTCGGCCGGCGAGGCCGGATGGACCGTGCGCGCGAAGAACGGGGCCTCGATCGGCTGCGACAGGCGGAAGTAGACGGCGGCCGCGGCGAGCGTCGGCAGGAGGAGCACGATCAGAAGGAGCGCCAACCGCTTCGACGGCTCGACGATCAGGCGGACGATCGGCTCGGTGACCTCGCGCCTCCGGTCGGCGCTGGACGTGACGTAGGCGAGGACGGCGAGGGTCGCGATCCCCATGTAGATGAAGATGACCGACGACGG
>Ga0068859_100003075_pt1 | contig 16922 bp, 19 predicted proteins | sample KBSSwiS22_FD_66585 | JGI IMG/M metagenome (GOLD analysis project Ga0068859, IMG submission 66585) | Switchgrass rhizosphere microbial communities from Kellogg Biological Station, Michigan, USA - KBS Switchgrass S2-2 | ecosystem: Host-associated > Plants > Roots > Rhizosphere > Soil ...
ACCTGCGTCAACGTCGGCTGCATCCCGTCCAAGGCGCTGCTCAACTCCTCGGAGCACGTCGAGTTCCTCCGCCAGCACGCGGCGGAACACGGCATCGGTGTTGGCGATCTGCGCATCGACCTCGCGCAGATGCTCAAGCGCAAGGACGAGGTGGTGCTCCAGAACACGAAGGGGATCGAGTTCCTCTTCCGGAAGAACAAGATCACGTGGGCCAAGGGGCGCGGTACGCTGCGCGCCGGCAACCTGGTCGACGTCGCCGGCGCCGACGGTAGCACGACGACCTACGCCGCGAAGCACGTCATCATCGCGACCGGTTCGGTGCCGATCGAGCTGCCCTTCCTGAAGTTCGACGAGCAGCGCGTGCTCTCGAACATCGGCGCGCTCACGATTCCGGAGATCCCGAAGCATCTCATCGTGATCGGCGGCGGCGTGATCGGCCTCGAGCTCGGAAGCGTCTGGCGCCGGCTCGGCGCGCGGGTCACCGTCGTCGAGCTCGCACCGGGGATCCTGCCCGGCATGGACGCCGACATCGTGAAGGAGGCGGAGCGCGTCTTCCGGAAGCAGGGGCTCGAGCTGCGCACCGGGGCGAAGGTCGCCGGCGCGCGCCGCGAGGGCGACACGTTCTTCGTCGACGTCGAGAAGGACGGCACCACCGAGACGCTCGAGGCGGACTACGTGCTCGTCTCCGTCGGTCGCCGGCCGTCGCTCGGCGGCATCGACGCCGCTGCGCTCGGGCTCGCCCTCGGCACGCGGGGCGAGGTGCTCGTCGACGACCAGATGCGCACGAACCTGCCCAACGTGTTCGCCATCGGCGACTGCGTCGGCGGCAAGCTCCTCGCGCACAAGGCTGAGGACGAGGGCGTCATCGCCGCCGAGGTGATCGCCGGCAAACCCGTGCACATGCACTATCACTCGATCCCGGGAGTGGTCTACACGTGGCCCGAGATCGCCGCCGTCGGGCTCGCGGAGCACGAGGTGAAGGCCTCGGGCCGGCAGTACCGCGTCGGCAAGTTCCCGTTCTCCGCCAACGGGCGCGCGCGCACGGCGGGCGACGCGGTGGGCTTCGTCAAGTTCATCGCCGACGCGACGACCGACGAGCTGCTCGGAGCGCACATGATCGGGCCGAACGTGTCCGAGCTCATCGCCGAAGTCGTGCTCGCGTTCGAGTACCGCGGTTCGGCCGAAGACATCGGCATCACCGTGCACGCGCATCCGACGCTCTCCGAGGTGACGAAGGAAGCCGCGCTCGCCGCGTTGGGCCGCGCCATTCACATCTAGCCGTGGTGGACACCATCGTCGTGCGGCCGCTGATGCCGGAGGACGCACCCACCGCACGCGAGACGGTGATCGACTGCTTCCGGGGCACGCCGTACCTCGCGCGCATGCTCGAGGTGCTCGACGACGCGCTGAAGTTCGAGGATCCGGAATTTCTCTGTCTGCTGGGTGCTCCCGGCGAGTCCGACCCGCCCGCCGGTCTGGTGCTCTTCGGCACCGTGCTCGGCGCGCGTCTCGTGACGAAGATCCACGCCGTCGTCGCACCCGATCCGCGCGTGCAGCTCGCGCTGCTGGACGCGGTGCGCGAGACGTGCGTGCGCTCCGGAGAGAGGCTCGTCGTCTGCGAGCTTCCGCACGATGCGCCGTTCGACGTCGCCGGCGTCGCGCTGCTGGCGAGCGGCTTCAGCGAGGAAGGACGCATCGAACACTTCGTGCGCGAAGGCGTGGCGCTCCGGCTGCTCGTCTGGCGGCCCGAGGCGTCGTGAACCGCCGACGCTTCCTCGCGGTCGGCGCAGGCGCGGTGGCGGCTGCGGCCGGCACCGCGGTGTACGCGTGGCAGATCGAGCCTTACTGGCTCGACGTCGTGCGACGCCCGATGCCGCTCGAGAACCTGCCCGCTTCCCTCGAGGGAAAGACGCTGCTTCAGGTGAGCGACGTGCACGTCGGGCCTCGCGTGAGCTCGGACTACCTCATCCGCGCGTTCGACGCCGGCCGTGCGCTCGCGCCCGATTTCGTCGCCTACACGGGCGACTTCGTCTCGTACCGCTCGCCGCACGAGATCGTCGAGCTCGCGCGTGTGCTGCGTGCCGCGCCGCGCGGGCGACTCGGCACCGTGGCATCGCTCGGCAATCACGACTACGGCCGCAACTGGAAGAGCATCGCAGTGGCGGACGACGTCTCGCGCGTCGCGACGGACGCGGGGATGGTCGTGCTGCGGAACGACGTGCGCACACTCGTCGGACTACAGTTCGCCGGCCTCGCGGACTTCTGGAGCCCGGAGTTCGGGCCGCACCACGGGCTGCCGCCGACGGGCGAGCTCATTGCACCGGTGCCCAGTCGCTTCGCGCGAGCCGATACCGACGCGAGCGACGCGCTGCGCCTGCTCGCGCGCGACGCGCCGACCGTCGTGCTGTCTCACAACCCCGACGTGCAGGATCTGCCGCTCTGGGACGGCGTGCGCGGCTGGGTGCTCGCCGGCCACACGCACGGTGGTCAGGTGAAGCCTCCCTTCCTTCCGCCACCCGTCCTCCCCGTCCGCAACAAGCGGTACACGGCGGGCGCGTTCGACGTCGGACCCGGACGCACGATGTACATCAACCGCGGGCTCGGCTTTCTCGTCCAGATTCGCTTCGACGTGCGTCCGGAGCTCACGCTGTTCACTCTCACGCGCGCGCCGGCCACCACCTGAGGCCATCGCTCCGTGGCGCACACCGCGAAGACCGATCAGATTGCGGTCGCAACGTCGTCCCTGCTCCTTCCGCTGCACATGACCGAAGAGAATCCCGACAAGGTTCGCGTTCGCCGACAGCCCCCCGTGCCCGTCACGCTCGCCGTGTTTCTCGCATCGATCGTGGGCTTCATGGTCGTCGTGGCGGGACTGTTCGCGCTCATGCGCTATCTGGGAAGGCACTGAGCACACGCGGCCCCGTCGCCGCGGGGAAGCCCTCACTCGAAGCGAGGTGATTCCTCGGCACGCACGACGTGTGGCACCCCGAGGGCACGACGCACCGCCTCCGTGCGGTAGCTGAAGATCCGGCGGAGTTGTCGGCGCACGATCGGGTGCGCGACGTCGCCGAGTGGCGCGAGCGGTAGCCGGTAGCGCACCTCATCATCGATCCTCGTGCCACCCGCAGGGTCGTCGAGGAAGGTGTGCGTGTGCAGCCAGAGCGCATACGGCCCGCGAACCTGCTCGTCACGGAACTGAACCCCGGGCACCCAACTCGTGATGCGCGTGCGCCAGCGCATCGGGATGCCGAACAACCTGATCGTGTAATCGATCAGGGTGCCCTCACGCATCTCGATCGGCAGCGGCGTGTCGATGCGAAAGACGAGCTCGGGCGGCGTGACCAATCCCAGGTTCTCCGCGCTCGCGAAGAAGGCGAACACCTCGCTCCGCGGACGCGGGAGACGAACCGTGGTGCGCAGGACGTGGTCGGGCATTGCCTTTCAACGACGCCAGCCGCCGGTTGGTTCCGTGGAAAGCGAAGCGGCCGGCCACGAGGTGGCCGGCCGCTTGAAGGTCGGAGACCGCCGTCGATCAGCGCGCGAAGAAACGCAGGATGGCGGCGGTCGCGGCGACGGCTACGGCCAGGAGGGTCGCTGCGGCGACCATGGCGCGCGTCGGCGTCACGACGAACTCTCGTCGCCACCAGGGCGTGATCATCTGTGGCGCGTGCTGAGGAATTGCTTCCATGATCCGGCCCTGGACGTGCGCGGGCGTCCGCATGCGGCGCCGGCGCTCCAGATCCTCGTTCATGCGCTTCCAGAAGTCGACGTCACGGGACCACTCGGCACGCCGCACACTGCTCTCCGGCGCATCACCGTCGAGCCAGGCGTGGACCGCCTCGGCGATCGCGGCACTCGGCGGACCCAGCGGAACCTCGCGGTCGGAGAGCGGACGCTCGGAGGGGACCGGGCGCTCGCGCTTGCGGCCGTCGCTCAGGCCGTCGGATTGAAGGTCGTCGAACATGTCAGGCGTACTTCTCCTCGAGTAAGGCCTGCAGCGCCTCGCGTGCGCGATGCACACGCATCTTCAGCGCGCCGACCGTCGTTCCCAGAAGGTCCGCCATCTCCTCGTATGAGCGTCCTTCGACGTGCTTCATGACGAACGCTTCGCGAAGCGAGGCGGGCAGTGACGAGAGTGCTACGTCCAGATCGCTTCTCAGCTCGGTCCGGTCCAGCTCCTCTTCCGGCGTCGCATATCCCGAGGGCTGATCGTCCTCGTCGTAGCTGAGATGCGAGCGGCGGATGTTCTTGAGCCAGTCCTTGCAGCCATTCGCGACGATCCGGAACACCCAGGCGTCGAACCGCCCGCGTACTTCCGCGAGATGCTGGTACGCCTTGATGAACGAGAGCTGCAGGATGTCTTCGGCGACATCGGGGCTTCCGGTCATGCACAGCGCGTGGCGGTAGAGCGGATCACTGTACCGGGTGATCAGCACCGTGAACTCGTCGCGGTCACCCGCGAGCACACGCTGGATTACGCGTTGATCCGAATCGTCCTGATCAACGACCTGTTCGGGTTCCGTCGTTCTCACGACGATAGAGTAACGCGGATTCCGTTTGCCGGACAGGGTGCCTGTCCCTCCGTTTACTGCCGCTCTGGTCGTCACGAGGAATGGACGACGGCTGTTGGCGGGCGTAACAGTACCAAGGGCGGTCACGCCGATCTTTCCACGAGCGACGTGAACGCCTTCCACCCTTCGGCGCGTACGAGCGCGGAATGTTCGCCCAGCCGCGGCGGTGGAAGCCGGATCGAGCCGGGCACGCTCGGCGGGAGTCCGGTCCGCGCCGAGGCGGGTAGCTGTGCGAGTACCTCGGGCACGCTGCGCACGATCCCGCTGGGCACACCGGCCACCTCGAGGCGCGCCAGCCAGAAGGCGGCGGTCTGCATCGCGACGCGGCCGGCGATCTCGCCGACGACCCGATCACGCTGCGCGAGACGACCGGCGTTGGTGGCGAGCGTCTCGTCACCGCCGAGGTCCGCCAGCTCGAGCGCGCCCGTGCACGCCCGCCACTGCGCATCATTGCCGACGGCGACCACCAGATCGCGGTCACTGGCGCGGAACAGCTGATAGGGGACGAGGTTAGCGTGTGCATTCCCCCACCGTCTCGGCGGCCGGCCGTCGACGAGAGTGTTCTGCGCGACGTTCACGAGCGCGGCCTCGGCGCTCGCGGCCAGCGCGACCTGAACGTGGCGGCCCTCGCCGGTCCTCCCTCGGGCCACCAACGCCGCGAGGATGGCGATGCACGCGTCCTTGCCCGCGATCACGTCCGCCAGCGCGACGCCGTGCTTCATCGGTTCGCCGTCCGGCGTGCCCGTGATCGACATCCACCCGCTCTCCGCCTGCACGACGAAGTCGTACCCGGGGCGGCGTGAGCCACCGCCGAAGCCGCTGATCGAACACCAGACCAGCGCCGGTCGTTCGGCACGCGCGATTGCGGCACCCCATCCCCGGCGCTCCAGGGTGCCCGGCAGGAAGTTCTCGACCACGACGTCCGCCTCACGCGCGAGCCGCAGTAACAGGTCGAGGTCGGCCGAGACCTCGAGGTCGACGCCGATCGAGAGCTTGTTGCGATTCACGCTGAGGAAGTAGGCGCTCGCACCGTCCGGGGCGAAGGGCGGGCCCCACCCTCTGGTCTCGTCCCCGCCATCCGGCCGCTCTACCTTTATCACGTCGGCGCCCATATCTGCCAGTATCATGGTACAGAGCGGCCCAGCCAGAACTCGGCTGAGATCGAGCACTCGTAGCCCAGTGAGCATATGATGTGTTTATTATGTGCTTATGCTGTTGCTAAAACCTGCGGACCTCATCCCTCCATGGGGCATGAAATCGCATCCATAGTCTGCTGACCAGTTCGCACGGAGCGTCAGCGAACCTTGCGTAGCTGTTGAAAAATCATATACTTGCCGCGACAAACCGGGCTGCGCGGCGCGTGAGCTTCCGCCTCGGAGCAGCCTTCATTGAAAACGGGGAGCCCCTCCCCTGGCGCACGGGAACGGACCGGGCACATGGTGGACAACGATCAGACGACCGACGAGGCGACCCCCGCAGCGCCTGCCGCACCACGCCGCGGACCAGGACACCGTGGCGCCGACATGCGCGACACGGTCGCCGAGATGGCCGAGCGGGCCCAGCTGATCAGCCAAGAGGCCGGCAGCAAGGTCTCTTCGGCCATGAAGGACGTCATCAGCGCCGCGGCCGGTCTTGCCGGGTTCGCCATCGAGAGCGCGCGGGACCTCGTGCAGTACATGGTCCGCCGCGGCCAGATGACCCAGGAAGAGGCAGACAAGCTCATCCGGGAAGCTGAGGACGCCCACTCCAAGAAGCCGGCGAGCGAGAAGGCGCGGCCCACCGCGTCCAAGATCGCCGCAGAGAAGGCCGCGGTCGAGAAGGCGGCGCGCGACGCGGCGGCCGCAGCCGCGGCGGCCATCGCACCGCCGCAGCGTCCTGGCGCATTCTCGCTCCGGACCGGCGGCCCCCGCCCCGCGGTGAAGCCGACTCCCGCGCCGGCCCCTGCGCCGGCTCCCGCGCCTGCCCCCGCGGTGAAGGCGGCCGCGCCCAAGCCGGCAGCGAAGGCGCCGGCCAAGCCCGCGGCGAAGGCCCCCGCGAAGGTCGCGGCCAAGGCTCCGGCGAAGACCGCCGCGAAGGCGCCCAGCAAGGGTTCGGCTTCCAAGCCTTCGGCGAAGGGGTCGTCGGCGAAGGCTGGCGCGAAAGCGGCGCCCAAGCCGGCCGCCAAGGGCGCGAAGGCGCCCGTGAAGAAGAAGAAGTAGGAGCGTGGGTCGGCGAGCGGCACGGATCGTCAACGGCGGTCTGCTGCTCGCCGTTGCGTGCTCGCACGCGGTCGGGCCCTTCCATCCATCGGGCGCGCAGCGGGCCGCGGTTCGCGCCGAGCTCGAAGCGATGCTGGGGCGTGCCGCCGTGAACTGGAATCGCGGCGACCTCGACGCCTTCATGAGCGACTATCTGCCCAGCGATTCGACGACGTACATCGGCGGCCGCGGGATCGTGCGCGGACCGGCTGCGATCCGCGCCTCGTACGCTCGGCTCTTCACCGGCGAGGTCGTGCGCGACTCGCTCTCGTTCGTGATCCTCGACGTCGATCCGGTGGCGCCGGACGTCGCGAACCTGATCGCCCAGTACGTCCTGGCGCGCCGGGTGGGCGGGCGCGATTCCGTCACGGCGCGCGGTCCGACGTCGCTCCTCGTTCGTCGCGTGGACGGACGCTGGCGCATCGTGCACGACCACTCCTCGTAGCGACGCCCTCGTGACTCGAGCCATCGTCGCGCGCGCACCGACGCGGCTCGACTTCGGCGGCGGTTGGACGGACGTCCCGCCGTACACCGAGCGCGAGGGTGGCGCGGTGTGCAGCCTCGCGATCACTCGCTACGCTACGGCGACCGCGGCCCTCGACGAGCGCGCGGCGCGACGTGCTGGAGTAGGAGCGCTGTCGGATGATCCCCTGACCGCGGCGGCCCTCGGACGCGCGGGGATCCCGGGCGCGGTCGCACACGTTGCCGGCGACTTCCCCGCGGGCGCGGGACTGGGCGGGTCATCGGCATGTGGGGTCGCGCTGGCGGGCGCGCTCGCGATGCTTCGCGACGCTCCGCTCGCCCCGAACGAGCTCGCCGCGTTGAGTCGCGCGACCGAGGTGGAGGACCTCGGCGTCGTCGGTGGATTCCAGGATCACTACGCCGCGGCGTATGGTGGCGCGCTCCTGCTCGGATTCGCCGAATGCGCGAGCGTCGAGCTGCTCCACCTGCCCGGCACGAGCGCCGACGACCTCGTGCGGCGGAGCGTGCTGCTCTTCACGGGCGAGTCGCGCCTGTCGGGGAGCACGGTGGCCGCCGTCCGCGACGCGTACGTCGCCGGCGAGCCCCGCACCATCGCGGCGCTCGCGCGCATCAAGGTGCTCGCCGGCGAGATGGCGGCGGCGCTGCGCGCCGGCGACATCGACTCGCTCGGTCGGCTCGTCGGTGAGCACTGGGTGCATCAGCGCGCGCTGCATCCGACGATCACGACGCCGCGCATCGATGCGGTGGTCGAGCGCGCGCAGCGGGCTGGCGCGCTCGGTCTGAAGGCACTCGGCGCATCCGGTGGCGGGTGCGTGCTCGCGATCGCCGAGGAGGGCCGCGAGGACGAGCTGTCCGAGGCGATGACACCGTTCGGCCAGCGACTCGACTTCGACATCGATCGCGACGGCTTCCAGGTGATCGCCGTGCTGGACGAGCAACACGGCGACGACGTCGAACGATGAGCGGAGCGGCGATCGCTCCGGGAGACGCGTGCGCGCTCGCTCGCGCGCTCGTGCGCATCGACTCGCGGAATCCCAGTCTCACGCCCGGCGGAGCGGGGGAGTCGGCATGCGTCGCACTGCTTCGCGATGTCCTCGACGGTTGGGGCTTCCGCACCGAGGTCCACGACGCGGTCGCGGGTCGGCCGAACCTCGTGGCGCGCATCGGTGGAGCACGTGGCGGGCGGACCTTGATGCTGAGCGGGCACGCGGACGTCGTCGGCGTCGAAGGGATGACGCACCCGCCGTTCGACGGCGTGGAGCACGGCGGACGCCTCTACGCGCGCGGCGCGGCGGACATGAAAGGCGGGATCGGTGCGATGTGCGCCGCGGCGTGGCAGGCGGCGCGGGACGCACTCGCGGGAGAGATCGTCGTGGCGATCACGGCGGACGAGGAGTACGAGAGTGTCGGCACGCGGGTGATGCTCGAGCGTGGGGTGCGAGCCGATGCGGCGATCGTGGGAGAGCCGACGCGTCTCGAGGTGATGCCGGCGCATCGCGGCTTCGTGTGGATCGAGGTCGTCGTCGCCGGCCGCGCGGCGCACGGGAGTCGGTGGGATCTCGGCGTCGACGCGATCCGGAACGCCGGTCTGTTGCTCGCCGAGCTGGATCGCGTCGACGCCGAGGAGCTGTCCGGACGCACGCATCCGCTGCTCGGCCGCGCGTCGCTGCACGCGTCCACGATCGAAGGCGGGATCGGGATGTCGACCTATCCCGACCGCTGCGTGTTGCGACTGGAGCGGCGCACGCTGCCGGGCGAGACCGGCGAGGACGTCCTCGCCGAGGTCCGGCGCGCCTGTGCGGCCGTCCGCGCGCGGAGACCGGAATTCGTCGCCGACGTCTCGCTGCTCATGGCGCAGGGACCGAGCGACGTGGCGACGGATGCGCCGATCGTTCGCGCGCTCGAGGACGCGCTGCGAGAGCGCGGCGAGGGAGTACGCGTGTCGGGGATGTCGGCGTGGACCGATGCGGCGCTGCTCAACGCGGCGGGGATCCCGGCGATCTGCTTCGGGCCGGGCGACATCTCCCTCGCGCATGCGGCGGAGGAGTACATTCCGCTGGCCGAGATCGATCGCGCCACTCCGGTTCTCGCATCCCTCGCTCGGCGCTGGTGCGCCTGAGCTCCTTCATGCTCGCCGCCGCATGTCCCCTCGCCCGCGCATCACGCAACTGACCGCCGCTCAATACGACGCGCTGGAGCGCGCCATCGCCGACGGGCGGCGGCTCTCCGTATGGCGGCGCGGCACGGAATACGTCGTCGTCGTGGACCACCTGCGCCTCACCGGCGGACGCGAGGCGCTCGAAGCGCATCATCCCACGACGGGGGATCGGCTCACCCTCTACATCGACGAGCTCGAAGGGATCGAGGTGGTCGGATGAGCGACGCGCCCGATCCTCGCGACGAGCTGCCGCTCGTCGCCATCTACGCCGACGAGTCGTGTCTCGGCAATGGCCGAGAGGGGGACAACCCTGGCGGCGCGGCGGGAGTGATCGAGCACCTGAACACCGCCACGGAGCGGCTCACGCGCTGGGACTACTGGATCTCCGAGCCGGGCACGACGAACAACCGGATGGCGCTGCGGAGCGCGATCGAAGCCTTCCGCGTGATCGGCCGGAAGGGAGGCCGCTTTCGCGTGCTGTTCACGAGCGACTCGCAGTATCTGGTGAAGGGGATGACGGAGTGGGTGTACGGCTGGGCGAGCCGCGGCTGGCGTCGGCGCGAAGGCGCGATCGAGAATCTGGCGCTGTGGCAGGAGCTGGTCGCCGCGGCCGCGCCGCATCGCGTGCAGTGGCAGTGGGTGCGCGGGCACGCGGGGCACCCGCAGAACGAGTACGCGAACGATCTCGCGGTGCTCGCCGCGAAGGAGCAGACGTCATCGGAGGGGGCACGCACCTCCGGGTTCGACCAATGGCTGGAGGCACAGCGAGTGCGTCGGAGAGTGACCGTCGAGCCGGCGCCCTTTCCCATCGGGCAGCCGTTCGCCCCGACCCGCCCGCTGCCGCGGGCGAGCACAACTCACTAGGAGCGACGATGGACGACGTGGAGCGGATGTACCGGCACCTGGTGCGAACGATTCGCAGCACGTCGCCGCAGCTGCTCACGCAGCCCTTTCAGGTGGCGGACCTGTACGCGACGATCCTGCCGTACCGCCTGCACCGGCGCGATCTCGGGCTCGAGACGAACCAGGATTACGAGATGGCGATGCTGGAGTTGCTGAGCGGCGCGCGCAACTATCTCGTCGTGGAGCCGCGCATGCGCGAGGTGCTGGGTGCATCGCTGAAGTCCTCCAATCCCGACCCGCAGCTCATCCGCGAGTTCGCGAGCTCGCGCGTGTCGCTATCGCCGGAGACGCTGCGCGAGCTCGACCCCGACGCGCTTCCGCCGGCGGCCGCGTCTGCGGCGGCGCCGACCGCACCGGCCGGAGTACCCGCCGCGAATCCGGATACCGCCACGTTCCGCGCCTCGGCGACGCGGGCGGCGGCGGCGACCGCGTCCGCGTCTTCCCCGCCGACTGCACCGCGGCCGAGCGTCACGTCCCCGTCCGCTTCGTCCACTGCCGCGCGCCGTCCGTCGCGGCCGATCACCATCGCGTCCGCCGGCGAGACGTGTCCGCACTGCAAGGGGGAGCTCCCGCCCGGCCGACAGATCAACTTCTGCCCACACTGCGGCCAGGATCTGACGGTGCAGCATTGCCCCGCGTGCGGGAGCGACCTGGAGCACGGCTGGAAGTTCTGCGTCACCTGCGGCCGGGCGGTCGCCTCGGGCTGAGCACGGCGGCCTGCCGCGCTCAGCGGTCTCGGCGCGTGCCTTGCTAGTCGACAGGCCAGGCGCACTCTCGCACGAGGCTCGATCGTCATGACCATTCGCATTCCTGATCGCGCCGGCCGTGGCCTGGCCGCGATCGTGTTGCTCCTGTCGGCCGGCTGTGCATCGGCGGGCACCGCCACTCGGGAGCCGGCCCCGAGCACCGGCGGCGGCGAGAGCACCGCGCAGGGCAGCTCGACGCCCGCCGTGCAGGTGACCTGGCCGGTGCGGACTCGCGAGCACGTGGACCTGTGGCTGCACGCGTACGCGCTGCTCACGCCCGACTCCACGCTCGTTCCCTATTTCCGCCGCGGCTACCGCGACCAGATGGTCGCACTGCGGCGCCAGCGCGGCGTGACGTCGCTGCTCGACGGGAACCGTGCGCGCCTGCTCGAGCGCCTCGCGGTGCAACCGTCGCTCGCCACCGGGCCGCAGTTCATGCCGTTCTACTTCGCGTCGTGGGAGCAGCTGCGGCAGGTGGTCGACCTCTTCATCCGCGCCGGCGGCAACCCACGGGCGACGAGCGACGCCGCGCTGCAGCAGTACTTCGCGATCCTCGGCAGCGCGTTCCAGTCGGCGGCCGACCGCGAGTGGCTGCGGCTGTTCGTGGAATCCGTGGACGACGAGAGCCGGAAGTTCTACCACGACTACTGGCTGTCGGAGTCGGCCGCGCACGCAGGGACGGTCGCACGCGTCGACTCGACGTGGCAGCGGACGTGGCGACCGGCGTTCCAGCGGTTCCTGAACAACACGCAGCAGCAGAATGGCGAGGTGTACCTCTCGCTCCCGCTCGGCGGCGAGGGGCGCACGGTGCACTTCAGCAAGGTGCAGAATGCGGTGGCCGTCGGCCTGCCCGGCGCCGGCCAGAGCATCGAGGGCGTGCTCTACACTTTCGCGCACGAGGTGGCGGGGAGCGTGGCCAGCACGGCGATCGAGGACAACACCACACCGGCGGACCGGCGCGCCGGCACGACGGCGCGGTACGAGCAGTCGGCGGCGGTGCGCGCCGGTGCGCTGCTGCTCGAGCGCGTGATGCCCAACGCGGTACCGGGCTACATGCGCTACTACCTGCAGACCGCTGGACGATCGGTGCCCGGCGAGCCGCGCGCGGCGTTCATCGCGGCGTTCGCCGTGCCCGACGCGATCAACGACGCCATCGCGCGGCAGCTCGAGGTGATTCTCGGCGGCATCTGACGCGGGGGAGCGGAGTTATCTTTCCGCCATGTCCTCCGAGGGGCCCAAGCCGTCGAACCTTCCCGCCGCGATCGACCGCGCCGCGGTCGAGCGCGTGCTGGCGCGTGCGCTCGAGCTCCAGGCCGGTCCCGCGGGCGACACGCAGGACCGACTCACCGAGTCGCAGCTGCTCGATCTGGCGAAGGAGGTCGGTCTCGACCCCGTGCACCTGCGTCAGGCGCTCGCGGAGGAGCGAACGCGGGTCGCGGTTCCCGATGAGAAGGGGCTGCTCGCGACGCTGTACGGGAGCGCGACGGTGAGCGCGCAGCGCACGGTGAACGGCACACCGGCGCAGGTGCTTCAAGCGCTCGACGACTGGATGCAGCGCCAGGAGTGCCTCAGGGTGAAGCGGCACTTCGGTGAGCGGATCGTCTGGGAGGCGGACCAGGGAATCGCCGGAACGGTGAGGCGCGTCGTCAGCGGGAAGGGCGCCGCCCTCGCGCGCGCGACCGACGTCGCCGCGACGGCGATCGCGCTCGACGCGGGACGCGTCGTCGTTCGGCTCGACGCGCAGCTCGGTGGACACCGCGCGTCGATGGCCCAGGTGAACGCGGGACTCGCCGGTGCCTCGCTCGTCGCCGGCGGAGTGCTCGCGGCGCTCAGCTTCCCACTGCTCGCCGCGGCGGCGCCGACCGTCGTGCTCGTGCCTGCCGTCTGGGGCGCCGTCCGCTCGGCGCACGCGCGCACCGTCGCACGTGCCCAGCTGGCCCTCGAGCAGGTGCTCGATCGGCTCGAGCGTGGCGAGGCGGGGCGCGGGCCGAGCCTCATGAGCATGCTGGCGGCTGTCGTACGGCGGTAAGCGGTGAGTTGGTTGGTTGGATCGTGGGAGAGTGAGGAACGGCCTCGGGAGGCAGGAGCTTCCCGAGGCCGTTCCTCACGATCTCACCCTCCAACCAACCAACTCACTACTCGGCCTTCGCTCAGATCCCGAGCACCAAAAAAGGCCTCTGCGTCGCTCGGTCCGCGAGCCAGGCGAGGCCACGGTTGCTGAGGATCACGAGGAAGCCGATCAGGGTGAGCGACTTCACTTCGGCGCGGGAGATCTTCACCACTTCGCGCCGCGCGAGCGCCTGCGGGGTCCGCGTCAGATCGCGCAGCGTGGCGCAGGCGAACAGCAGCGGAAGCACGCACGACAGGCGGATCGACACGGCGCGGCGAGGGATGAGCAGCAGATAGCTGCGTGCGCCGTCGAGGTCCTTCCAGGCGAGCTGCACCATCGCCGCGATCGCCGCGCGCGTCTGGCGTACCCGTGTGGGGTCGAGAATGGCGGCGTGGCTGCTTCCGTGGGCGCGCAGGAGCTCCTCGGGGATGTAGATGGAGTTCTCCTTCTCGGCGTCGCGCGCGACGTCCTTGAGGATGTTCACTGTCTGCAGCGCCTCGGCGAAGGCGCGGGATTTCTCGCGGAGCACGCCGTGGAGGCGTACGCCGATGCTCGGGACGTGCTCGTGCCAGAGATCCGTCACGAGATATCCGACCGTGCCCGCGACGTAATAGCAGTACTCCTTGTACTCCTCGAGGCTCTGGATGCGGATGCCGCTCGGATAGAGGAGCACGAACTTCTTCATCCCGACGATCATCTCGGACACCCAGCGGCGCACGTGAGCGCGCGTGGTCTCGGGGAGATCGCGGTAGAGCACGAAGACGAGGTGCGCGTTCCGCGCGAGGCGCACGTGGGTCTCGTCGCCGCCGAGGTCGTCGAGGCGGGACGGGAACGATTCGGCGGCCGCGGGATCGTCGAAGCAGCGGAGCAGCTCGTCGAGCAGCGCGGCCTTGCCCGTCGCCGGCATGCGCGGCTCGTCCTCGAGCGTGTCGGCGATGCGGCAGAGCAGATAGGCGGTCATCACGGCGCGCCCGAGCGTGCCCGGAAGCACGCGGATGCTCAGCGCGAACGTGCGCGACACCGGCGGCAGGATCTCGCGCGCGAAGCGCTCCGCCTCCGGCACGCGGGGATCCTGCCGCACGCTCGGCGGCTCCGTTGGCGCTCCGTTCACGCCGTTTAGACTTCTCGTCACCTGCGAAAGATACCCCCGAGTCGAAGGCATGGCACTCACGACACCACCGCCAGGGTTCCGCGGGACATTCCGCGACGACCTGCTCGCGCGCGCCGTCTACAGCGAGGCGGCCGGGATCGCGCGGATCCAGCCACGCGGCGTCGCCGTTCCGTCCGACGCCGACGACGTGTGCACGCTCGTGCGCTGGGCCGCCAGCACGCGCACGCCGCTCGTTCCGCGCGGATCGGGGAGCAGCATGGCGGGGGGCGCCGTCGGCGACGGCGTGATCGTCGATCTGAGTCGCCTCGGCGCGATGGGAGCGGTCGACGTGGCGAAGCGAACGATCCGTTGCGGTCCCGGGGCGATTCGCGACGCGGTCGATCGCGCGGCGCGAGCGGTCGGGCTTCAGTTCCCCGTCGATCCGTCGAGCAGCGCGTTCTGCACCGTCGGCGGCATGGCATCCACCAACGCGGCGGGCGCCCACACGCTGCGCTACGGTGCGATGCGCGCGTGGGTGGAGGCGCTGGCCTGCGTGTTCGCCGACGGCACGCGGGCCGAGCTGCGCCGTGGTGCGGTGCCGCCGACGCTGCCGATCCTCGATCGCGCGCTCGACGCGCTCGCGCCCGTGCTCGCCGCCGAGCGACGCGCGCCGACGCGACACGCCGGCGTGCGCAAGGACTCGTCGGGGTACGGCCTCGCCCACTGGGCGGCGTCGGGCGACGTCGTCGACCTCATCGTCGGCAGCGAGGGGACGCTCGCGCTCATCGTCGGCCTCGAGCTGAGGCTCGCGCCGCTCCTGTCGCACTCGGCCAGCCTGCTCGGCGCGTTCGCCACGCTCGAGGATGCGGTGGTCGCGGCCGACCGCGCGCGCTTGGCCGGCGCCGTCGCGTGCGAGCTGCTCGATCGCAGCTTCCTCGACGTGGCGCGACAGGGCGGCACCGGCGTGCCGGTCTCCGACGACGCGGAGGCCGTGCTACTCGGCGAGGTCGAGGCGAGCTCGCGAGAGGAGGCGGACGCGGTGGCGCGAGAGATCGAAGCGGCGTTCCGTCGCTCCGGAGCGACGACGGTGCGGCTCGCGCTCGATCCGGAGACGGAGCACGCGATCTGGGCGCTGCGCCACGCGGCGAGCCCGATCATCTCCACGATCCACCCCGAGCTGCGATCGATGCAGCTCATCGAGGACGGCTGCGTGCCGCCGACGCGCCTTCCCGAGTACGTGCGCGGGGTGCGGGCCGCCTTCGAGCGCCACCGGTTCCGCGGCGTGATCTTCGGCCACGCCGGCGATGCGAACGTGCACGTGAACCCGTTGATCGACGTGCGGGAACCCGACTGGCGAGCGCGCGCGGAAGCGCTGCTCGACGAGATCAGCACGCTCACGGGACGTCTCGGCGGCACGCTCACGGGCGAGCACGGCGACGGCCGCCTTCGCGCGCCGCTGCTCTCACGCGTGTGGACGGCGGAGGCGCTCGCGCGCTTCGCCGCCGTGAAGCGCGCGTTCGACCCGGACGCGATCCTCAACCCGGGCGCCAAGGTCGCGCTCGCGGGCGCGCGTCCGCTCGACGCCGTGAAATACGACCCCACGCTCCCCGCGTTGCCCGAGCCCGCTCGCGTGGCACTCGCCCGCGTCGAGCGCGAGAGGGCGTACGCGCGCTCGCGCCTGGCGCTGCTCGACGAGGCCGCGCTCGACGGCCGCGCTGGCGGCGCCTAGCTTTCGCCATCATCCCCTCCCACCGTCGCACCCCCGTCACATGACCGCAGCCGCTCCCGCCGCCACCTCGCGTCTCTACTACGAGCCGAAGATCTCCGTCCTCGCGCGCCCCGTGTTCTCCGCGCCGGACCACCTGGACGTGAACTGGATCGGCGAGAGCACCGACGGCGAGCGACTGGCGGAGTTCGCGGGCCGGCTCTGCTACATGAGCCAGCACAATCCGGCGAGCCGCTCGACGCGCGACTATCTGGAGAACATCAAGAAGCAGGGGCACGGGAGCGTCCTCGAGCACGCGAACTACTCCCTCCTGCTCGAGGGGATCAGCCGCTCGCTGACGCACGAGCTGGTGCGGCACCGCGCGGGGTTCGCCTACTCGCAGCTCTCGCAGCGGTACGTCGACGAGAGCGAGGCGTGCTTCGTCGTCCCGCCGGCGATCGCGGGGGACGAGGCGCTCGAGGGCGCGTGGCGCGCGCAGATCGACGCGGCGCAGAGCGCGTACGTCGCGCTCGTGGGACAGCTGATGGAGCGCTACGGCTGGGTGGCCGACAAGGTCCACCGTCGGAAGATGGCCCGTGAAGCGGCGCGCGGCGTGCTGCCCAACTCCACGGAGACGAAGATCGTCGTGACGGGGAACGCGCGCGCCTGGCGCACGATGCTCGAGCTGCGCTCGAGCGAGGGCGCCGAGCTGGAGATCCGCCGGCTCGCCGTCGCGACGCTCCGCGTCCTCCAGCAGGAGGCGCCAGCCTTCTTCTCGGATTTCGAGATCTACGTCGCCGAGGACCGGCGCGAGGCGGCTCGCATCTCGTATCACAAGGTGTGAGCCGACCGGCGAAAGAATTTTTTTTCGCGGCACAATTTCTCATTGCGCGAAAAATCTCGGTTCCCTATCTTCGCC
>Ga0068859_100003077_pt1 | contig 16920 bp, 14 predicted proteins | sample KBSSwiS22_FD_66585 | JGI IMG/M metagenome (GOLD analysis project Ga0068859, IMG submission 66585) | Switchgrass rhizosphere microbial communities from Kellogg Biological Station, Michigan, USA - KBS Switchgrass S2-2 | ecosystem: Host-associated > Plants > Roots > Rhizosphere > Soil ...
GTAGCCCAGGATGTCGCGGAACTCCAGGCGCGCGACGCCGAGCAGCGGTATGGCCCAGAAGGGCTGGATGATGTTGGTGGCCATGTCTCCGTAGGCGTAGGCCATCACCGTGCGTGTGACCGGGACCCCCAGCGCTTGTCCCGCCTTCAGCACGTAGGCGGACTCGATGACCCACTTCCCGCCGCCCGAGGAGACGAAGTAGTCGAGCGCGGCCGAGTACCAGAACACGATCAGGGGGAAGGTCTTCGCGGTAGCCACCGAGAGGAAGGCCGCGGCCAGCCAGCTGGCCAGGCCGGTGCCCTTGATGATCCCCGCGATCCCGGCGTACAGCGGGAACTGCAGCACGACCCCGTGCAGTGGGCGCGCCGCGTCCTCGGCGGCGGCCATGATCGCCGCGGGGCTCGCGTGCAGCGCGATGGCCAGCGAGAGGAACAGCAGGTTCACGGTGTCGAGGGTGAGGCTCAAGCGGCCGCCCCAGGCCTCCAGGCCGAGGTAGCCCAGGCCGAGCAGCGCGGTGGCGCGGTTCACGATCCCGCTGTGCATGAGCCGCTCGGCCGGGGTCGGCCGCTCGGGACGGGCGATGACGCGGAGGGCCGCCCCGGCCTGGAGCGCGGCCGGGTCCGCCTTCACCACGCGATCCGCGGCGGGATGGAGCAGGGCCACGAAGAGCGGCAAGCCCACGATCACCACGGCCATGAGCGCGAGGTTCTGGGGCGTGAAGACCGTCTCGCTCAGCGGGATCGGCGCGGCGATGAGCCCGGCCTTGAGGGTGTCCGAGTCGGGCGTGGCCACCAGCAGCGGAACCGAGGCCGACAGGCCGCCGTGGAAGGTGGCGCCCATGCCGAGGTAGGCCACGGCCACCAGCAGGCGATAGTCCACGTCGGGGTGGCGGCGCGCCACGGTCCCCACGAGCACCGCCGACGCGATGAGCCCCATGCCCCAGTTCAGCCAGCACAGGACGAGAGAGAGGAAGGCGGTCCAGGCGATGGCCTGTCGCGGGCTGCGCGGAACGGCGGCCAGCGCGTCGAGGAGACGGTGGACGGGCGGCGATATCGCGAGGAGATATCCCGCGAAGATCACCACGCACATCTGCATCCCGAAGCCGAGGAGGCTCCAGAACCCCGCGCCCCACGCGCGCACGCAGTCGGCCGGGCTCGCCCCGCCCACGGTCAGCGCGAAGGCGATGGTCACGAAGGTCAGCACGCACGCGATGGAGAAGGCGTCGGGCACCCAGCGCGCGGACGCGCGGGCCAGCGCGTCGGCCAGCCGGGACAGCAGGCCGCTGCGGGCGGGCGCCTCCGGCACCGTCACCTCAGACCGCCCGGATGCGGCGGTAGCGGGCCTCGAAGAGCTCGTACAGGCCGTACGAGACGAGGCCCACGGCGACCGCGCCCAGGAGCCATCGCGGGCTGGAGCTCGAGGCCATGGTGCGCAGGGCCTCGGCCAGCCCCTTGGCCTCGCGCGCGTCGTAGCGCAGGGCGGCCCGGATCAGGAAGAAGCCGATGGTGCCGAAGACCAGGCCGCGCGCGGCCATGCCGAAGCGGCCGAAGCGGACCGCCCATCGAGCGGCCGCGGCCCCCAGCGCCGCGCGGTCGAGATGCCGGGCCAGGTCGGCCGCGAAGACGCGGTAGAGCTGGTAGCCGCCGTAGGCCAGCACGGAGGCCCCCGCGATGGCCACCAGCCAGGGTCCGAAGGGAGCCGAGAGCAGCCGCTCCGTCCACTCGCGCACGAGGTTGCCGCGTCCCACGCGCGATCCCATGACCATCAGGACCGCGCGGGCCCCCAGCGCGGCGTGGACGAGGGCGCGCCCGGCCTTGCCTGCGCGCGTCAGCATGCCGCGCAGGTCGGAGCCCCGGCCGTCGGTGTCCAGGACCGCGGAGAGGGCCAGCCACGCCGCGTACCCGAAGAGGCCCGCGGCCACCACGGCCAGCAGGACGCGCCCGAGAGGCTGGCCCAGGATGGTGGCGAGCGCGCCGTGCGCGTCGGTCGTCCGTCCGCCCATCCCGAAGCCTACCTTGGCCGCCACGCCCCCGACGATCACGTAGACGGCGGCCTTGGCCACGAAGCCCAGGCGCGCCAAGCGCTCGATCCACGGCGAGGCCTCTCTTACGGCTTCGGGGACCGGGGCTTTCACGGAAGGGTCTCAGCGGGTGCGGCAGCTCCGATCAGCCACCGCTCGACATGCTTTCCAGGAATTCCTTGTTCGTCTTCGTCTTGGCCAGCCGCTCGAGCAGCAGCTCCATGGCCTCCACCGGCGAGAGCGCGGAGAGGACCTTGCGGAGGATCCAGACGCGGTTCAGCTCTTCCTTGGGCACGAGCAGCTCCTCCTTGCGCGTGCCGCTGCGGTTCATGTCGATGGAGGGGAAGATCCGCTTGTCCGTGAGCTTGCGGTCCAGGACGATCTCGGAGTTCCCGGTGCCCTTGAACTCCTCGAAGATCACGTCGTCCATGCGCGAGCCCGTCTCCACCAGGGCGGAGGCGATGATGGTCAGGCTGCCGCCCTCCTCGATGTTGCGCGCGGCGCCGAAGAACCGCTTGGGCCGCTGCAGCGCATTGCTGTCCACGCCGCCCGAGAGGACCTTGCCCGAGGGCGGGACGATCGTGTTGTAGGCGCGGGCCAGGCGCGTGATGGAGTCGAGGAGGATCACCACGTCCTTCTTGTGCTCGACCAGGCGCTTGGCCTTCTCCATGACCATCTCCGCCACCTGCACGTGGCGGTCGGCGGGCTCGTCGAAGGTGGAGGAGATGACCTCGCCGTGTACCGACCGCTGCATGTCGGTCACCTCCTCGGGCCGCTCGTCGATCAGCAGCACGATGAGCACCACCTCGGGGTGGTTGGTGGTGATGGCGTTGGCGATGGCCTGGAGCAGCATGGTCTTCCCCGTGCGGGGAGCGGCCACGATGAGCGCGCGCTGGCCCTTCCCGAGCGGGGTCATGAGGTCCATGATCCGCGGGGAGACCTGCTCGGCGACGGTCTCCAGCTTGATGCGGTCCTGCGGGTACAGCGGGGTCAGGTTGTCGAAGAAGATCTTGTCCTTCGAGCGGTCGGGCGGCTCGAAGTTGACCGCGTCCACCTTGATGAGCGCGAAGTAGCGCTCGTCCTCCTTGGGCGGCCGGATCTGGCCGCTGATGGTGTCGCCGGTGCGCAGGTCGAACTTGCGGATCTGGGAGGGCGAGACGTAGATGTCGTCGGGCCCGGGCAGGTAGCAGTACTCGGGGGCGCGCAGGAAGCCGAACCCGTCGGGCAGGATCTCCAGCACGCCCTCGGAGAAGATCAGGCCTTCCTTCTCCGCCTGGGCGCGCAGGATCTGGAAGACCAGCTCCTGCTTCTTCATGGTGGCGGCGCCGGGGATCTCCAGCGACTTGGCCACCTGGGCCAGCTTGGTGATGCCCATCTCCTTCAGCGCGGCCAGGTCGAGGCGGCCGCGGTCGGGCGCGGAGGCGGGGGCGGGGGCGGGCGCCGCCGGCTCCGACCGGACCTCCGGGGCGGGTTGCGGGGCCTCGGGCTCGGCGGTCATGACGGCAGCCGGTGCCGCGGGCTCGGCGCTGGACTCCTGCGCATCGCGCCCGCCGCCCTCGCGCGCGCCCTCGGCCTTGGGCCGTCGTCCCCGCCGCGGCTGGCCCGCGTTGGGCTCGGGTTCCTTCGGGTTGGACGGATCGTCGTCGGCCATGTGTCTCTCGGTGGAAGCGAGATGGGGGAGAGCGGGAAAACCTACGGCCCGCTCCTCAGGATCGGATGCAGGAAAGATAAAGGACCGGAAAGGCGGTGTCAACAGGATAGTGGAACGCGCTGGAGCGTGGGGACATGGACGCGTTGGAGGGTCAGGACAAATACAAAGGCCTGACTTACAGTGGGAAGGTCATGAGTTACTTGGACAAGCTGATGATCCCGGGCGAGACGATTGCCCACGCCGCGCGGCGGAGCGTGGCCGCCACCTTTGGCGGACTGCTCGTTTTCCTGGGCCTGGTGGTGGTGGGCGCGGGCGTCGCCTACGCCGTGTCGGCGCCTGCCGCCGGGCTGCTGGGCACGACCATGCTGATCGTGGTGGCGCTGGTCCTGGCCGTCCTGCTCCTGGGCCGGTACATCTGGTGGCGCAACAAGGTCTACGTCGTGACCAACCTCCGCGTGATGAAGCTGGAGGGCATCTTCTCCAAGAGCCATCGCGACGCGTCGTTGGACAAGATCAACGACCTGGTGATGACGCAGTCGCTCCTGGGGCGCATGCTCGGCTACGGCGACCTGCAGATCCTCACGGCCAACGAGGCCTCGGGCATGACCTACCACCAGCTCCACGACCCCGTGGAGTTCAAGCGCCAGGTCCTCCAGCTCCGCACCGCCGAGATGGCGGACGGCCCGGGGCTCGGCGCCGCATCCGTCGCCGACCCCATCGCGCAGATCCAGCGGCTGGGCGAGCTGCGGGCCAAGGGGGTCATCACCGAAGAGGAGTTCGCGGCCAAGAAGAAGGCGCTGATGGACCGTATCGGCTAGCGCCCGAGGTCGTGATGGCGAAGAAGTGACGCCGGGCTAGAAGTACCCTTCCATCAGCCGGCTCATCCATTCCGGCACGCGCGCGTGCCCGGGGCAGTCGAAGGCCGGCACGTGCGGCTTGACGTCCAGGACGGGCGTGCCGTCGATGGCGTCCAGCCCGCGCACGAAGAGCGACGCCCCCTCGACCCGCTTCAGCTCCGCCGTGGTCACCCCGATCGGGCTGGGCCGGTGCCGGGCCCGCTGGGCGAAGGTCCCCACCAGCGGCATGTCCGGACGGTCGCGCGGCCGCCGGGTCAGGTGCGTCACGGCGTCGAAGCGCGCCTGGTGCATGACGAACAGGACCACGACGTGCGAGAACTGCTCGATCCCCAGCAGCCCGTCGGCCAGCTCCGGCCGGAGCTGGACCTCGGACACCACCCGTCCCCACTCCTCGTCGCGGACGGCCACCACTCCGTTCCGGACCACGCCGATGGGGTCGATCTTCAGGGGACCTCCTCGGTACCGGCGGCCAGCCGGCCGTCTTCCGCGGCCCGCAGGAATTCCCGGACCTCCTCCGCCTGCGCGTCCGGCACGCCCAGCTTCACGCCGCCCAGGCCGGGCCACAACCCGGGATCAACGGCGATGGTGTTGGCGTCGACCAGGAACACCTCGAACCCCGCCGCGACCAGCGCCGCGCGGCAGGGCTCGGCGTCCACCAGCGTCCCGAAGGACGCGACGATCTCCATGTGCGCCGGGCCCGCCTCCGGAGGCTTGCTCGCCATCTACAGCCGCTCGACGACCATGGCCACGCCCTGGCCGCCGCCGATGCACAGCGAGGCCAGGCCGAGGCGCTTGTCCCGGGCCCGGAGCGCGTGGAGCAGCGTGACCAGCACGCGCGCGCCCGAGGCGCCGATGGGATGGCCCAGCGCGATGGCGCCGCCGTTCACGTTGACCCGTGCGCCGTCCAGCTTCAGCTCGCGCAGCACGGCCAGGCTCTGGGCCGCGAAGGCCTCGTTCAGCTCGAAGAGGTCGATGCGGTCGGTGGACATCGCCGCCTTCTCCAGGGCCTTGCGCACCGCCGGCACCGGGCCGATGCCCATGACCTTCGGGTCCACCGCGGCCGAGGCGTAGGAGACGATGCGGGCCAGGGGCGACGCGCCCAGCGCGCGGGCCCGGGCCGCCGTGGTCACGACCACCGCCGCCGCGCCGTCGTTGATCCCGCTGGAATTGCCCGCGGTCACCGTCCCGTTCTTCTTGAAGGCCGGCTTCAGCCGGGCCAGCGTCTCGGCCGTGGTGCCCGGCCGCGGGTACTCGTCGGTGTCGACGAGCTTCGGCTCGCCCTTCTTCTGCGCCACCGGCACGGGCACGATCTCCGCCTTGAAGCGTCCCTCGCGGATGGCGGCCTCGGCCCGCGCCTGGCTCTCCGCCGCGAAGGCGTCCTGGTCCTCGCGGGGGATGCGGTAGCGCTCGACGATGTTCTCGGCCGTGATGCCCATGTGGATGTCGTGGAAGGCGTCGGTCAGGCCCTCGTGGATCATGTGGTCGAGCAGCTTCCCGTTGCCCAGCCGCTCGCCCCAGCGCCCGCCGGGCAGCAGATACGGGGCGCCGCTCATGCTCTCGGTCCCGCCGGCCACGATCAACTCGGCGTCGCCGCACTTCACGGCCTGGGCCGCCAGCATCACGGCCTTGAGGCCCGACCCGCAGACCTTGTTCACGGTGTGCGCGGGCACCGACTCCGGGATGCCCGCGCGGATCGAGGCCTGCCGCGCCGGGTTCATGCCCAGGCCGGCCTGGAGGATGCACCCCAGGATGACCTCGTCCACCTGATCCGGCCGCGCGCCGGATCGCCGCACGGCCTCCTTCACCGCCACCGCGCCCAGGTCCACCGCGGAGACGTCCTTGAAAGCGCCACCGAAGCTCCCGATCGGCGTCCGGCAGCCGCTCAGGATGACGACGTCGTCGGTACTCATGGTTCCCCCTGTCGCTTCGAAGCTTACAACACCGCCCGACTGCGGAGGCCGACCGCTTCGGTTCAGTACCGATGCAGGTACATGCGGTTCGAGATCGGGTTGCCGCCCACGAGCTCCAGCTCGAGGTTGTACAGGCGATCGGGGTCGCAGGGCTGGGTGGCCAGGGCCGCCTCGCCCATGAAGATGTGGACGGCGCCCAGCCGCTTGAGCGCGCGCAGCATCTCGTCCGAGACGCCGGATCCCGCCTGGTCGGGATCGACCTCCTTCCAGTTGGCGACGTCGCCCTTCAGCGTGCAGATGGGCTCGGTCGAGGACCACACCTTGATGGTGGCTTCGTAGTAGCCGGGCGTCGTGTCCTGCACCCGCAGCACCCGCACCACCAGGCGGCGGTACTGGTCGTAGTCCACAGCGGCCAGCAGCGGCAGCACGTCGATCGCGACGCCCTGCGTGGCAGGGAGCTGCATCCCTCCGTTCGCGCTGGCGTCGGCCATCATCTGCTGGAAGACCGGCGAGGAGGCGGCGGCGGGGCTGGGCGGGTTCACGTAGCCCAGCGCCTGGCTGTACGCGTAATTGATGGGCAGGGCCAGGCCGATCCCTTCCGCCTGCGTCTGCTTGAGCGTGACCACGCCGGCCACGCGGCCCTGCTCGTCGATGATGGGTCCGCCGCTGTTGCCCGGGTTCACCTTGGCATCGAGCTGGATGTAGGCGATGCCTTGCACCACGCGGCCCAGGTGGCTCACCAGCCCTTCGTGGACGGTGAACTCCAGGCCCACGGGGCTGCCGATCATCATGATCCTGTCGCCCAGCGCGAGGTCCCCCACGTCGCCCAGCGGCAGCGGCCTGCCCCGCGCCCCCGGGACCCGCACCAGCGCCAGGTCCACGGCCTGGCTGGAGCGCACGGTCTCCCCCGTCATCCGCTGACCGTCGGACAGCACGGCCTGGATCTTCTCCCCGGGCGGGCACAGCACGTGGGCGTTGGTCAGGATCAGGTCGGGCTCGACGAAGAAGCCGCTGCCGATGCTCTCGCGGCAATGCAGCGAGACGGTGGCGGGGACGGACTGCCGGGCCAGCTCGCGGCTGGAGAGTGCGGCGATGGCCACCGCAGGCGCGGGCGTCGACGCCGCCTCGGGTGCGGCGGGACTGGGGACCGCGACCGGCGTCGGCGCCGACTCCGCCTCCGCGACCGCTTGCTCCACGGCGCTTCGCAGGCGGGTGGTCCGCACGACGTGCAGCGCGACGTTCACGACCGCGTAGACGGCCAGGACGCTGCCCGCCGTGAGGGCGACCAGGCCGAGGACGCGCTTGCGCACCGCGTCAAGGTGGATCGGGAAACCGGGAAAGTCAACAGCGGCCGCCGCGTATGATCTCAACCGTGAGAGCGGGCTGGTCGTATGGCCTGTGCTTCGTGGCCGGTGGGCTGCTAGCGAACTGCCGCTCGCAGCCGTCCCACGACGTCTATGGGGCGCGCCTCTTCCACCGCGCCGGCCTGCAGACGGCCCGCATCCGGATCGGCCACGAGACGCGGGAGGCGGTCGCCGCCCGGACCGAGGGCTTCGTCTCCGCGTGCGAGGTCCCGGCGGGATCCGTACTCCACCTCGCGATCGGCCTGAAGTGCCCCGGCAAGAAGGGCTGTGCGGGCGCCTGGCGCTTCACTGTCGAAGCCGGCGGCCAAGGCGCGCGCCGGCGGCTCTACGAGCGCACGCTGGAAGGTGGGGAGGCCACCGAGTGGGAGCCCGTGCGCATCCCCCTCGACACGCTGGCGGGCAGGGCGGTAGAGATCGCCTTCGGCGTCGCGCCGGCCAAGCCCGGTCAGGCCGTTCCGTATTGGGGCGAGGTGCGTCTCCTGCGTCGTCCGCCGTCGCCGCCGAAGAGTGTCCTGCTGATCTCGGTAGACACGCTCCGGGCGGACCGGCTCGGCTGCTACGGGTACGCGCGGCCGACCAGCCCGCGGATCGACGGCCTCGCCGCCCAGGGCGTCCGCTTCCACCAAGCCATCAGCCAAGCCCCCTGGACCACGCCGTCGCACACCTCCCTCCTCACCTCGCGCTATCCCTCGAGCCACCACGTCACCCAGAGCTGGTCGACGTTCGAACGCTTCCTCCAGGACGGGCGGGGGTATCGCGTCCTGACGGAGGAGGCCACCACACTGGCCGAGATGCTCCAGGAGCGCGGCTTCCGAACGCTGGCCCTCACCGGAGGGGCGACGATGGCCGCGGAGCTGGGCTTCGCGCAGGGCTTCGACGCGTATCGGGAGGATGCCTACGGCCTGCCGGACAGGGTCCGACCGATGCTGCACAGGTGGCTGGAAGAGAGCCGCGACCTGCCCTTCTTCATCTTCTTCCACACCTTCGAAGTCCACGCACCGTACGTGCACACGGAGATGACGGAGGGCGTACTGACCGGGGCGCAGCGCGACGCGATCGATCGGGGCGTGGGCCGGCCGGGCTACGCGGACAGCAACGGCTTCGCCTCTCTGCTCCGGGAGCTGGGCCTGTTCCGGATGGAAGTGACCTCCGCCCTCTACGACGGAGGCATCCGGTTCACCGATGCCTTCCTGGGCGGCCTTCTCGAGGATCTCCGGCGGCTCGGCCTCGAGGACCGGACCCTCGTGGTATTCACCAGCGACCACGGGGAAGAATTCGGCGATCACCACCGCGGCCGGTTCTACGATGCCCATTGCCAGACTGTGTACGATGAGCTCATCCGTGTCCCGCTCATCATGAGGCTGGCAGGGAAGATCCCCGCCGGCCGCGTGGTCGACACCCCCGTGGAGCTGGTGGACGTGGCGCCCACCATCCTCGACGTTCTGGGCATGCGGGCGCCGCCCGAGATGGAGGGCAAGAGTCTCTGGGGCCTCGTGACCGGGCAGAGCCACGAGCACAAGGAGTGGACCCTCAGCGAGGCCACCTGCGACGACCTCGAAACCAAGGCCCTGCGCGGGCGGGACCTCAAGTACATCGCCGCCTGGGAGGCGCGCGATGGCGAGCACGCGGGCATACCCGGCCCCCTGGTCAAGGAGCGCGTTTTTGATCTCCTGGCCGATCCCGGCGAGAGGCAGAACCTCCGGGGCCACCGGCTGCGCCCGTTGCGCGCGATCCTCGAGGGCCGGGCACTGGCCCTGGCGCGGAGCGGCCACCCGGCAACGGAGGCCCCGATCAGCGAGGATGTCTCGGAGCGGCTCCGGGGCCTGGGGTATCTGAAGTGACTCAGTACTCCATGACCTTGACCGGCTCGCGCACGATGAGCTCCGTGCCCGTGGCCTTGCGCACGGCGTCCACCGTCGTGTCCGGCGCCACCTCGCGGAGGACGAGCCCTTCCTTCGTCACCTCGATGACCGCCATCTCGGTGACGATCAGGCTCACGCAGCGAAGGCCGGTGAGCGGCAGCGTGCAGTGGTCGAGGATCTTGGGGCTGCCGTCCTTGGCCGTGTGCTCCATGGTGACGACCACGCGCTTGGCCCCCGAGACGATGTCCATGGCCCCGCCCATCCCCTTGATCATCTTTCCCGGGATCATCCAGTTGGCCAGGTTGCCCTCGCGGTCCACCTGCAGCGCGCCCAGGATCGTCAGGTCCACGTGGCCGCCGCGCACCATGGCGAAGGAGTCCGCGCTGGAGAAGTAGGACGTCCCCGGCAGCTCGGTCACCGTCTCCTTGCCGGCGTTGATCAGGTCGGGGTCCTCCTGCCCCGGCTCGGGGTAGGGGCCGACGCCCAGCATGCCGTTCTCCGAGTGGAGGACGATCGAGATGCCTTGGGGGATGTAGTTGGAGGCCAGCGTGGGCATGCCGATGCCGAGGTTGACGTAGTCGCCGTCCTTCATCTCCTTCGCCGCGCGCCGCACGATGCGCTCGCGGCGGGCGTCGGTCTCGCCGCCCACCTGGCCGCGCAGCGTCCGCTTCTCGATGCGCTTCTCGTAGGCCCTGCCCTGGAAGATGCGCTTCACGAAGATGCCGGGCGTGGCCACGGCGTCGGGGTCGAGCGAGCCCGCGGGCACGAGCTGCTCCACCTCGGCGATGGCCGTGCGTGCGGCCATGGCCATCATGGGCGCGAAGTTGCGCGTGGTGCGCCGGTAGACGAGGTTGCCCAGCGGATCGCCCTTCCAGGCCTTGACGAAGGCGTAATCGGCCTTGAGGGCGGTCTCGAAGACGTGCGGGCGCCTTTCGAACCAGCGCACCTCCTTGCCCTCGGCGATGAGCGTGCCGTAGCCGGTGGGCGTGAAGAAGCCGGGGATGCCCGATCCGCCGGCGCGCATGCGCTCCGCGAACGTCCCCTGCGGGTTCAGCTCCACCTCGATCTCGCCCGCCAGCGCCATCTTCTCGAAGACCTTGTTCTCGCCCACGTAGGTCGCGACCATCTTCCTGACCTGCTTGTTCTGGAGGAGCGCGGTGATCCCGAAATCGTTGGTGCCGGCGTTGTTGCTCATGAGGGTGAGGTTGCGGGAGCCCTTGTCCCGCAGCGCGGCGATGAGGTTCTCGGGGATCCCGCACAGCCCGAAGCCCGAGATCATGATGGAGGCGCCGTCGGGGATGTCCCGCACGGCCTCCGCCGCGTCCTTCACGACCTTGTTCATCGCGCCTCCCCGTCCCGCATCATAAACCGGCGCCGCGCGTCGGATATCATCCGCGCCATGGCGCAGCCCGCGACCGCCCAGGCCCGCGACGACCTGCCCGAGTTCACGCTGCGGGCGGCCGTGGCCGGCATCGTGTTCGGCCTCCTCTTCGGGGCCGCCAACGCCTACCTCGGCCTGCGCGTGGGCCTGACGGTCTCCACGTCCATCCCCATCGCCGTCCTGACCGTGGCCTTCTTCAAGTCGGTGCGCGGTGGGCGCGGGATGATCCTGGAGGCCAACCTCTCGCAGACCATCGGCTCCGCCAGCTCGTCGCTGGCCGCGGGCACCATCTTCACGATCCCCGCCCTTTTCCTGTGGGGCATCGCGCCGCCGCTCTGGCAGGTGGCCATGCTGGCGTTCCTGGGCGGCATCCTCGGGATCTCCGCCATGGTGCCGCTGCGCCGCCTGCTCATCGTGCGCAGCGCCGACGAGCTGCCCTACCCGGAAGGCACGGCGTGCGCGCAGGTGCTGAGAGCGACGACGCAGGAGTCGACCGGCGGCCGCTGGATCTTCATCGGCCTGGCGGTGGGCGCGGTGGTGAAGCTGGCCCTGGGCGGCGCGTCCCTGCTGCCCGCCGAGCTGCACGGGACGGTGCCCGTCCTGCCCAAGGCGGAGCTCGGCCTCGAGATCGCTCCCGCGCTGCTGGGCGTGGGCTACATCCTCGCGTACCGCCAGTCCGCGATCATGGTGGCGGGCAGCCTGATCTCCTCGCTGGCCCTGATCCCGCTGCTCGCACTCGTGGGTGCGGGCCTGGCCGCGCCGCTCTTCCCGGAGACGACGCTGACCATCCGCGACATGTCCGCGGGGCAGATCTGGTCGCGCTACGTCCGCTACATCGGCGCGGGCGCCGTGGCCGCGGCGGGGATCGTGGCCGTGGCGCGGGCGCTGCCCACGATGTACCAGTCGCTGGCCGCGGTGCTCCGGGGCCTGCGCGGCAGCGACGTGCCGGCCGCCGGGGGCGCCGTCCCGCGCACCGACCGCGACATCCCGGGCTGGATCGTGCTGGCCGCGCCGGCCGCGGTGGTGGTGACGCTGTTCGCGGTGCCGGGCCTCCTGGCCGGGGACATGCCCGCCCTGCCGCGCCTGGTGGCCGCGCTGGGCGTGGCCATATTCGGCGTGGCCTTCGTGGTGGTGTCGTCGCGCATCGTGGGCCTCATCGGCGTCAGCTCCAACCCGACCTCGGGCATGACGCTGGTGACGTTGCTCGGCGTCTCGGTCGTCTTCGTGGCGCTGGGCTGGAGCGATCCCTCCGCGCGCGCGGCCATCCTCACGGTGGGGACCGTGGTCTGCATCGCCGCCTCGAAGGCGGGCGACATCTCGCAGGACCTCAAGACGGGCCAGCTCGTGGGCGCCACTCCCGCGCGGCAGCAGGCGGGACAGTTCCTCGGCGCCGCCTTCGCCTGCTGGGCGGTGGCGGGCACGGTCCTGCTGCTCGGCCGCGCGTACACCTTCGGGTCCGCGGACCTGCCCGCGCCGCAGGCCACGCTCATGAAGACGGTCATCGAGGGCGTCCTGGCCGGCGCGCTGCCGTGGGGCCTGGTGGGCACCGGCGCCGCCCTGTCCATATCCGCGATCCTGATGGGCCTGCCTGGGCTGGCCTTCGCGGTGGGGATCTACCTTCCGGTGGCGACGCTCACGCCGATCTTCGTGGGCGGGATCGTGCGCCACGTGGTCGAGGCGCGCCGGCGGGGGCCCGCGCCGGAGAGCGACGCGGGCGTGCTGGCCTCCTCGGGGATGATCGCGGGCGAGGGCCTGGCGGGCGTGGCCATCGCATTCGTCCTGGCCGCGGCCAGGAAGTGGGAGACGGCCGGATGGAGCGTGGCGCTGAAGGACGCGCACTTCGCCGACCGCTCCTTCGCGCACGTCACCGGCCCGGCCGCCACCGCGATCGGAACGGCGCTGGTCCTCGGCCTGTGCGTCCTGCTCTATCGGGCCGGACGCGCCTCGGAGGAAGACCGCCAGCCGCGTTGATCAAGCGGTGCTCGGCGAACCAAAAGACGGATGCGGGGGCGCGCCAAGATGGATATAGCGCGCGCTTCCGTGCAATTCCTTCAAGCATCACGTTAAGCAACTTGTTCCGGAACAAGTACGAATCGTAACGAATCGCTTGCAATAAATTCTGCGCTCGCACCGGCGGCGGCCGTTTCGGGCGCATCGCTGAAATGCGTCTCCGAGAGGCTCGTCGGGATGGGCCAGCCGCAGAATGGAGGTAGGACCTCTTCTCGGGAGGAACGATCATGGCCGATCCCACGCGCTCCGAGCCGCCCGCGTCCAACCGTTCCGCGGAGGACCCGCAGAAGCCCGGCCAGCCCCTCCATCCGGGCCTTCCCGTCGAGGCCGAGGACCCAGTGGAGAAGGCCAAGGGCCCGAAGCCGCCCGATCCCTACACGGCGACGCACGAGCCCGGCCACACGGACGAACGGCCGGACGACACCGGCCGCCAACAAGGGGAGAAGGGCGCCCTCTAGCTCAGCGGGACCGGGCCAGCTCGCGCGACAGCGCGCCCAGAGCCGTCCTCACCTCGTCCCGGTTTTCATCCAGGATCTCCCGCCAGAGCCGACGAGGACTGCGCGCCAGACGGGTCATGTCGCGGAACCCGGGGCCGGCAACGGCCAGACGGCGCCCGGCCACGCGGTCCCGCCGGGCGGCATCGCTTAGAGCCCAGGCCACGAGCTGCGGCACATGGCTGAGGAAAGCGACCGTTCGGTCGTGCTCCTCTGGTCTCATGGTCACGGGCCGTGCCCCGGCGTCCCGCACGACACGCCGCAGCAGCGCCATGTCGCGGGCCGAGGCCCGCAATGGCGTAAGGACCCACGGCCGGCCGCGGAACAAGTTCTCGTCCGAGGCGGCCAGCCCCGACCGCTCGCTGCCCGCCATGGGATGGCCGCCGATGAAACGCCGGACGCGCAGCGCCGCGGCAGCGCGGACGATCGGTCCTTTGACACTGCCGGTGTCGGTGACGAGGACGTCCGGCGCGGCGCGGGCCACGCGCTTCAAGAGCCGGAGGTTGGCGCGCGGCGTCGCGGCCAGGACAACCAGGTCCGCCGCGGATACGGCGCGCTCGACGGTGGCCGCGGCGCGGGCCACCGCGCCCATCCGGAGCGCGCGCCGCGCGACCGCAGGACGGTCCACCCCGACGACCGTGTAGCGCGCACGTGTCAGGGCCCGGGCCAGCGAGCCCCCGACGAGCCCGAGGCCGATTACAGCCACCACCGGCCTCACTCCTCGCCCAGGATCCGCTCCAGCACCTCGGGCTCGCGCCGCTGCAGCAGGCCTCCGGCCGCCGAGACCAGCATCGCGTATACCGCTCCCGCGCCCAACAGGGACAGCGGAAGGCTCACCGCCCACAGCCACGGCCGCTCCAGGAGCAGCGGCAGCCAGGCCAGGAAGACGAACGGCGAGGAGACGAGGAGCGCCGCGGCCATGAGCAGGAGGCCGAGCAGGGCGCCCCCCAGGCCCCGGGTCCCCGCCGCTGCGCCCGCGTACGGGTTGCGCCCGGGCGGCGGCATGGTGGTGGGAAAGAGGATGGAAGGGAAGTTGTCCACGCCGGCGGAGAGGAGCAGCGTGACCACCGTGATGGTGGCGGCCGCGGGAAGGAGCGGGAGCGGGGCCAGGAACATCCCCGCCACCAGCAGGACGAGGAGGCCCGGCGCGCGCAGGACGAGCGCCCCCAGGTTCTTGCCCAGGAGGATCCGCCACCTCTCGATGGGGAACCCGAGGAGGAGCGAGATCCCGCGCCGCTCCAGGCCGAAGGCGTTGGCGCCGAAGGCGGAGACGCCGACGAGCGTGGCCATCATGAGGAACCCCTCGCCCGCCCCGCCGCGCGTGCGCGTCTGGGAGAGGAAGGTCAGGAACAGCAGCGGTCCCACCAGGCCCATGAACAGCGTGGCCTTGAGCGCCGGGTCGCGCCACGTCATCCGCAGGTCCTTCTCCAGCAGCGCGCCCAGCGCGCCCCGCGTCCACATCCGCGTCGCCGATCCCCTCCCCCCGCCCGCCACGCCGAGGTCCACCTCCCCGCGATGGATGCGGTGGATGAGGACGGTGGCGGCCGCGACGGCGCCGGCCACGGCCAGGGCCGCCCCGCCGGCGTTCACCGCGAACGGCAGCCACTCCCCGCGGCCGGCGTGGACCGCGGCCCGGATCCCCCACGCGAAGGGAGAGAGGGCCAGGAGCGGTGTCGCGACCATCGCGCGGCCCAGGCCGCGCAGCGCCGACGGTCCCGCCGAGAGCAGCAGGATGGGCCCCAGGCTCACCGCGAAGCCGAAGCCGAGACCGATGAAAAGGGCCAGGTCCCGGAAGCGCCGCCGGCGAGACAGGCCGTGGAGGACCAGGCCGGCCACCTGCGCCGCGGCGATGACGAAGAGCAACCCCAGGCCCGCGCCCAGGACCGCCGCCGGCAGGCGCGGGGTCGCGCCCGCGACGGCCAGCGCCAGCGATACGAAGATCGGCAGCGCCACCAGCGTCGTGGGCTGCGCCAGATTGGAGAAGAGGGACGACGCGGCCAGCGTCGCCGTGGGGATCGGGAAGTGGAGCAGCCGCGACATATCGTGGGCCTCGCTGAAGGCCACGCCCGTCAGCAGCGGCGAGAGCATCCAGAACAGGCCCACCAGCGTGGCCGCGGCCGACAGCGCGGGCAGCAGCGTCTCCGGCGCCGCCCTCATCAGCCCGCGCACGCCGAAGTAGACGAGGAAGGACCCCGCCGCCGCGAACATCACGAAGCCGGGGGCCATGAGCAGGACGCCCAGGGCCCGCCCGCGCGAGCGCGAGAGCGCCCGCAGGTCCAGCTTGAAGCGGAGCAGGACCAGAGCGATCAGCCGATCCACGAGAGGTCCTCGCGCGTGACGTCGGCCGCGACCAGCTTCAGGAACACGTCCTCCAGCGTGGCGTCCCTCCCCACCTCGCGCTGGGCGCGGATCTCGTCCAGGGTGCCCTGGGCCACGATCCGGCCGTGGTCGATCACCGCCACCTCGTCGCACAGGCGCTCCACCACGTCGAGGACGTGCGAGGTGAAGAAGAGGGTCACGCCCTTCTGGGCCAGGCGGCGGAGCAGGTCCGTCACCACCCGGCCGGAGACGGGATCGATCCCGTTCAAGGGCTCGTCGAGGAAGAGCACGCGCGGGTTGTGGATGAGCGCGGCGGCCAGGGCGATCTTCTTCCTCATCCCGTGCGAGTAGTCCACGATCAGCTTGGAGCGGTCCTCGGCCAGGGACAGGAACTCCACCAGCTCGCTGGTGCGCCGCCGCGTCTCCTCGCGGGAGAGCCCGTACATGCGACCCGCGAAGTGGAGGTATTCCTCGCCGCTCAGCCGCTCGTAGAGGGGAAGCTCCTCGGGCAGCACCCCGATGACCCTCTTGATGTCGAGGAGCCGCGTCCCCAGGTCCAGGCCCTCGATGGCCGCCTCGCCCGCGCTGGGCCGGAGCAGGCCCGTGAGCATCTTGATGGTGGTGCTCTTCCCCGCTCCGTTCGGTCCCAGGAAGCCGAAGAAGCGGCCCCGCGACACCCGGAACGAGATGTGGTCCACCGCCGGCTTGTCGCGGAAGAGCTTGGTCAGGCCGCGGACGACGATGGCGTCCGCGGCGGCGGCCGGCGCGCTGTCCATCGGCCCCCAGCATATCCCCGGCCCGCGCGCCGGGAGCGTAAGATGGGGCAGCAACGAAGGGAGCCACGCATGAGCCGCGTCCTTGCCAAGGCCCTGGTCCTGGCGGCACTCGCCGCCGCGGCCTGCCGCCCGGGCACGCCCATCGTCAACACCGACCCCATGAAGGCCACCACCGCCGGCACCATCGCCGGCTCCGTGCGCAGCACGGCCGGCGATCCGCTATCCGACCGCCGCGTGGTGGCGGTGGACGCGAAGACCGGCCAGAGGTACGTGGCG
>Ga0068859_100003089_pt1 | contig 16895 bp, 15 predicted proteins | sample KBSSwiS22_FD_66585 | JGI IMG/M metagenome (GOLD analysis project Ga0068859, IMG submission 66585) | Switchgrass rhizosphere microbial communities from Kellogg Biological Station, Michigan, USA - KBS Switchgrass S2-2 | ecosystem: Host-associated > Plants > Roots > Rhizosphere > Soil ...
CCTACCGAAATTTACAAGGCCTGGACGCTTGGCGCGTCTATGGTGAAACTATACCCTGCAAAAACCCTGGGCGCTGCCTATATAAAAGATATCAAGGCGCCATTTGGCCAAATTAAATTATTACCCACCGGTGGCATTGGTTTAGACGATATAACCGCTTTTCGCCAGGCCGGTGCCGATGGATTTGGTATCGGCAGTCCGCTTTTCAACAAACAAATGATTGATGAAAAAAACTGGCCTGCCTTGCTGCAACATTTTAAAAGTTTTGTAGCGAACGTGCAGGCTGCCTATTGATGTTCGGGTAAGGGATTGGCTGTGAAATAGCTGCAAAAGTCCGGCCCCTTGCATCTCCGTGAACCTTATCGTGTGCCATTTTTGTTCAATGTCCTGCTGCTATTCTTTCCCCTCCATCATCAGCGCATTATAAATTTCTTCAAACTCCTGGCTTTTATGCGTTGGCCATAATGCTGAAAATTTAATCTCAATATTTTTCAATAGCTGGATACATAATTCTTTATCATCGTTGGTTAAATCATTCATGAGCATAGCCGCATTTTTTTCAATTTTGGCCGTGCAGGATGCAGCTACTTTTTCGCCTTTGGGGGTTAGTTCAATTCTCTTGGAACGCTTGTCGTTCTTGTCTGCATATTCTTTTATGAGGCCCCGCTTTTTCATGCGGTTCAACATATCTGTTCCACTGGACAGCTCAAAGAGATTAGCATAAATAACTTCTGTTTTTTTGGGGCTTTTTTCTTTCCTGATAGTCTGTAATATTCCAAATTCCTCGATCTGGTTTAATCCAGTGCCTTCGAGTGCAATATTGGCATACGCCATATTCAGCTTGCTTATCCTGCCGATTATTTTCATTAACAAGCCATCTTTCAAGGCCGGTACAACACCGCCCACCAATGTGCCTTTTATATTCTTTCGCTGCTGATGAGCCAGATAATGCCTGCAAAATTCCTCAATGCTGCCTGCAGGATGTTTTTGTTCGTATTCACCCCAAAGGGTTACCAGTTCAACCGTCTTATTCATATAATTTATTTCGTTTCCGGAGTAAAATTAGAAAAAATATAGGCATGGATTTGGATTTATTTCGATTACGTAGTATTTTTACATAATAAACTTCGTTATCGAATTAAAAAATAAATCTACCATGGACCAACGAAAACAAAACAAGTGGCTGTATTGGACCGTCAAAATCGTTATCAGCCTTTTTATACTCTTCAGTGCATACTTCTCTTACACACATGCAGCAGATCTAAGGAAGCTTGGTTTTCCCGATTATTTTCGAATAGAGCTTGTTACAGCCAAGGTGATCGGCGCCATGGTGCTTTTACTTCCTGTTACGACCGTCAGGGTAAAAGAATGGGTATATGCAGGATTTATTATTGCAATGGCTTCCGCGCTGATAGCACATATCTGCAGCGGCGACCCGGTTTCACAAATCATCTTCGTATCCGTCGATTTGGTGTTAGTTATCGCTGGTGTACGATATGTATCAGGAAGAGATTTATCGCAACACAAACTATCTTAATAATTACCGCTATGACTGCAACATTTTATAATATCGCTTTGGTAACGCATGTAATTGGCATCACAATTATGGCGGGGACTACTTTTATTGATTTTATAACATTCCGGGCCTTTTGTACTGTTTTAAAAACAGACAAAGACAAAAGCCTGGTTTTGGAGAATTACCTGTACAGGCTGCAACGCTTTTTGGGAATAGGAATGCTGGTCATTCTTGCTTCAGGTGTAACCATGATGGTAAAATTACACGAAGTATGGGGCGTACAACTTTGGTTCAGGATAAAAATGGGCGTTCTGCTGCTCATTATTATCAATGGCCTGGGCCTGCGAAGAATGATGGGCGCAAGATTAAAAAAAGCTTTACCCCGGCTTTTATTAAATAATTCTTTTGATAAGCAATGGAACAGTTTGAAAATAAATTTCACCATTGTACAGGCTATTCAAATGCTGTTATTCATCATCATTTACGTGTTAAGCGTCTTTAAGTTTGCTTAATTTTCGATGAAAATGCGTATCGCGGCGTTGGAGACTGCCATTAGTCCATGACTTCGTATACCACAACTTTGCCCGACTTGTTTTTAAGGCTGACCTCTCCTACTTTTTTGCAGTTAAATGATTCGCTTACTTTTTTGAAACAGGTTTCGTCAATCAATATTTGGTTTTGTGTGGCGGCGGCCTGCAGGCGCTGGGCAGTGTTCACTACGTCGCCAATCACGGTATAATCGAGCCGCCGGAGGCTGGCGGAGCCGATATTACCCGAAATCATTTCACCGCTATTGATACCAATGGAAACTTTTGGCGTAAAGGAATGCTGGTCCTCCAGCACCGGAAGGCTATTAATTTTGTTCCGTACCGCGAGGCTGGCATCCAGTGCCCTGTCGAGGTGATAATCACCCCGGAAGACTGCCATTACCGCATCGCCGATAAATTTATCTACATAACCGCCCTGCGCAATGATTTCCTTTACCATTACGTCGAAATAATTGTTCAGCAATTTTACAACGGTATCCGCAGGCGCATGCTCGCTAATGGCTGTAAAACTGCAGATGTCTATAAAAACAATACTGGCTTCCACGGTTTCGTTTGCCACCAGGGAAGATTCAAATTCCCGGCTACCCATAAACTTTAGTACGGTTTCATCCACATACATTTTCAGGATATTGTTCTCCTTGATAGCCTGCAGGGTTTCGCGTACCTGGGCTACATGCCGGATGGTCTTCTCCATCGTAAGCGTGAGGTCTTCAAAATTGATGGGCTTTGTAATAAAATCAAAAGCGCCGCGGTTCATGGCTGTGCGGATGTTTTCCATATCGCCATAAGCAGAAACAATCACGGATTTTATCAATGGGCTGGATTCTCCCAGCCTGCTCAGCAGGGTCAGACCATCCATCTCAGGCATGTTTATATCGCTCAATACAATATCCACATCGGGATGCTGCCGGATTTTATCCAGGGCATCGTTGCCATTAACGGCAAATACAAATTCGTATACTTTTTCCCGTATTTTCTGCCGGAACTTCTGTTTGATAAGCATCTCCAGATCCACCTCATCATCTGCCACCAGTATTTTTGCCATCAGTGTATCAATTTTAATTTTTCCTTTAATAGGTTGAAATCAACCGGCTTGGTCAGAAAATCATCCGCGCCCAGTTGTTTGGCGGTATTAAAATTTTCTGCATCCCCGTAGGCGGTTATCATCATTACCATGGGCGGGGGTTTCATGTATTTTTGCTTGATGTGCCCCAAGAGTTCCAGCCCGCTCATGCCCGGCATATTGATATCAGAGAGTATCAGCACTGCTTCATGTTCATGACCGTTCAGGTACTCCAGCGCTTCTTCTCCTGAAAATGCAAAAACAAATTGCATTTCGCTGCTCTTTATTTCTTTTCTGAATCTTTGTTCAAAAAGAATCTGAACATCTTTTTCATCATCTACTACTAAAATCTTCATATTACCGGTATTATGGTTATGCAGGTATTTGAACAGTGAACACGGTTCCCGGCTCCTGACCGGCCAGGCCATTGTTTTCTTTTGTTTCCACCTTCAATTCTCCTCCATGGCTTTTTGTAACAATATCATAGCTCATGCTCAGTCCCAAACCGGTACCCTCCCCGGTTGGTTTGGTGGTAAAAAACGGTTGAAAAATTTTATCCAGTACCTGCGCCGGAATGCCATTGCCATTATCTTTTACGCAGATCAATATTTTATTGCCCAATTTTTTTGTGCTGACGGTAACAGTAGGAACATACTCGTTCGTTGCCCCGGCGGCTGTTGCTGTGCCATCTACAGAAGCTGCCAGCTTTTTCTTCCGTTCAGAAACGGCATAAAAGGCATTGGTGATAAGATTGAGGATCACCCTGCCCATATCCTGCGGAATTACATTCACTGCTTTTATGCTTTCATCAAACTCCGTCTTCATGGTGGCGTTAAACATTTTATCTTTTGCACGGAGCCCATGGTAGGCCAGCCGCAAATATTCGTCGGCCAGCGCATTGATATCGGTGGGTTCTTTTTGGCCGCCGCTGCTGCGACTGTGCTGCAGCATTCCTTTTACAATGGCATCGGCTCTTTTGCCATGGTGGTTTATTTTTTGTTCGTTTGCGGTGATGTCTGCTGCGATGGCCTTTGCCTCCTCCAGATCGCCTTTATTCAGCGCTTCCTGCATCTCCGCAATCAGTTCGGTATTTACGTCGGAAAAATTATTGACGAAGTTCAGCGGGTTCTGTATCTCGTGTGCGATGCCCGCCGTAAGTTCACCCAGCGATGCCATTTTTTCGGACTGTATCAACTGCGCCTGGGTTGACTTTAGCTCATTTACCGTTTGCTGCAGTTCTTCTTTCTGCGCGGTAAGTGCAGCGGTTCGTTCTGCTACCTGCACTTCCAGCGCTGCTTTCATCGATTCCGAAATAGCATACTGCTTTTCCTTTTCCAATGCTTTCTGCCGTTCAATTTCCAGTGCCTTGCGTTGTTTTTTCGACATCATCCAAAGCGCTATCAGCCAGATAACCGCAAACAATTGTGCCGTCTGAAAATAATTATCATACTCATTATAAAAGCTTTTGCTGATCAGTTTCGTCGCATCACTGATAAAAACCACAACGATAATAGGCATTACCGCGTATGCCATTGATTTCAGGGGCTGAAACGATGGACGGGTTAGCGCCACATACAGGAGCGCCACAAGTATCATGTCGGCCAGCCAGCCAATAACCAGTTTGCTGCCCGGCAGCAAAAAGGAAATTGCAAGCAGGGCAATGGAAGCAATCATGCCGGCAACAAAAAATTTGTCCCACTCGGGCAACAGGTGCGCAGCCTGCGGCGAACGTCGCAGATATCGAAAAATAAAAATGGCCAGTAGCAGTTCAAAAAGCATAGTTTCTTATAAGTGATGATAAATGCCGTTCCCTAATTTCTTTGCCCATTATGTACGCTTTGTGTTTAACCTGTCCAGGTATGCAATAGCCGCTCGCATATTTTGCTCAATATAGAGAATTTGTGCAATAGTTACCCGTTGGCATGCGCATTGCCTAATATCAGTTCAACCAGCTTTACTTACAGCGCGGGTATAAGAATGCTGAACATCGCTCCCTGGCCCACCCCGGTCTCTACCTTCAGTTCACCGCCATGTGCCATTGCAATATCATACGCCAGCGATAAACCCAAGCCTGTGCCCTGCCCCGTTGGCTTGGTGGTAAAAAAGGGCTGAAAGATCTTATCTACCACTTTCTCCGGAATACCGCCTCCATTGTCAGACACCCTTATTTCAACTTTCCAGTCTCCCGAAGGGGGCTGTATGCACCTTGTTGAAATTGTAACGGTTGGTTCGTACTCCTGATCAACGGAGCTTTTCTTTTTTTCTGCAACAGCGTAAAAAGCATTGTTAACAAGGTTGAGTATGACCCGACCTATATCCTGTCGAATGATATTGATGTTGCCAATGCTTTCATCAAAATCAGTTTTTAAAGTAGCATTAAACGATTTGTCTTTTGCTCTCAACCCATGATAGGACAACCGCAAGTATTCATCCGCCAGTTTGTTGATATCGGTCGGTTCTTTTACCAGCCCGCTTTTTCGGCTGTGCTGCAGCATACCCTTCACAATAGCATCGGCACGTTTACCATGATGATTGATTTTTTGCTCATTGTCTTTTATGTCATTCAGGATCGCTTTTACATCTTCCATATTACCTTTTTCCATTTCCTTTTCTGCTTCGTCAATCAGCTCGGTGTTTACATCAGAAAAATTATTCACGAAGTTTAGTGGATTCTGTATCTCGTGTGCGATACCTGCGGTTAGTTCTCCCAGGCTTGCCATTTTTTCTGATTGGATCAACTGGACTTGGGTGGATTTCAGTTCCACCAATGCTTTATCGGCTTTGGCCTTTTGCATTTCCGTTGCTGCCTTTTGTTGCTGCAGAAGGTTATAGGCTTTTTGTTTGTTGCGGTTGTTCCGCCATAGCAATAGCAATAGCACGGTAAATACCAGTATAAGCCCGGCCATGATGTAAAACCTTATCCTGTTTTTAAAAGCTATACTTTGGGCTGCCGACTCCTGCCGTGTCAACTGTTCATTGAACTGAAGGTCTTTAATGTTTTTCAGTTTTTCCTGGCTGTATAAACTGTCCTTTGCAGCCATCAGCATTTCAGTATACCTGAAGGCACTGTCGGTATTGGATTTCTTTTTGTAATATTCAGCCAAAAATTCGCTGGATTCTTTCACCACTCTTGTGAAATGAAGGCTTATTGCTATCCCCATCGACTGTTTCGCATAATAAACAGCCGAATCCGCAGCGCCTGACTGGCTATGCAATCTTGCTACTTTCATCATGGTTTCCGATATGGAATTATAATTTCCAGCTTTTCTGCAGGCCTCTATTGACTGGTAATAGTATTTCAATGCTATTGCCGGCTGCTGTTTACCGGCATATATATCACCAAAAGCGTTGTATGCATCAATATAATCAGGTTCTGCTTTCAGTTTCAGCAGCAGGGTATATCCTTTTTGAACAAAAAACAATGCAGAGTCCAGGCGGTTCAGTTTTCCATACATATCACCTAGAAAAACGGTATATACGGCCAGGTTGCTGTTTTCGATCTTATATTGATCAGCAATATCATTGGCGCGCCGGTAATAGCTGACCGCTAAATTATAGTCGCCTGTTTCTGCGTAAAAACTACCCATATTGCCATAAGTGTTTTGCAGTTGGTAGGGCAGGTTATTTTGTTCGGCTATTTTGATGGCCTCCAGCAATGAAGCGAGCGATTTATCAGGGTTTCCCGTGGCAGAAAAAACGGCCGCAATACCGTTCAATGCGCTCACTTCGCCCGGCGCATAACGTGCGGACCTGGCAAGCGACCAAGCGTTCTGCGCAAAATACAGTGCCGAATCCGGATTGGAATTCAGGTACAAAAAACACAGGCTGGCAAAAGCCATTGATTTTGCCGTATCCTGTCCGGAACTTGCAGTAGTCTTTTTCAACCGCGTTGCAGCATTTTGATCCTGACCAACGGCTGCAAGCACAACCAAAACATACAAGCTGAATACAGTTAATTTCCTGACTAAAAAGGCCATTGAATGCAAATTAAAAAATCTTTATCGGCATCGTTTCATGTTCCTGACAGCGGCCAGGTCTTTTTTATGAAAGCGTATTATTAACAGGCAATTTGATTGAAAATTCGGTTCCGGCTCCTTCGGTGGTGGTTGCCGCTATTGTACCATTGTGAGCCTTTACGATATCATAGGCCAGCGACAAACCCAATCCCGTTCCCTGGCCGGTGGGTTTTGTTGTAAAGAACGGTTGAAAAATTTTATCGACTATTTTTTGAGGAATGCCGTCTCCATTGTCCATTACGCTCACTTCAATTGCGCGGCCGCCCGAAGGCAACTGTGCGTGCCTGGTAGAAAGCGTAACAGCCGGTTCATAGCCGTTATTGGAAGCATTCTTCTTTTTTTCTGCAACCGCATAAAACGCGTTGGTAATCAAATTGAGTATCACCCTGCCTATATCCTGCGGCACGATATCGATGTTACCGATATTTTCATCATACCCGGTTTTCAACGTAGCGTTGAATGATTTATCTTTTGCCCTTAATCCGTGATAAGCCAGGCGCAGGTATTCGTCGGCCAGTTTATTAATATCGGTTGGCTCTTTTACGGCCGTACTGGTTCGACTGTGTTGCAGCATTCCTTTTACAATGGCATCCGCTCTTTTACCATGGTGGCTTATTTTTTCTGCATTTTCAATAACATTATTCGCAATTGCTTTTGCTTCATTCAGGTGTCCCTTGTCAATTTCGTCTTTCATTTCCTCCAGGAATTCCTTGTTGATCTCAGAAAAGTTATTGACAAAATTCAACGGGTTTTGAATTTCATGCGCTATACCGGCTGTAAGCTCGCCGAGGGAGGCCATTTTTTCTGACTGGATCAACTGCGCCTGCGCCCGCTTCAGGCTATCAACCGTCTGGCTTAATTTCTTGAACGATTCAGCATTTTCCAGCGCAATAGCTGCATAGTTGGCAATGTTCCGGAGCATAAAGAGGTGATAATCTGAATAGGCATTTTTCTGAAAACTTTGAACGGTAATAACACCAAATACCTTTTCTTTCACCTTTAGCGGCAGATAAATAAGCGAAACAGGCTGGTCACCCTGGTTTGGCGTAGGCATGTTTTGCAAATAATGCTGGTATTCTGCATTGAGATCTCCTATAATAATTTCTTTACCGCTCATGAAACACAAACCGGCAAAGCGGTTTTCATCATAGATGGAATTATAATACGCAGGTAAAGCCACCCCGTTTTCGTAGGTAGCCGGAAAATCAATTCTTTTGAATTCGTCATTATAAATGCCGATACCAAAAACGGCGGCATCCATCAGCCGGTTTATATTATCATACACAGTACCAATGATTTTTTCTGCAGATAGCGATGCGGTGATGGTGCGGCCAACATCGCCCAAAAGCTCTACATTGCTATAAGATTGCTGCAGGGTCTCCTTCTGTTCCGACAACTCTTTTGCCTTGGTGTCAATTTCTTCTTTCTGTTTTTGTAATAAGAGATTGGCCTTTTGCTTCTGACGGTTGTTGCGGAATAATACAACAGCAAATACAACCAGGGAAGCCAACCCGCCCAGCAATGCAAAAAGAAAAATCCGCTCCCGTTTGTTTTCTGCCTGCTGTAATTGTTTATCCTTGGTAAGCAAGGCAATTTCCGCCTGTTTTTTATCCAGCTCAAAACCGGCCTGCAGCATGGTTGTCTTACGGGCAATTTCCTGCCCGGTAAGACTGTCTTTATACGCAGACGACAGTGCCAGGTATTTATAAGCGGTATCCCATTTATTAAGTTTAGCGGCCGATTCTGCTATAAGAAAATTGATTTCCCGCATGTATAAACGCCAACCCACCTGTTGCGCCAGCAGCAGGCTGTGTTTTGCATAATACAAACCACTGTCTGCATTTCCGGAATGGGTAAAGGCTTTACCCATGGCCCATTCATCCCAGGGCACCAGGGTGTTTTTGGATTTCTTCGCATAATAATTCCAGGCTGGCCTGAGATAAGAAAAAGCCTCTTTGTATTTGCCCATTCGTTCATATACATCGCCGATATTGCTATAACCAACGTAAATATTAGCCGAATCTTTTGCTGCTTCATCAATGCGAAGCCCTTTTGTATAAGCTTCCAGCGACGCCGGGTAATTGCCCTGGGTCTTGTACGTTTTACCGATGGCATTATAAGCACCAGAGATCCCGGTTTTGTAGTCGATGCTTTGCGCCTGTTTGAGCGCTTCAGTTTGGTAGGGAATTGCTTTTTCATAATCCCCGATTACATTATAGAGATAACCGATTGTACGGTTAATATCCACAGCCTGCTTGGTATCGCCGGCTTCCTGAGCTAATTTAAGTCCCTGTAGAAAGCTTTCTAACGAAAGTGCATATTCGCCTTTGTCCATCAGCAGGTTACCCTGCGATTTGAATAAAGCGGCCAATCCGCGGATATCATTTACTGATTTGAGCAGCTGTTTTGCCTCTTCAAAAGTCTTACTCGCCGCCGGGAAATCTGACACATCGTGGTAACGGTTTGCTTTTATAGCGAGCGCCTCCCCTTTCCCTTTTTTATAGTTCAACTGATCGGAAAGACGAAGCGCCGTTTCTATCAGCGAATCTGCCAGTTTGGGATTTGAACGGCGTGTTTCCTGTGCCAGTCCATTCATCAGGTTAACTTTTGCGGTATCATTTTGTGTATATGACCGCAGGGCAGCCATTAAACTATCCGCGGCTTTTTGCTGGGCAATTGATTCATTATAGCAGCCCGTCACTGCTATAATGATCAGTAACAGTTGTTTTCTCATGTTAAATGTTGATTTGTTATAACTGTTTTATACAGCGCTGAATAAAATTTTTATCCTCCAGCCTGTATTAAAATGTACATTTCATTTTATAAACGCAATTCAACGGGCACCTGATGTTCTTCTGACTTGCCAATAGCAACACTGCCGGCTACCCATGGCCATTGAAAAAAAATGACCGGTCACCATCATTCAGCCTATTAAAAAAGAATGGAAAGTTGGTTTGTGGATCGTTGGTTTGCAGAGCGGCAACACACCGGTCGATTCGGCTATGCGTTATAATGGCGTGTTGGCTGATGGAGGGCATTACGGTTGTTATGCAGGGGGTTTATCCTACAAGTTATTCAATTAAAAGAAACGGAACAAAAAAAGCAGCTTTATTGAGTAGCGGACAACAAGCCGCGGAGATAGGCCTGTTTGATGGGCTCTTTGCTTGCCTTGCAATAAGGGGTGAAGTAACGGTGTTTATCCAAAAAGGCGATTTGGGTTTTCCGCCATTGCGCACGGCTCAGCGAGGGACTTTGATGCTGCAGCTCATGAAACAGTTTTTCCGCCCGTACCCCTGCGGCCGGCGTTCCCAGGTATTCGAGATCGGCATCTGCAATAATTTCCTCCAGCTTATTTTTGGGCGATTGGGGTATCCTTGTGGCCATGATCATTCCGCACAGGGATGCAATGTCAGCGTCTGAATACCCGTAGCCAGGCATGTACTGCCTGACCAGCACGCAACCCTCCTCTTCATGCCGCAGATAGGAAGTGATGAAGCCGGCATCATGCCATAATGCCGCTACTTTCAGCGCCTCAATTTCATTTGCATTGCATGCTTCCCGCTCTCCTATTTCAACAACTTTTTGCTGCACATAAAGAGTGTGTTCTACATCGTGGTAATAATAAAACGGGGAAAGCTTTTCCTTCAGCAGGTTTATCACAAATGTTTGCAGGCTATTTTGCATGGGCCTTTGCTTTTAAAACACCTCCACTGGCTTCTTTTATTGTTTGGATATATACAAATACCCTGGGATCTATTTTCAGTAATGCTTCCTGTATCTGTTTTATTTCGAGCCGTGTAACAATGGTGACAATGATCTCGGTATCTGTTTTAATATCAAAACTGCCGGGCAGGTAACCCCGTTCGCCTTTGTATACCGTAATGCCCTTGCCCAATTCGTTCACCAGAAAACCTTTTATTTCCTCATGCTTTGCAGAAATAATATTCACCGCGGTAAACTGCTCTATACCATCCACCACATAATTGATAGCCCTGGTTGCAGTAAAATAAGTAATGATGGAATACATGGCTGTTTCAATACCAAACTGAAATGCTGCCACCGCAAAAATGAGGGTGTTGATCAGCATAATTATCTCGCTGTTGGAAAAACCCGTTCTTCTACCGGTAAAAACCGCAATCACCTCTGCACCGTCTATCACACCGCCACCCCTGATAACCAGGCCAACACCCGTGCCCATCAGTAACCCGCCAAAGATGGCGATTAGCAGTTTGTCTTTGGTGATGGGTGTAATGTCTACAAAAAAAAGAGCAATGGCCAGCAGTATTACGGCAATGGTTGTTTGCACTGCAAATGTTTTACCAATTCTCCGGTACCCCAGGTAGATAAACAATGCATTGAGCATAATCACCAGGAAACTGATATTGATATGAAAGATTTCATACAACAGGATAGAAATACCGGTGAGCCCACCATCCAAAAATTTATTGGGTATCATAAACCCCTTCATGGCAGCTACCGCCAGCACAATGCCGATGGCTATCTGTAAGAAGTTTTTGACATTAAATACCTTCTCCCACTCCACCACATCGCTTTTATACAGGTTACTCATTATAACAGTTCAGTTTATGGCACTAATATAGGAAGGAAGCAGCACTTATCATCCCGATTAACAGCATTTGTATCTTTTGAAACCGATTGGCCATCGGTGTCTCCCTGTTTTATTCTACTATCAGCATCACTGTTTTACCTGCTTCCGGGCCCTGTGGCAGATCAATAGTAAGAAGCGTCTTGTTTTTTATTTTATCGAATGCAACTGTTGCTGTACGGCAAATCTTTTTCCCTGCCAAGCCTATCACTATGCTGGTTTCACGATGGGTGGGGTCGGCAACCGAAATATGTTGCGCCGCCAATTGCTGCTCAATCATCAACACACAGGGCTTATCGGCACTTATTTTACCGAATGTTTTGGTGTTGGCTTCAGCAGGTTCATTAAAAACCAGCCCTGCCTGTCTACCCCGTTTATTTTCTACAACCTGCAGGCTGGACGTATTCACCAACACGTTGAACGCGGCGCCGCGCGCTTCAATATTCTGTTCGGTTGCAGCAGGAAAAACATAATAAGCATAATGGTCATTGGCGGATCGGTTCAGGTGATCTACCCAAAGCGTGAACATACCGGTATTGATGGCAGAATCGGGCATTCTTTTTAATACGTTGTGCCAACTGCCCGGTTGCACGGTATTGGTCAGGTGCAGACTTGTTTTAGCAGGGAAGAAATAGCCCCAGTTATCGTGCAATACCCAGCTCACATTCTCCCATGCATGCCTCCCTTCTGGAATAGCATTTACCGCTCCGGCTTGTTTTACGCGTACTATGCCTTTAAGAAGGCTTTGGTTCAGGGTTGTTCTTATCTCCTTTTCCCCGTTGCTGTGTATGCCCGCACCCAGGCATAGAATGGCATCATCAAAAAAGAACCAGGCCTTCCGGGCGTAAAGACTATCACGCTTATAGTTAAGCGCAGCTATGCCATTCCTGCCATCGGATACAGCACCCACAAAATCGCTGGCAATATTGTAACCGCTGCACGGAAGTACCGGCAACGGAACGCTATCATGAAAAGCAGTTGTACCCGGAATCATTTTCCAGTCCCAGAAAGGAAAAATATCTGTGTATTCTTCGTTCGACTGGTAAAAATAAGTAGCCCCGTCGCCGAGATGATAACCCTGTATATTTTCATCGTTGCACGACTCGGCTCCTCCCACCCTGCTGGAGCTCATTTTTACAGACGCGTAAAAATTATTTCTGCGATGCACGGTCATATCCGATTTCCAGAAATGGTTATTACCTTCAAAATCATTCAACGCAGAGAGATATTGATCTTTGTAAGCGGCGTCTATGAGCGGCATTTTACTCATAATCCGCTGAATATTGTTGGCTTTATCGGCTTGCGCGTTGGGGAACAATTGCCGCCCGCAGGCACTGATGTCCATTTTATGTTTCCATACAATCCAACGCATGCCTTGCAGCAAATAATTTCGTAAGGTGGTTATTTTATCCGCATCAAATTGAAAAGGCGTGTTTTGAAAGATGCCTGCCCATTTCAGCATATCGGCGGCATAAGCAGACCCATAATTACCGAATTGCTGTTGGGTACCATGCTGGTGAAAAGAGTAATCCGGTTGTATACCTTCTCCTTCGGAAACAACAATTTCGTCCTGTATGGCTTTTACTGCGGCCTGTATAGCAGCTGTATCACCATTCAGCAAACTCCTGTAGATCACATTGCCCGACAGCCATACTTTGTTTTGCCCCGTCATGCCGATTTTTGCACGATCAAGTATTTTTATGCCTGCCTGCAGTTGTGCCGCCGACAATTCTTCTTCCATTAGTAGCAGCACCGGTGCCAGTGCTCTTGGTACGCCAATTTGCGGATACCACCAGTTGGGACAGATAAAATCATTTTTCAACCAGAAATTCAATCCGGCCATAATTTTCTTTTCCAGGTTTGAATCGCCTGCCAGGCGGCCGCCGGGGGTTTTATAGGCAATGGTCATATTGTTTAAGCGCAACAGGTGATCATTGACTGGCCAACCGCCACGTGTTTTGTCCGCATAATCGATATCGGGCCAGGAACCATCTTCTTTCATGATAGCAGCAAAACGAAGGGCTTCCTGTTCATTTGCGTGGCCGGCCAGAATATCTTTTAACACCTGTTGTTTCAATAGCCGCAGTTTTGGGTCGATGTCTTTGTGCAATCCAATTCCGCCAGAGAATACATTGCCGGAAAAAAATAGAATAACAAAAAAAGTAAACATCATTTTATACATAGAGAAAATTTAAATTGAATTACAATAGAAAAATTATTTGCGCCCCAGGCCCGTTATCGTCAACAACCAGTACCATCAAATCAGTAATTGATTGACAGGTGTGATACAAATTTAAATGAACCGGAAATTAAGTCGTGATTAAAACGGGACCGGCGCCATTGATTCTTTTGAATCGGGCGCGGTAGTGACGCTGCGCTGGCAATCGGTCAATGCAATACTATTGTTTGCGTTGAATTTTAATTCAGCAATGTATGACCGTGCGTATTTTTATCCTCAAACCAGAAAAATTTTCCCCTCCGCATCAGGTGAACAGCTATAATATTTTTGTTGCTGATTTACTGAACAAATTCCGGCACGGATGGCATAGTGTATGATATACAGTTCTCTTTAATCATAAACATATTGTTATGGCAACAGAACAGCGTGAGGCATTGGTTATCTCCAGTATTGCTTTTGAACATGGAGGGGTGATACCGGTTCAATACACGTGTGAAGGATCCGGCGTTAATCCGCCTTTGCATATTAAAAATATTCCGCATGGCACGCAGTCGCTTGCCATTATAGCAGAAGATCCCGACACATCGAAAGGGGTTTTTGATCACTGGCTGTTATGGAATATTCCGGTGGTTAATCATATCGCAGAAAATGTTGTACCGGGCATCAGCGGCACCAACAGCAGTGGCAAAACCGGTTATCATCCACCCTGCCCGCCCGATGGCAGCCATCGGTATTTCTTCTATGTATTTGCATTGGATAACGAGCTCCAGCTTAGCGCTGGCGCTCATAAAAAAGACATGCAGCAGGCCATGAAAGATCACATACTTGCTTCGGGCACCCTGATGGGTCGCTACCAGCGGCAAAAAAATACAACCCCGGCATGAATTTATCGGGGAAAAAGCTATTACTGTTTTGCAGCAGCACCGCAATATCAGTAACGGCATGCATTGGACAGTTTAACGACAGTGTGCACCATAATCTTGGCTATACGGCCACTGGTATTATTAATCAGACCACCGACGGAAATTCATTCGTGCTGAACAACAGTGCTAAATTCAATATCAATAAAAAAAATAAATTTCTCAACAGCAATGCAGGATGGGTATACGGGAAGCAGAACGGGCAATTGACCAACAATGATGTGACGGTCAGTATGGACTTTGATATCTACGGCACATTACCGCATTTCTATTACTGGGGACTTGCAGGATACGACAAAAGTTATTCGCTCAAAATAAACGACCGGTTCCAGGGCGGTTTCGGACTGGGTTATAATGTGCTGGATAAAAAACCCGCTTCGTTTGTGGTAAGCGATGGAATTCTATATGAATACAGCGACCTGGAAGACACCGTCAGCCACGATCGCTATCATACCCTTCGCAATTCGTTGCGGTTCAAATATCGTTTTGTATGGAAGGGTATTATTGTGCTGGATGGTGTGCAATTCTGGCAACCTTCCCTTTCTTCCCGGGCCGATTATATCATCAAATCCAGCAATAATCTTTCGTTCAAACTAAAAAAATGGTTAAGCCTTAGCAGCTCGCTTATCTATAATAAAGTGAACCGTACCAGAAGCAAAAATCTCCTGTTCACGATAGGATTATCGGCGGATTATTATTTTTGATGGGTTGTATTGGTAAGCCATTGGCGAATTCTCCGTCCTTGTTGGCGTTCCACCAACAAGATATTGATATTTCATAGTACCAACAATGACGGAAAAAACAGCCGCTGATTTGCTGATGTAAATGTCAGCGCCATCCGTTCATGAAAACAAATTATTTAAAAGCACGCTTATTTTAATTCACCCGGTATTACTTTTATCAATTGTTTTCTGCCTTCTCTTAGCACGCCCAGTTCTATTCTTTTTCCAATCACGTCCTGGTGCAGGTATTTATGCAGGTTATCTGTAGTGGCAACCGGTTTCCCGTCGAACTCTACAATGATGTCGCCAATTTTCAACTGGTTATTATTAAGGTTGGCATCGCGCAGCAGTTCATATATATATACACCGGTATTTGTTTTCAGGTGATTGGCGCCAATCATGCGCTGCGTAAGATTTACCGGTTGTGCTGCCACACCCAGCTGTGCTCTTTTTACTTTGCCATGAATGATCAACTGCCCGGCAATATAAGCAGCCAGGTTAGCAGAAACGGCAAAACACAAACCCTGTGCTGCAGCTACCACGGCGGTATTTACGCCAATTACTTTCCCCTCTGAATTAACCAATGGCCCACCGCTGTTACCCGGATTTAAAGCGGCATCGGTTTGAATAATATCATCAATCAACCGACCGTTGTTCGCCCTCAGGGTACGGCCCAGTGCACTTACTACACCAGCCGTAACAGTGTGCTGCAAACCCATTGGATTGCCGATGGCAATGGCAATTTGTCCTGTTTCCAATATATCTGAATTGGCAAACTGCAGGGGCTTCAACTGGCCATCATACACTTTTACAATAGCGATATCGGTAGAAGGATCTGTACCCACCAGTTCCGCATTCAGTTCAATACCGTCTGCGAATGCAACTTTAATGGAAACCGCCTCTTCAATAACATGGTTATTGGTAACAATATAGCCGTCTGTAGAAATAGCAAAACCCGATCCTGATCCCTGCTGTATAACTTCCTTCTTTGTACCGGGGTGAGTTGCTTTTTTATTTACTTTGATATGGGCAACCGCCTGCGCCGCATGCCTTACCACGCTTGTTACCGTGGTTGAATAAACATCCAGCAATTGCCTGTCTGATGCCGCAATAAAATGCGTGTTAAAATCTTGTTCCATGGCAAAACCGAACCAACAATCAATCCAACCGTAAAAGCAGCAATTTTGTCAGGAAAGGTTAGCTATTATCTGGCCCGCCCGCAGCCATAAACCGGAAATCATTTCCAGCTATCATTTGGCAGAGCGCCCATTTCAAAAACCAATCGCCTGCCGTTTACAATTTGGGCATGGCTGATAAAAGGACCC